>ERZ825324.396-NODE-396-length-62821-cov-4.205876_pt1 | contig 62821 bp, 49 predicted proteins | sample MGYA00519859_ERZ825324 | MGnify/ENA primary metagenome ERZ825324 (study PRJEB31778, sample SAMEA3449198) | human gut metagenome | biome: human gut; feature: human-associated habitat; material: faeces | place: United Kingdom | collected 2010/2012 ...
TTAATTTATGGCATTTGTTTTGGTTAAGTGCTTGATTTTTAGTACCTTTGCAAACTAGGCTTGGCAAAAATCAACTGGCGTAGATTTGAAGATTGCTTTTCTCCTTTGTTAAGATAGAGCCAGGTTCTTCTTTCTTGCGCATTTATTTTGATGAGAAGATGGAGAAAGAATTTTCAGATGCTCTTCATTTCCGCCTCCGGTAATTGTTATTCCAAAGAGTTCGGAGCTTTTTTAAAAGAAACGTATGGAGACATCCCCGGTGACCTGCCATACGCTTGAGGAATTCTATCATATCAATGGGCATAGTTTTGAGAGACAATACAAGGAAACATTAAGTGGTTACAGGTCTTGGAAACTGTTGTCCCATGCACAGAGGTGGCTTCTGTTTGAGGATAATATCGGCAAGGGCATAGCTATAGATGAGACATCTTTGTCCAATGGCGACTATACGATAGTGACCAATAGGGACAGACACGGCAGGAAGGGATGTCTCGTCGCTATTATTGCGGGTACCAAGTCCTTGGATGTCTGCAAGGTATCGGATAAGATAGATGAAAAGAAGCGGGAAGACGTAGAGGAGGTCACCTTGGACTTGTCCGACAGTATGCGTAAGATAGTGAGACATTGCTTCCCTAAAGTCAAACGAGTGATAGATCACTTTCATATCCAGAAACTTGCAGGTGATGCCGTGCAGCAGATGAGAATAGAGCACCGCTGGTCTGCTTTACAGCAAGCAAATGACGAGAAAGAGAATGCGAAGTTAGAAAAGAGAGCGTATCAGCCATTGACTTTTGAGAATGGAGATACACGTAGCGAGCTTCTGGCAAGAAGCAGATACCTGCTGTTCAAGTCATCAGAGAAATGGACTGATGGACAGAAGCTGAGAGCCGGGATACTATTTAGGGAGTATCCTGACATTAAGAAAGCTTACGGCTTGTCACACTCGCTAAGAATGATTTTTGCAAAGAACACCGTCAAAGACGCAGCCAGACTATCACTGGCCGAGTGGTATAATAAGGTTGAGGAAGCTAACTTTCATTTCTTTAATGTCATTGCAGCAACTATCTACGAACATTACTATGACATACTTAACTTCTATATTAACAGAGCTACAAACGCGGCTGCTGAATCCTTTAACGCAAAAATAAAACTATTTAGGGCTAACTTAAGGGGGGGGATAAAAGTTTCTTCCTTTTTAGGCTTGCTAAACTATATGCTTATCCACACTAAATATCTACTGTTCCCAGTTCCATCATGTTCCATCTTGGGGGATGGAAATGAGGCCTGACAAGTCAGACTGTACAGATTGCAAAGTCATGTCAAGCAAATCTGTAAGGAAGAGATAATTTTGACAAGTTGAACAGTAAAACAGAATGATGTCAAGCGGAATGGAGTCGAGGTTGGCATGTCTCCGTCTTGTAGGGTGCAAGGCTGTCTTCTACGGTTAAATATTGCTAAAGGACGACCGATTGTCGGGAGAATGTCGTAACTTTACCATGTAACATGAACTTTGGCTATGAAGAAGTTGTTTTTGTTGATGATAGCTGTTGCCGGACTGGCTGCTTGCACCGTGTCGCGGCAAACGGCAGAAGGTCGGGCCGCGAAGGCGGCCCATGTCGCCCAAAGGGTGGGGGAGAAGCTCGACAGTATGCGCTTTCGGGTGGATGTGAACTACATCTACCCGCGGCGGGGAGCTGCCCGCGCAGTGGATTTCGACTATGGCATCCGGCTGTCGGGCGACACGCTCTATTCCCGGCTGCCTTATTTCGGGCGGGCCTACCACGTGCCTTATGGTGGCGGGAAGGCACTCGATTTTACCGCGCCGGTGGGCGACCGACAGGTGAGGCGGCTCAAGAATGGGCTCACACGTGTGGAGTTGCGGGTGACCAATGACGAAGATCGCTATCTCTACGTGATAGATGTGTTTGACAATGGGCGCGTGATGCTCGACGTGACGGCTCAAGAGAGAGAACAGGTGCAGTTTGCGGGTGAAATGGTGTTGGACGAATGATGGCGATGATGAAACGACTGATGATACTCATCCTGCTGGTGCCGGCCTTGGGAGTGCGGGCGTTGACCCTGCGGGAGGGGCGGCATTATAGCGTGAGCTATGAGAAACAACATTTGCTTTACAACCGTGGGGGCGACGTAAGTGTGATCGATGTCGAATTGGAAATACCCGAAGTGCTGGACGGTGTGCCCATCGGTCCGTTGCAGCAATATATCTCCAAAGAACTGTTCGGCCGGCCGGCCGATGACCTGCATGCCGCCTACGAGGGGTGGCTGGACTCTTTCGGCAGTCCTGTGACGGCCCGCTTTGAGGAAATTCCCGACGACGAAAGGTTTTGCTATGCCGATGTCCTGTTGCAGTTGCTTTACTATGAGCCGAGGTGTTATGTCTCGTTTCGCATGTCTCTGCGTGTGACACCGGCGAAGAAGTCGTCCCGGCAGGCTCGCTCGCTCAGCCGGCTGTTCACCTACGACATGACCACCGGTAAGGTGTTAACGGAGAAAGAATTGCTCAAACACAGTTTGTTTTCCGGAGAATCGGATGGCACAAACCGTTTTTCCACCTATCTGTTGAACCATTCTACGACCGATTTTTCTATAACGGGCCTGCCCGGCATGGTGAGTTTTCTCGGGGCGTTGGCCGGCCGGTCGATGCACTTCGACACCACTTGGTATTATGCCACCGATCCCGTGACATCGGTTTCCGACAAGGTGGATGTGCCTCTTGGAGAGTTGGACCATCTGCTTTCATCAACCACCCGCAAGTTGCTTAAAGCCCGTCCCGTGGAGAGCGGGGCGGTGGAGTCTGTGCGCGCTTTCTATGCGGGAGGCGATTCGGTCTATGTGGTGGTCGACACCATGCCCCGCCCGGCTGTGGACAGTATTCCTATGACGGTGGCTTTCTCACGCAGTGTGCGGGTTCTGCCCGATGAGGTCAGGAAAGATCCGCGTGGAAGTCTTGTCTGCCGGTTTGTGGTGGAGCCCGACGGCAGTGTCAGCAACATTCGGGTGGTCAGGCCCTCATCGCCCTATTTCGACCGGCTGGTGGCCAACTTTGTGCGCCTCATGCCCCGCATGAGGCCCGGCATGTTAAATGGTCGGCCTGTGCGCACGCTGTTTGCTTTCCCGCTCTCTGTCAGGTGGCAGTGACAGGGCGGCGTGTGGATTAAGGAACAGGCGGTGTATCACAACGGGCAGAAAAGTCGTACTTTTCTGTCCGTTGTGTCATGTTATACCCTTGCCAGACTTTCCTGTTGGTAACGTTGCAACCGCTTCTATGTTCATTTTGATATGTTTGATATTATCATTACAAAACTGATTGGTAACGATGTGCGTGTGTCCGGTGATGGAGAGTGCCCGTTTGATGGTGTTTGGTGACGTTTTGTAATGCGTTGTGCTTGTGTATGGTCTGTATTGGATTTTGTGTTTTACAAAGTGTAAGTTTTGAGTGGGTAATTTGGCAACTTTCAAATTGAAACCTCGTATTTGAATAACGGCTTTTTTGGAGGTGAAAAATATATATAAAATAGTGTTAATTTTGTGCGCTGTCTCATATTTATATGTTATATTTGCAGTGTAAGACAGAGATAATTATCTGTTGGATGACTGACCAAAGAACAATAAACAAAAATAAAAACCTAAACAATAAAAATTATGAGACGTGTATTTTTGATTTCCGTTTTTGCTTTGATGACAGTAGCAAGTTTTGGTCGCAAGCACATTGAAAATGCCACTGTGGTTGCCGATACAATCTACTACGCCGACAATATGCTCAATGTGACCAGTGCCGAACAGGCCGGTTACTATCGTCTGCTCATGACCCAAGGCGTGGGTTCTGCCAAGAAGGATGTCTTTCAAGACTTCTATATGAATGGCAATCTCAAGGCTGAGGGAGAATACAGCTTCATCGATTTGGGTAATGACCGGAACACGGTCTTCAATGGTGAAGTGACAACCTATTACGTAAATGGCAAGGAGAAGTGGCATGGCAAATACCGCAACGGTAAGCGCGAAGGCTATTTCACACTCCAAATGCGCGAGGGCGGTGTTGCTGTGGTGCAGTTTGCCAACGGCAAGTCGGTGCATTCCTACTACACCGTGACCTACCAAGACGGCACAATGGAGAAGCGCCCTGTTAGCGAACTCAAGTCGCTTCTGTAATGGCAGCTGAAAGATTGGAAAATTAAAATCTCTCTTATAAAATAAATATAGAAGTGTTCAAATAGGAAAAGGACTCCTCGTGAGAGGGGTCCTTTTTGATATTTATGGAGTAGGGAAGTGTTTTGCCTGTGCCCGAAACGGGAGTGCGGCCGGTCATTTCAAGTCCAGTTCCACAGGGCAGTGGTCGCTTCCGTACACTTCAGTGTGTATTTTGGCATCGACGAGGCGGTCTCTCAGACGGTTGGAAATAAGGAAGTAGTCAATGCGCCAGCCTGCATTCTTCTCGCGCGCATGGAATCTGTACGACCACCATGAGTAGGTCACTTGCTCGGGATATTTGTATCTGAAGCTGTCGGTAAAACCGCTATTCAGTGTAATGGTCATCTTTTCCCGCTCCTCGTCAGTGAATCCCGCATTGCGGCGGTTGGTCTTCGGGTTCTTGAGGTCTATCTCCTCATGGGCCACATTAAGGTCACCGCACACGATGACGGGCTTCTTCGCGTCAAGTCCCTGTATGTATTTGAGGAAGTCGTCTTCCCAAGTCATGCGGTAGTCGAGCCGTCGCAGTTCGTCCTGCGAGTTGGGCGTGTAGACGGTGATGAGGTAGAAATCCTCCATTTCGAGAGTGATGACACGTCCCTCGTGGTCGTGTTCCTCTATCCCGAGCCCGTAGGTAACGTTCAGTGGCTTGTGTTTGGTGTAGATGGCTGTGCCCGAATAGCCTTTTTTCTCGGCATAGTTCCAGTAGGAGTCGTAGCCTTCAAATTGCAGGTTGAGCTGCCCTTCCTGCATTTTGGTCTCTTGCAGGCAGAAGAAGTCGGCATCAAGAGCCTTGAAAGATTCCTCAAAACCTTTGCCCACACAGGCACGAAGGCCGTTCACGTTCCATGAAATGAATCTCATAAGTCAGTTTTGGTTCTTTTGTTTGGAGATGAAAATATACCTTATTGCGTTCCATGCGTTGGTGTCATAATTGTCCGCATGGAATGATGAGGGAGTGAGCATGAAGCTCATTTGTCGCTCGCCCGGATGCTGAAATTCTCATTTCTGCCCGGTAGGCTGGTTAAATTCTCTTTGACTCCCCGCGCAGCAGACTCATGAATTCCTGCCGTGTGGTGAGCGAATTGAACACGCCGCTGAAATCGCTTGTGGTGGTGATGGAGTTCTGTTTCTCCACTCCGCGCATCTGCATACACATGTGCTTGGCCTCGATGACCACCATCACGCCTTGCGGTTTGAGCGTCTCCTGAATGCAGTCTTTGATTTGTTGGGTGAGGCGTTCCTGCACTTGCAGCCGATGGCTGTATATGTCGACCACACGGGCTATCTTGCTCAGCCCTGTGATATAGCCGTTGGGGATGTAGGCCACGTGTGCCTTACCGTAGAAAGGGAGTATATGGTGCTCGCACATGGAGAAGAAGTCGATGTCTTTGACAATGACCATTTGGTTGTATTTTTCTTCAAAGAGCGCATCGGTGAGCACCTTGTGAGGGTCTTGCGTGTATCCCCTCGTGAGCACCTGCATGGCTTTGGCCACACGCATGGGGGTCTTTTGGAGCCCATCGCGGTCGGGATCTTCTCCCAAAAGTGTCAATACCTCTTTGTAATGTGCTGCGAGCTGGTCGAGTCCCTCGCGATATTCTGTTTCCGGATTCATGTGTTCTATTCTTTCTGTATGGTGTGTGTCTTCACTCGGTGTTCTCGCCCGAGAGTCCGACAATTCTTTATTCTCTAGCTTTGTGTAGCGGTGAATCGTTCTGCAACATTCTGTCTAAGTTGCATGGACGGTCACCGGACTTAATTCTGAACGGTGATTTTACCTTTTACCACGATGGCCGATTTGTAGCCCATAGCTCTGACTTGTTCCAGCATACGGGCCGCCTCTTCATAACTTCTGAAGTTGCCCACGCGGCAAATCCAGCGCGGCGAGTAGAAGTGTACGTATACCGGCTGTGTCGGGTATTTCATTTTGATGGCGTTGCCTATCTGTTCTGCCTTCTGCCGATCGTTTCTTGAATTGCCTCCGGCGTATGCCTGTACACGGTAGCCTGTCACTTTGTAGCTTCCGCGCATCACCTTTTTGCGCATGTCCACGGCCGGTGCTTCAGCCTCTTCCTCGCTGTTCTCCGGTGCGTGAGCGGCTTCCCGGTGAGCCGTCTCTTTCCTCTCTTCGGCATGTGTGTTGCCGTTTGCTTCGTGTCCGGCCCCCTCTTTGCCATTGGTGGAGGCTACCTTGTCATGCGTTGCGGCGTTTTTCTGTTCGTTGTTATCCTTTCCATTGCCGGCAGGAAGCGGTGTTACGTTATTTCCTTCCTGCCGCACAGTCTTCTTACCATTGACTAATTCGTCGATTTCCTTGCTCTGGCTGACGGTCACAGTGCCTTGCCCCACCTGCTTCTTGCGCAGCTGGTCGAGAAAGTTTTGAGCACCGGCCGGTAGTGCGGCGCATAGGGCGATGATGATGATACAGACGAATTGTTTCATACCTAAAGCGTTTTAGTCAAATAGGGAATCAGGGACACTAATCCCTGATTCCCCATATAATAAGTTGTTTACTTCTTCCAAGCGTCGATGATGCCCTTGAAGTCGGCTGTCTTCAGAGAAGCACCGCCAATCAGGCCACCGTCGATGTCGGGTTTGGAGAAAAGCTCGGGGGCATTGCTTGCTTTGCAGCTGCCGCCATAAAGGATAGTTGTATCCTCGGCAACTTCGGCACCATACTTCTCGGCCACGGTAGAACGGATGTAGGCCAGCATCTCTTCGGCCTGCTCGGCTGTAGCGGTCTTGCCCGTGCCGATAGCCCAAATCGGTTCGTAGGCGAGGATGATGTTTTTCCATTCCTCGGCGTTCAGGTTGTAGACAGAACCTTCGAGTTCGGCTTTTACCACCTCGTTCTGCTTGTTGGCTTCGCGCTCTTCGAGAGTTTCACCGATGCAGAAGATAACCTTCAGACCGTTGGCCAGAGCCAGCTGCACCTTCTCTTTCAGAATCTCAGCAGTCTCACCGTAGTACTGGCGACGCTCGGAGTGGCCCAGAATCACATACTGTGCTCCTGTGCTCTTCACCATCTCGGCAGACACTTCGCCCGTGTAGGCACCCTTCTCCTTGTCGGCGCAGTTCTCGGCACCGAGTCCGACGACCTTCGAATCAAGCACCTGAGCCACGCTTGCCAAGTGGATGAACGGGGTACAAATCACCACATCGCAGTTGGGTTTGTCGGCAATAAGAGCCTCATTGATTTCCTTTGCCAATGCCACACCGTCTTGCAGGTTCATGTTCATTTTCCAGTTGCCTGCTACAATTTTCTTTCTCATTTTCCTTTTCTTTTTTAAGAGTTGATATATTCTGTTAGATTCTTGCTTTCGTTTCAGCCATCTGCTCCATGCCCACAGTCGGTCGGCCAAGGTGAGCACAAACAGTGGAAGTACGAACCAGAGTACAATTTTGAGTATTTTGCCCGGTATCGTGTCGTCGGGCAGTTGTCCCAACTCCGATTTTTCGAGCGGTTGCACCAGTTCGTCTGCCTTGGGCAGTCTGTTGTGGCTCCATTTACGGATCACCACTCCGTGCTTGATGAGCATCAGTCCCGGGTTGCTGCGGATGATGGTCTTGAGCGTTGTCTCGTCGGTAGCATAGAAGTTGTATTCCGCCCCGGTGATGTCCTGCCAGTGCCTAATGGCTTTCGGCGTGCTTGCCGTGAGGCAGTAGAAGCCGTAGCCATGCTCCTGCGCATACTCGTATAGTTGGTCTATATCGCCAAAATTGGTGTCATCGGCTGTTTCCAGATGCGGGGAAATGAGCAGAAAGCTGTATCCCTTGTTGTCGAGAATGCTGTCGGTGACCGACTCTCCGGCCGGTTGCCCGTCCGAACCTATCGGTGTGATGTCGAAATCGTGTATGGGCGGCTCATAGCCGGCCTTGGTTTGAACAGTCTTGCTGTCCACAAACTCCCATGTGCTGTCGGGATAATTGTTGAGCGTGAACTCTTTCTGCACCCCGTTTTTCTGCAAAATGAAAGTGGTTTCAAACTCCGGTTGCTCTGCTCCCGGGGGCATCTGCATCCCTTTTTTGAGGTCGGCTCCGATGTGATAGGGGCGGAAGTCGAACATCGGCAGTGTCCACAAGCTCCACGCACTCGAGACGATGATGAAGAAAATCGTGTAATTGATGACAATCCACTGGTTGGATTCCGACACGAATCTCATCATCTTGAGTGGTCTCCATGCCGTCACGACGGCCATCGTCAGCAAGGCGATGTTCTTCCACAGCGTCTGCGTGTTGGTCAGTTTGACGGCATCCCCGAAGCATCCGCAGTCGCTGATGGGGTTGGCTATGGCCAGCCACAGCGTCACCGCCGTCATCACCGAGAGTAGGCCCACGGTGGCCCACGAGGTCTGTCGGCGCCTGATGGCGAACAGCAGGAATATGCCCAGACAGAACTCCACAGCTGCCAACCCTATTGAGAAAGCTAACAGCACCCAATCGGGCAGGGCACCCTCGAGGCCCACGGCCTTCATGTAGTCGCCCAACTTGTAGAGTGTGCCCAGCGGGTCTATGGCTTTCACATAGCCCGAAAAGATGAACACGAGTGCCAGCAGCAGCCGGCAGATGTTGACCGCCAGTCTACTCATTGCGCTTCGCCTTCCTTCATGCGGATGGCTCCGAACACGGCATAGTTGATGATGTCCATGTAGTTGGCGTCAATGCCTTCGCTCACGAACGCCTCGCCATGTAGGTCTTCCAACTCTTTTATGCGCTGGATTTTAGTCAGAATGAAGTCCGTATAACTGCTCACGCGCATCGAGCGCCACGCCTCGTCATAGTCGTGGTTTTTCTTGAGCATGAGCTCCAGTGCCTCGCGGGCGTATCTGTCGTAGAGTGCCAAGGCCTCCTCGGGCCTCATGTCCACTTCGTCGACAAATCCTTTAGCCAGTTGCACCAGTCCCACAATGCCGTAATTGATCAGGGCAATGAACTCCGGCCGTATGCCGTCGCCCACGCGCGACTCCTTCTTGATTTCAAGCGAGCGTATGCGCTTGGCTTTGATGAAAAGCTGGTCGGTGAGGGCGGAAGGACGCAGGATGCGCCATGAGGCACCATAGTCGTGGAGTTTTTTCTCAAATAGCGTGCGGCACTCTGTCAGCACGCTTTTGAACTGCTCTTCTGTTTGGTTTGTGTCTGTCATCAGAACTTCTAAATTTGCTGCAAATTTAAGCATTTCGAATGAAACTGCCAAATAAAATCCCTTTCTATTAATAATGTATATAAAAAACTTTTCGTACCTTTGCATTCGCAAAAATCAAAACGAATGAGGTATCTTACTGACGCCGATTTGGCGCAATTACTCGATAAAGACATCTTCCATCAAATATCCCGTGCAGCCGATTCGCTACATGCGGAGTGCTATGTGGTGGGCGGCTACGTGCGCGATTTGTTCCTCGAACGCCCGTCCGGCGACATCGACGTGGTGGTGGTGGGCAGCGGCATACAGGTGGCCGATGCCTTGAAGAAGCAGTTGGGGCGCAAGGCCCACATTTCGGTGTTCCGCAATTTCGGGACGGCGCAGGTGAAATATAAAGGGCTGGAAGTGGAATTTGTGGGAGCCCGCAAGGAAAGTTACAGCCACGACTCGCGCAAGCCGGTGGTCGAAAACGGTACGCTCGAAGATGACCAAAACCGGCGCGACTTCACCATCAATGCCCTTGCCGTGTGTCTCAACGGCGACCGCTTCGGCCAACTCGTTGATCCCTTCGACGGTATCCGCGACTTGGAGGAGGGCATCATTGCCACGCCGCTCGATCCCGACATCACTTTCTCTGACGACCCTCTGCGCATGATGCGCTGCGTGCGCTTTGCCACACAGCTCAATTTCGACATCGAGCCCGCGACCTACGATGCTCTTTCGCGCAATGCCCGGCGACTGAAGATTATCAGCGGTGAGCGCATAGCCGACGAGATGAATAAAATAATGCTCGCCCCCCATCCCAGCAAAGGTTTCTACTACCTCCATGAGACAGGACTTTTATACCTCATCCTGCCCGAACTCTGCCAGCTCGACATTGTGGAGACACGCAACGGACGTGCTCACAAGAACAATTATTACCACACGCTTGAAGTGCTCGAAAACGTGTGCCGGGCTGCATCGGCTCCCGATTGCCCTTCGCCCGAGACCCATCTTTGGATTCGTTGGGCCGCTCTGTTCCACGACATCGGTAAACCGCGTAGCAAGCGTTGGGACAACGTGCAGGGATGGACATTCCACAACCACAACAACATCGGTGCGCGTATGGTGGCCGACATCTTCCGTCGCATGAAACTGCCCATGGATGCCAAGATGAAATATGTGCAGAAACTTGTGGAGCTGCACATGCGTCCCATTGCCATTGCCGACGAGGAGGTGACCGACAGTGCCGTACGCCGACTGGTGAATGACGCCGGTGACGACATTGACGATCTCATGTTGCTCTGCGAAGCCGACATCACAAGCAAGAATCAAGTGCGAAAGGCTCGTTTCCTTGAAAACTTTCGCATTGTTCGCGAAAAGATTGCCGATCTTCGGGAGCGTGACTACAAGCGTTTGCTGCAACCCGTCATCGATGGCAATGAAATCATGGAAATGTTCCATTTGCCCCCCTGTAGAGAGGTGGGCACACTCAAGCAGGTGCTCAAAAATGCGGTGCTTGACAATGAAGTGCCCAACGAGCGCGAACCACTTATGGCGTTGCTCATGCAAAAAGCCGCCCGGATGGGGCTGAGCGTGGAGACCGGCGGCTGATTTTTCCGAATGTCCGATAGCAGCTGAAAGGGAACTAAAATTCAGAAATTGGAAGATTTAAAGATGCAAACACCCTGGCGGGGTGTTTGCATCTTTAGCTCCTTGATTTTTTGAATCTTCCCCTTGCATGTATAGCGAAAAGTATTAAACATTTTGAAAAAGCCTTATATGAAACACACGAACACCGCTCTTAAATCCTTGAAAAGTCATTCTGAATCATCTGTAAAAGTACGGTCTTGTTCTCGTTCGGCCCGAATGACAATGCGAAAGGGCCACACTTGGAAGCTCGTTTGGGCCGAATGAAAAGCTCAAAGAGGCCCTTTTGCAAGGTCATTTGAGCCCGATGACACGCCTCTCCCGCATCGGGCAACAAAAAAGGGAGCACCCACGTGCTCCCTCTGCCATTGCAAAGATACGATAGGAAAGCCGTTTTTGCAAATCGGTGATGAAGATTCTTTACTCTATCCTTTGCCGTGGAGGCGTTCCGAGGCTTTCTACCACCATCTTCCCACCGTCTTTTCCGTGAATTATCCCCACCGGTTATCCGGCTTTTCGCATCCCCTATTTCTTCTTTTCCCCTCCTTTCCTTTGACCGCATAAAGCCGAATTTTAAGCTGTCGATGTTGCCTTCCAAGGACTTTTTTCGGTGTCACAAGTGCGTATTTTGAGGCGCAGAGTGTTATATTTTGTTATATTTTAGTTAACGAATATTAAAATTCGGGGAGGGTAAATTAAAAGAATTAACTTTGCGCATCCATTTGAAGTAGCAGTCTTCATGGGAGTACATTCTGAGGACTTTGTAGAGAGTATCCATTCAGACATATTGGGTTCTAAGAACTTTGAAGTTAGAGCGATAAACTTATCAGATAAAGAATGAAAAAAGTATTACTTTTAGGAATTGCGCTTTTGACTGCCTATGGCATCAAGGCCACCCCAACCATTACCACGTCAGGGAACACGCTGGTAATTACAGTGAATGCCAATGGAGACTTGGCCTCTTCTAATTTTACGTCGGAACAGTTGAAATCCACTAATGTCAAGATTGTGACAGCTTCGGGCGTGAAGCTGTCAAAGACCGACTTTGAAGCCTTCTTCGGAAGTAACTGGACCACCCCGCCTTTCTCTATGATTACCGATCTCGATTTGAGTTTGGCCGATTTAGCGGATGATAATGTGATTGCAAATTTGGGAATGAACTCACCGAAGTTGAACAACGAGAAAGCATTAGGTACTTTGATTCTGCCGGAATGCTTGACCTCTACCACATTTTCATTCAATGATAATAAGAGTAAATGGACTACGGTCATATTTCCTGATGCCACGAATGCAGCCTATAAAGAGACGACGGCCATTGTTGCGAGCACTTTTTCTGGTGACACTTGGTTGAGGAAGTTGGTTGTTGGCACAAGCGTGAAGTCTATTGGTTCATACTCTTTTGTGAACTGTACGAATCTTACCGAAGTCGATTACCTTTATGGTGTAGAGCATGTAAGCAGTCAGGCTTTTACTGGTTGTACGGGGCTTACGACAGTTATCCTTCCGGAAAGTCTTACAGAGATTGGCGAAGGCGCTTTCGGTGGCTGTACAAATCTCGCCACCTTGCGTTTGCCTAATTCTTTGAAGACGATCAAGGCTCAGGCTTTTGACGGGACAGCCCTTTCAGTCGTTGTTATTCCGGCTAGTGTCGAGAACATAGGATATGGTGCTTTCGGTGGCAACAACTCTCGTCTTACAGATGTCTATGTGTTGGGAACTCAGACGAAGGCCGTAAATCAGGCTTTCCAACCGACAGGCATTACCTATGGTTATCGCTATTCAGGCAAGGGCGAAGGTGAAACAGTTTCTCTCTCTGCTTTCACAACGACAACAGGTCGTTATACCGTGTTGCATTATCCTAAGGAGGCATACAAAACGTATGTGAACAAGTTTACCCGTGTGCTGGGGACTTCCGACTATGCTAGTTCTGGCTATTCACAATATTATAATAAGTGGGTAGTGGATGCCGATGGCAATAAATTCCCAGTTCTGGATTATGGTCTTTTTGATGGTACTGGTGGCGATTATGCCGGCTGGTGGAATTTCATGCTCACGAGCCAAATCAAAGGCACTTACAAGGACGAACGCCTTGTGGAGAGCAAATGGTATTCTGTGTGCTTTCCATTCAGCATGACGAAAGAGGCCATAGCCAATGCTTTCGGCAGTGATACGGATGTACGCGAGTTTACCGGCGTAGATATTAAGACAGCCGGCGATGGAGGCAAGAATATCGTGCTCCAATTTCAGACTTCTGTCACAGAGATGAAAGCCCACCATCCCTATATGATTCACCCGGGAGCGCACAGGGGCTCCTATAATATGATAATGGATGTGGTGGAGGATACCGATACCGACCATGACAACTTTGCTGCCAAGTTGAAGCGTGAGGCTAAAAGCTATACTGTCGATGGTGTGACCTATACCTTCATCGGCAGCCATGTGGAAGGTGCCAAAGTGCCGATGTACAGCTACTATTATTATTCTGGCAATGATGCCAAGTGGGCCAATGGTTTCTATAAGGCCATGCGCTCTGATGCTGTGTTCACGCCCCATACGGCCGTGGTGGCACTCGACAAGGACAATGGTGTGTCCGGTTCTGCCAAGCGGGCTGTCTTCAGTTTGGACGGGGAGACAACCGGTATCGACGGGATAACCGCACAGACCGATAACAAAGTGAAACGTGCAGATGGCGTAAATGTATATGACATTTACGGTCGGCTGGTGCGTCGTGGCTCGGAGAGCCTCGAAGGGCTGCCTGCAGGAGTCTACATTGTGAATGGAAAGAAATATATGGTTAGATAACAAATGAGAGGAGTATAAAGAAATGAACAGAAAGTATTTGACACCGAAGATAGAGATCGCTTACATCGATATCGAATCCCATATTGCTACCGGGAGCGCACCGGCCAAACCGGGCGATTCCTACTCCATCACCAATGACGGAGATAAGTGGCATAAGGATGGGGGAATACAAAACGATAATGGTGACGGCCCCGGCGTGACGGGTGCTAAGGAAAACGGTTTCTCATCAAGTTGGCTTGATTGAGAAGCCGACCTCATGCTCTTTCATGCTTTCGCGTCTTTAAGTGTATAGGTCCACGGAAGGCAGTCCTCTTTTCATCGGTGTCTATACCTGGTGAAAGGTGAGGTGACCGGCACTTTTTACGATATCTTGTATGCAAAGGGGGCGAGCATAGGAGGGCCTTTCAGAATCGGCTTTTTCAAGGCAGTTTGTTCTGAACATAAGGTCATTTTTACAAAAAGGCCGGGCCGGAATGTAAAGTTTAGCATTCCGGCCCGGCTTCTTCATAGATAGTCTGGTTTTGCCAACCCTATCAATCGGTCGTTTCCGCTAAGCCGGCAATATCTACGAGTTCTCTCTACCTATATAGGTACTCCACATAAGTACATTGCCCATATCCTGTAAACAAGCCTATCCTTTTCTAGTAATTCATTCCGTAAACTATGTTAAAAAACACAACCTATGAGAATACTTTTGTTGGAATTGTAGTAATTTTGCATCGTTAAAAAACTAAACCTAGCGTTTCGGTTTCCTTAAAAAGGGAGAGGAAATATAGGCAGATACGGATAGTTCAGGTATGTGTTGACATGCGTGTTTTCTTCACAAGCCGGACCGCCGGTGTTCTTTCGAAACGGTTCAGGCGTATAGGTAGAAGTTATAAAAGATAAAAATCAATCACTAATATATAATAGGTATGAATATGAAGAGCAATTTACTTATTGCAGCAGTTGCCCTCTTGTTGGCTTCTTGTGGAAACAAAGGAAACATGAAGATGGGTGATAATGAGTATCCCGTGGTGACGATAGGCTCGCAAAATGCCGAGTTGCAGACCACTTATCCGGCTACCATCAAGGGCGTGCAGGATGTGCAAATCCGTCCGAAGGTGTCGGGATTCATCACGAAAGTGTGTGTGCAGGAGGGGCAGGCCGTGAAAGCCGGCCAGCTGTTGTTCGTGATCGACAACACCACCTATCAGGCTGCCGTGCGCCAAGCACAAGCCTCAGTGAACTCGGCCAAGTCGCAGCTCAACACCGCCAAGCTCACCTATGAAAACAGCCAGAAACTCTTCAAGAGCAACGTGATAGGTTCCTACGAGTTACAATCGTCTCAAAACTCCTATGAGACGGCCATGGCAGCCGTGGCACAGGCTAAAGCCGCTTTGGCCTCCGCACAGGAGACGCTCGGCTTCTGCTATGTGAAGAGTCCTGCCAACGGTGTGGTGGGCAGCCTGCCCTACAAGGTGGGAGCACTCGTGAGCGCAGGTAGTGTCGATGCACTGACCACCGTTTCGGATGTGGCCACGGTGGAAGTGTATTTCTCCGTAACCGAGAAAGACATACTCGACCTCACCAAGACGGCCGGCAGCACCCATGCAGCCATCAGTGCCTATCCTCCGGTGAAGCTGTTGCTCTCCGATGGCACCACCTATAAGCATCCCGGCAAAGTGACCAAGGTGAGCGGTGTGATCGACGCCGCCACCGGTTCGGTGTCTATGATAGCCCGCTTTCCCAACCCAGAACGGTTGCTGAAGAGCGGCGGCTCGGGTACCATCGTCGTGCCGCGCGACAACAGCAATGCTATTGTTATTCCGCAGACTGTGACCACCGAGGTGCAGAACAAGATATTCGTCTATACCGTGGGTAAGGATAATAAGGTGAAGTATACTGAAATCACCGTCGATCCGCAGAATGATGGCAATCACTATGTGGTGACCGGCGGTTTGCATGTGGGCGACCGCATTGTGACCAAGGGGATCACTTCGCTCACCGATGGTATGGAAATCAAGCCCATCACCGAAGCCCAATACGAAAAGAAGATTGCCGATGCCGTGAAGATGAGTGCTTCGCAGGGCAGCGCCAAGGGCTTCATCGATGCCATGAGCAAGTAAGGATAACACTGAAGTTTGTTTTAAAGACAACAGGAATATGACATTTACAAGATTTATAGAGCGCCCGGTGCTTTCGACGGTGATTTCCGTCTTCCTTGTGCTGCTGGGTTTGATCGGCTTGGTTTCGCTGCCGATCGAGCAATATCCCGATATTGCGCCGCCAACCATCTCCGTGTCGACCATCTATCAGGGTGCCGACGCTCAGACCGTGCTCAACTCCGTGATCACCCCGCTTGAGGAAAGTATCAACGGCGTGGAGAACATGACCTACATGACCTCGCAGGCCACCAACGACGGCACGGCCATGATTACTATCTACTTCAAGCAGGGCACCGATGCCGACATGGCCGCCGTGAACGTGCAAAACCGCGTGTCGCAGGCCCAGGCTCTGCTGCCGGCCGAGGTGACGCAGGTGGGTGTGACCACCTCTAAGCGACAGACGAGTAACGTGATCATGTACTCGCTCACGACCGAAGACGGCCGCTACGATGCCGAGTTCGTGACCAACTACAACAATATCAACATCGTGCCGGCCTTGAAGCGTGTGACGGGTGTGGGCAACGTGCAGGACTTCAGTACCAAGACCTACTCCATGCGTATCTGGCTGCAGCCCGACAAGATGAAGCAATACGGGCTCATCCCGAGCGACATCACAGCGGCACTGGCCGAACAGAACATCGAGGCCGCTCCGGGTAAGTTTGGTGAACAGAGCAACGTGAGCTTCGAATACGTGATGCGCTATAAGGGTCGTCTGAAGACTCCGACCGAGTATGGCAACATCATCATCAGCACCGACAACAACGGGCAGACGCTCCATCTGCGCGATGTGGCCAAGATAGAGCTGGGCGGACTTTCCTACTCCGTGGGCCAGAAAAACAATAACCAGCCTTCGGTGATGGGTATGGTGCAGCAGATAGCCGGCTCCAACGCCAACGACATTGCCAAAGGGGTGAAAGCCGAGCTCGAGAAGCAGGCTAAGAATTTCCCTCCGGGGCTGGAATACAAGATCAACTACGATGTGACAGAGTTCCTTTACGCCTCTATCGAAGAAGTGGTGATGACTCTCGTGATCACTTTCATTCTCGTGTTCTTCGTGGTGTACATCTTCTTGCAGGACTTCCGTTCCACACTCATCCCGCTCATTGCCGTGCCGGTGTCGCTGATAGGTACGTTCCTCTTCCTTTGGATATTCGGTTTCTCCATCAACCTGCTCACGCTCTCGGCTTTGCTGTTGGCCATCGCCATCGTGGTGGATGATGCCATCGTGGTGGTCGAGGCCGTACATGCCAAGTTGGATTTGGGCTATAAGAGTTCGAAGACGGCTGCCATCGATGCCATGAACGAGATTTCGGGAGCCATCATCTCCATCACGTTGGTGATGGCCGCCGTGTTCGTGCCGGTGTCTTTCATCAGCGGAACGAGCGGTACGTTCTATCGTGAGTTTGGCGTGACTATGGCCGTGGCTATCGTTATCTCCGCCATCAACGCCCTCACGCTTTCGCCGGCCCTGTGTGCCATCTTCCTCAAGCCGCACGACGAGAACGGCCACGAGAAGAAGATGAGTATGGTGGATCGTTTCCACGCTTCGTTCAACACGGCTTTCGACAAGGTGGTGGGTAAATATAAGAAAGGTGTGGAAAATCTCATAGGCCACCGCATCATCACTGCCGTGAGCGTGGTGGTGGGTATCGCTGTGCTGGTGTTCACCATGGCTACCACGAAGACCGGTCTGGTGCCCGATGAGGACACGGGTGTCGTGTTTGTGACGATTTCACTGCCGCCTGCCACAAGTCAGGCCGAGACGCAGAAGGTGACCGACCAGGTGGATGCCATGTTGGCCAACAATCCGGCTGTGCAGAGTCGTCAGCAGATTGTGGGTTACAACTTTATTGCCGGTCAGGGATCCGACCAAGCCACCTTTATTGTCAAGCTGAAACCCTTCGACGAGCGCCCCAGCGGCTTCTTCCACAAGTTGGCCGGCCTTTGGGAGGGTGACGGCATCATGCGCTTTTTCGTGGATCCGATGGCCAATACTTCAGTGCTGGGCATGATCTACAAGCAGATTTCCAACATCAAGGGTGCGCAGATTCTGGCTTTCGGTCCGCCGATGATCTCCGGTTTCGGTGCCACCAACGGTCTTACATTCTCTATGCAGGACAAGACCGGTGGCAGTCTCGACAAGTTCTTTAAAGTGACCAAGGACTACCTGAAGGCCCTCAATGAGCGGCCCGAGATAAAGACAGCCATGACTTCTTACGACCCGAGCTATCCGCAGTATATGGTGGATGTGGACGTGGCCAAGTGCAAGCAGAGCGGCATCAGTCCCCGAGTGGTGCTCAGCACACTGCAAGGATACTACGGTGGTCTCTACGCTTCCAACTTCAACAGCTACGGTAAGCTCTACCGCGTGATGGTGCAGGGCGATGCCGCCAGCCGCATGAGGCCGGGCGACCTCACCAACATCTATGTGCGCACACCTTCGGGCATGGTGCCTGTGGGCGAATATTGTTCGCTGACCCGCGTCTACGGGCCATCCAACGTGAACCGTTTCAACCTCTTCACCAGCATCAACATCAATGCCACACCCGCTGATGGATACTCTTCGGGTGAGGCTATCAAGGCTGTGGAGGAAGTGGCTGCCCAGACGCTGCCCGCAGGCTACGGTTACGACTTCTCGGGACTGACCCGTTCGGAGCAGGAATCGAGCAACACCACGGCCATCATCTTCGTACTCTGTATCGTGTTTGTCTATCTGATTCTCTCCGCACAGTATGAGAGTTATCTGCTCCCGCTGTCGGTGATCCTTTCGTTGCCGTTTGGTTTGGGAGGTGCGTTCATCTTCACGCAACTCTTCGGCCATCAAAACGACATCTACATGCAGATTGCCCTGATCATGCTCATCGGTCTGTTGGCCAAGAATGCCATCCTCATCGTGGAGTTCGCTTTGGAGCGCCGGCGCACGGGTATGGCCATCAAGTATAGCGCCATTCTCGGTGCAGCATCCCGTCTGCGCCCGATTCTGATGACGGGTATGGCCATGGTCATCGGTCTGTTGCCGATGATGTTTGCCAGCGGTGTGGGCAAGAACGGTAACCAGACACTCGGTGCGGCAGCCGTGGGCGGTATGCTCATCGGTATGATGATTCAGATATTCGTCGTGCCGGCCCTGTTTGTGATATTCGAATATTTGCAGGAGAAGTTCAAGCCGATAGAGTTCGGCGACGAGGAAAACAAGGAAGTGGCTTCCGAGTTGCAGCCCTACACCCGTCGGCCTATCGAATATAAAGTGGAGGAATAACAATATGAAGATTAGAAATATAATGACTTTGGGTCTTGCAGCACTGGTTCTCACCGGCTGCAAGAGCCTTTATGGCAAGTATGAGCGCCCCACGGTGAACACCGCCGGACTGGTGAGGGATGTCATTTCGCCGACCGACACACTCGCTGTGACCGACACGGCCACTTTTGGCAATCTGCCTTGGCGCAGCGTATTCACCGATCCCCGGTTGCAGACGCTCATTGAGAAGGCTCTTGCCAACAATACCGATCTGCTCAATGCCGCCCTCAATGTGAATATGGCCGAGTCCCAGCTCAAAGCTGCCAAACTGGCTTTTGTGCCCTCGTTCACCTTTTCGCCCCAGGGAACTATCGCTTCGTGGGACGGCAACAAGCCCACCAAGACCTATTCGCTGCCCATCTCGGCCAGTTGGAGTATAGACCTCTTCGGCAATCTGCTCTCGCAGAAGCGCAGTTCGCAGATGGCACTGATAGCTACGAAAGACTATCAGTTGGTGGTGAAGACAAAGATTGTCACCGGTGTTGCCAACATGTATTACACGCTTCTGATGCTCGACAAACAGCTGGAACTCGTGACCGACATGGAAGAGTTGACCAAGAACACGTGGGACTTGATGAAGATTCAGAAAGAACTTGGTCGTGTGCGCTCCACCGGTGTGCAGAGTGCCGAGGCCAACTACTATTCCGTGCAGGCGCAGAAGGTCGACTTGCAGCGGCAGATACGTGAAACGGAAAACTCGCTCTCGTTGCTTTTGGCCCAACCGGCACAGGCTGTCGGGCGGGGCAAACTCGAAGAACAGAGTCTGCCTTCCAATCTGGCTGCGGGCGTAGGCATACACATGCTCAACAACCGTCCGGATGTCCACTATGCCGAGATGAGCCTTGCCCAGTGCTTCTACAATGTGGAGACGGCCCGGAGCAGGTTCTATCCCAGTCTCACCATCAGTCCTACGGGAACATTTACCAACAGCAGTGGGATGGGCGTGGTGAATCCCGGAAAGTGGCTCTTGAGCGCAGTGGGGAGCTTGGTGCAGCCTATCTTCCAGCACGGGCAGATTGTTGCCGGACTGAAAGTGGCCAAAGCTAAGTATGAACAGGCTTACAACACCTGGCAGCAGAGCATTCTCAGTGCAGGCAGCGAGGTGAGCAACGCCCTCGTGCTCTACAATTCTTCCAACGAAAAGAGTCAGATAGAAGCCAGACAGGTGGCCACGTTGAAGCAAAACGTGGAGGACACGAAGCGCTTGATGGCCGAGTCTAACAGCACCTATTTGGAGGTGATCACCGCCCAGCAGAGTCTGCTCAACGCAGAACTCTCCAAGGTGCGCGACGACTTCGCCAAGATGCAGGCTGTCGTAAATCTTTATTATGCGCTTGGAGGCGGTGTCAAGTAAAAAACTCTAAACTTTAAAACGTAAGATTATGGCAAGTGAAATAAGCCCCAGGGCAGAGGTTTCGCCAAAGGCAAAGATAGGTGACAACTGCAAGATATTCCCGTTTGTGTATATCGAAGGTGATGTGGAGATCGGCGACAACTGTACGATCTTCCCCTTCGTGAGCATCCTCAACGGTACCCGCATGGGTTCACATAACAAGGTGCACCAGTGCTCGGTGCTGGGCGCATTGCCCCAAGACTTCGACTTTGTGGGCGAGAAATCAGAGCTGGTCATCGGCGACAACAACATCATCCGCGAGAATGTGGTTGTCAACCGGGCCACCCACACAGGCGGACAGACGGTCATCGGCAATGACAACTTCCTCATGGAAGGTGCTCATATCTCTCACGATACCAAGGTGGGCAACGCCTGCGTGTTCGGTTATGGCACCAAGATAGCCGGCGATTGCGAGATTGGCAACGGTGTCATCTACTCGAGCAGTGTGATTGAGAAAGCCAACACCCGTGTGGGAGAAGGCGCAACGATTCAGGCCGGAACCACCTTCTCGAAGGATATTCCGCCTTATATCATTGCCGGCGGCACTCCCGTGGGTTATGGGGGCATCAATAGTGTGATGATGACGGCATACGGTATCGATGAGAAAATACAAAAGCACATCGCCAATGCCTATCGTCTGGTGTTTCATGGGCAAACAAGCGTGTTCGACGCTGTGCTGCAAATAAAAAGTCAGGTGCCCGACAGCACTGAGATTCGCAACATTGTGAACTTCATCAATGCCACGAAAATCGGCATTATCAGCAAGATGTAACAAAGCATTCATACCCTATATGAATATTACTCTGTATGTAGAGCGGGTGTGCCGTGAGGCAGGCCCGCTTTTCTGTTTTTGTCGGGAGGGTGTGGCAGCCGGCTGACCTGCCTTTCCCGAAAAGATGTAGGGGCATCCGTTATTTGATGCAAAAAACGAATATAGGTATCGCACACACCGACAAAAACCGGTGAAAGCTCTCTCCGCAAGATGCCGGATGATGGTGAATAATATCAACAAAAGTGCATCCGCCAAAATTCTTCAACCAGAATGGGAAACCGGCCTCAGAACATCAAAAAAGCCCGCCGATTTTCTCATTCGGGCTCTTCGGGTTTGCGAAAGAGCCACACTTGAGAGCCGAAAGGGCCACAGTTGCAACGTAACTGTGGCCTTTTTGCAAGCCCCGTTGGACCTTTTTAGGCCCATTTTCGGCTCTCAATATGTGTCAGTAAAATTCAAACGACTGATTATTAGTGTTTTGGAAATGTCGCCAAAATCGCTTATTTGCACCCAAGTGGGTTGTCCGTTGCGAATATCGCAAGCAGAGAGGCCGAAAACGGATAAATAGTTTGACAATCCATCCTGCCTTTCAGCCTCTCCGCTAAACATCCAAGCATCCGACTGCGTCCCATAAATTCTTTCTGAAAGAAAACGTAGCCCGATGGAGTAAAAGGCTAATAAGAGGCAGTGCAGGGGATGCCTGCAGCCCTCACACGGTCGCGGATGGTATCTAACTCCTGCGGGGAGGCTTTGCGCAGGGCATGGTCGGGCGTTTCGCGGTCGATGGTGTAGATCATCACTTCCATCGGACCTATCTCTCTTACGGCCTCCAACCACGGGGCCACGTATGCATCTCCGGTGTTGTCCACGTCAAAGACCGTGCCGTCGGGTAGTGTTGTCGACCCTTTCATAAACATGGTCTGGATAATCAACCGGCCATTGAATTTCTTTAAATCAACAATCAGCCGCTTTACGTCAAACGACGGCTGGGTGGGCCGATCCACCTTATTTATATAGCCGGCATCCACTGTGTCGAGTTTCAAGATGTTGTTGTCCACTCGCATCAGGGCCTCACGCACACTTTCGTGATGCACGAAGGTGCTGTTGCTCAACACGCTCACCTTGGCACGAGGGCAATAGCAGTCGCGCAGCCGGATGGTGTCGTCGATGATTTCCGGGAAGTGCGGATGCGTTGTCGGCTCCCCGTTGCCGGCAAAAGTGAGCACATCGGGGACAGTCCCTTCCTCACGCATCGCTTTGAGTTTGGCCTCAAGAGCGATGGCCACCGCCTTCTGTGTGGGACGCCGGAGGTGCGCAATGTGGTCGCGGTTGAACCCGCATTCGCAGTAGATGCAGTCGAACGTACAGATTTTGCCGTCTTCGGGCATCAGGTTGATGCCCAGCGAGATGCCCAACCGGCGACTGTGTACGGGCCCGAAGATGGGCGACGGATAGATGATGGTGCTCATTGTAAGTTTCTTGTACGCTTGCTTTGTAATGACGCAAAGGTATAAAGAAAACGCGGATAAGCACCTGTCTTTCAGCTTTTTGTTGTTAATACACGTTAAACGGTCGTTTAGTCGGTGTTTTTTTTCTAAATTTGCAGCAATTTTGGTGTATTATATCCTTTAGGGAATGGGAAAGAAACGCAAAAAGGCCGGCGGTCGTACAGGATTGCAGGTCGTTACGCTATGTATCAGCACCGCTATGGTGCTTGTATTGTTGGGATTGGTGGTGATGTCCGTTTTCACGGCCCGCAACCTTTCGTCTGTGGTGAAAGAGAACCTTGTTGTGACGATGGTGTTGGAGCAGGACATGACCAATCCGGAAGCACAGCAGATATGCCGTAAACTGAACGCACGCCCTTATATCAATCATTTGGAATATATCAGCAAGGAACGGGCACTCAAGGAGGGGACGAAAGACCTCGGAGTTGATCCGTTGGAGTTTGCAGGCGTGAATCCGTTCCTTTCTTCCATCGATGTGACCTTGAAGGCCGATTATGCCAACACCGACTCTTTGCGCTGGATCACCAAAGAGTTGGAGGCCTATCCGAAGGTGAGCGAGGTGAACTACCAGCACGATTTGATAGAGCAGGTGAACCGCAATATCGCCAAAATAGGCATTGTATTGCTGGCATTGGCAGTGCTGTTGACTTTCATTTCGTTCTCCCTGATCAGCAATACCGTCCGTTTGGGTATCTATGCCCGTCGGTTCTCCATCCACACCATGAAACTGGTGGGAGCGTCTTGGGGCTTCATCCGCGGGCCGTTTGTGCGTCGGGCCGTCGTCGTCGGGCTGGTAGCCGCTCTGTTGGCCTGTATTGTTTTGGGCGGCACTGTCTACGGACTCTATCACTATGAACCCGAAATTCTGTCCGTGCTCACGTGGGAAGTCATGCTCATCACGGGCGTTTCGGTGTTCCTCTTTGGCATCATCATTACCGCTTTGTGTGCCAACATCTCTGTCAATAAGTTCTTGAAGATGAAGGCCGGCGAACTGTATAAGATTTAATAATGGATAAGAAAAATTTAGCTTTTGGCAAGACCAACTTCATCCTGTTGGCTGTCGGCATGTTGGTTATCATCATCGGTTTTGTGCTGATGGGCGGGCCCGGTTCCACCGAGACCACTTTCAATCCCGATATTTTCAGCACCATGCGCGTCAAGGTGGCTCCGGTGGTGACATTGTTGGGCTTTGTCTCCATCATCTATGCCATTGTTCATAAACCTAAAGACGACGAAGGTAGCAAATGAGCATTCTTGAAACCCTTATCATTGCTATCGTGGAAGGACTCACAGAGTTTCTCCCCGTCTCCTCTACCGGGCACATGATTATAGCCCAAGGGTTGCTCGGCGTGGAGAGCACCCCGTTTGTCAAGGCTTTCACCATCATCATTCAGTTCGGTGCCATCTTGTCGGTGGTGTGCCTGTATTGGAATCGCTTTTTCCGTTTAGACCATTCGCCGGCTCCTCAAGGCAGTTCGGCTTGGGCGCGGCTCATCCATAAGTGGGATTTCTACTGGAAGCTTTTGGTGGCTTTCATGCCCGCTGTTGTCATAGGTCTTATTGGCAAGAAGACCGGTCTGATAGACCGTTTTCTCGAGTCGGTAGAGGTCGTAGCCGTCATGCTTGTAGTCGGTGGCGTGTTCATGCTCTTCTGCGACAGCATCTTCAATAAAGGTAGTGAGGATACAAAAATCACCGAGAAGCGGGCTTTCCGCATCGGCCTGTTCCAGTGTATAGCCATGATTCCGGGTGTTTCCCGGTCAATGGCGACGATTGTAGGAGGCATGGCGCAGAAACTGACCCGCCGCCGTGCAGCCGAATTTTCGTTCTTTTTGGCTGTTCCTACAATGGCAGCGGCCACGGTGCTGGATGTGTGGGAGGTGTTTTTTAGCGACAGTGCCGACACCAACTGGGCCACGGCCGACAATCTGGCCATGCTCGCCCTGGGCAGTGTGGTGGCTTTTGTCGTGGCTTTGTTGGCCATGAAGTGGTTTGTGGATTTTCTGGCCAAATACGGTTTTAAGGCATTCGGCATCTACCGCATCATCGTTGGCGGTTTCATTCTGATATGGCTCATGACCGGTCACACCCTGTCAATGGTAGGCTGATGAATATCAACAAAGGCGAGATTATCTGCATAGACAAGCCCTATCGCATGTCGAGCTTCGGGGCACTGGCCCATGTCCGTTATCTCATTTCTCAAAAGATGGGAGTCAAGCGTGTGAAGGTGGGACATGCCGGTACGCTTGATCCGCTGGCCACCGGGGTGCTGGTGCTCTGTACGGGCAAGATGACCAAGAACATCGAGCAGCTGCAATATCACACTAAAGAATACACGGCCACCCTGCAACTCGGTGCCACCACGGCTAGCTACGACCGCGAACACACGGTGAATGCCACCTATCCCACGGGCCATATCACTCGCGAACTCATATTGGAGACGCTGCCGCAGTTTGTCGGGGAGATACAGCAAGTGCCACCGTCATACAGTGCCTGTAAGGTGAACGGCGACCGGGCGTATAAGTTGCGGCGCAATGGCAAGGACGTGGAATTGCAACCCAAGACCTTGCAGATAGACGAGATAGAGCTTACCGGCTTTGATGCAGGCACCATGCAGATGAGCATTCGTGTGGTGTGTGGCAAAGGAACTTACATTCGGGCCTTGGCTCGGGACATCGGGCGGGCACTCGGGAGCGGAGCGTTCCTCACCGCCTTGCGCCGCACAAGGGTAGGGGAAGTCCGGGTGGAAAACTGTATTGAGTTTGACCGTTTCCGGGAATGGCTGGACGGTCAGACCTTCGAGAACGATATTTAATAGCGTTAGAATCAACATAAACATAATGAAGCTTTCACAATTCAAGTTCAAACTGTCAGAAGAACAAATAGCTCTCTATCCTCATACGGCCGAGCATGTCATCACCCGAAAGGACGGCACGCAGTCCACTTTCCATGTTACCCGTCGTGAAGAGAGTCGTCTCATGGTTCTCCACAAGAAGTCGGAGAGGATAGATATGTACAAGACCGACGAGACGGGAGAGCCTCTGAAAGATGCTGAAGGGAGACCGCAATATATTCAGTTTCGTGACATCGTAGACTATTTCGGCGATGGTGACACTTTCATTTTCAACGACACGAAAGTGTTCCCCGCCCGTCTGTATGGCACGAAAGAGAAAACCGACGCCAAGATTGAGGTGTTCCTGTTGCGCGAACTGAATGAAGAAATGCGCCTATGGGACGTACTCGTGGAGCCGGCCCGGAAGATTCGTATCGGCAACAAACTCTTTTTCGATGACACCAGCACCATGGTGGCCGAGGTCATCGACAATACCACGAGCCGTGGCCGAACACTCCGCTTTCTCTATGACAGTCCGCACGATGAGTTCAAGCAGAATCTCTATGCCCTCGGTGAGTCGCCGTTGCCACGCTATATCATAGACAGACGTGAGAGCCACCATGCCACCCCGGAGGATATGGACGACTTCCAGACTGTTTTTGCCAAGAACGAAGGGGCTGTCACGGCTCCGGCCACAGGACTGCATTTCAGCCGCGAACTGTTGAAACGCATGGAAATCTACGGCATCAACTTTGCCTATATCACTCTTCATTGCGGCTTGGGCAACTTCCACGACATCGAGGTGGAAGACCTCACCAAGCACAAGATGGATTCCGAACAGATGAAGATTTCCGCCGAAGCCTGCAAGGTGGTCAACGAAGCCAAGCGGGCCGGAAATCATATTTGTGCCGTGGGCACGAGTGTTGTCAAAGCCACAGAGACGGCTGTAGGCACCGATGGCATGCTCAAAGAGTTCGACGGGTGGACCAACAAGTTCATTTTCCCGCCCTACGACTTTGGATTGGCCGACTGCATGGTAGCCAATTTCTACCATCCTCTGTCCACGCTGCTCATGTCCACAGCGGCTTTTGGTGGCTACGACATGGTGATGGAATGCTACAACAGGGCTGCTGCCGACGGTTATAAGTTCGGTTGTTTTGGCGACTCCTTGCTTATTCTTGACGATTGATGCACACGGTCTATCTGTCTCTCGGTTCTAATATCGGTAACCGCAAGCGTGCCATGCGCGAAGCCATCGAAAAGATAGGGAAGGAGATAGGCCCTGTCATTCGCCAATCCTCCCTCCTCGAAACCGCTCCTTGGGGCTTTGAGTCACCCAATATGTTTCTCAACGCCTGCGTATGTGTGGAGACGGATCTCCCTCCCCGGCGGCTTCTCAATGCCACCCAGCGCATAGAGCGCGACATGGGACGGTTGTCGAAATCCACCGATGGCCAATACCACGACCGCATCATCGACATTGACATCCTGCTCTATGATGCCGTGAAGGTCAACGAGCCCGACTTGCAGATTCCCCATCCGCTCATGTATGAACGCGATTTCGTGATGACTCCTTTGCAGGAGGTGCTGGTGGAGAAATAAAACCGGAATATGCATCAGCCGTAAAGAAGTCTGAACTTCTTTACGGCTGATGCATGTTTAAAGGGGCAAGTGCCATAATCCGCGATGTCGTCGGCCTCCATGCCAATTCCTCTGCCGGGACTCCGGCTCCTATGACGTATATAAAACAAGCAGGCCTGCAATTCCCAATCGGGATTTGCAGGCCTGTTATCTTCTTTTCCTTTCCGCGGACTCGTATTATCTGCGGAGACCAAGAGCCTTGATGATGGCACGATAGCGCTCCACGTCGCGGTCGTAGAGATAGTCGAGCAGGCGACGGCGCTTACCTACCAGGCGGGTCAGAGAGCGAGTGGTGGCGAAGTCCTTGTGGTTCTTCTTCACGTGCTCAGTGAGGTGGGCGATACGGTAGGTGAACAGTGCAATCTGGCTTTCGGCAGAACCGGTGTCAGTTGCAGTCTTGCCATACTGGCCGAAGATCTCTTCCTTTTTTGCTTTGTCTAAATACATTGCTTGAAAAATGATTAATGTGTTGTCGCATTATACATCCTTTGTGCGCTAACTGCCTTAATCACAACAGCTACGCAACCGAATGCATCGGAGTTTCCGAAAATGCGGTGCAAAGGTAGTCATTTTTCTTCAAAGAGGCGAGTGGCGGGCCTATAAAACTTCGCGGGGTTACATAAATTAACCTTACGCCGCAGTCTATTATTCTTTCCCCACCGTCTGCTTATCATTATTTTTTTGTAATTTTGCACCCGAAATTAAAAGCTTTTAAGGTAAATTCAGATGCAAGACATTAGAAACATTGCAGTTATTGCACACGTTGACCACGGAAAGACCACATTGGTTGACAAGATGATGCTCGCCGGAAAACTGTTCCGCGACGGCCAGGATAACAGTGGCGAAGTGCTCGACGCCAACGACTTGGAGCGCGAGCGAGGGATAACGATTCTTTCAAAAAACGTTTCTATCAACTGGAAAGGTACTAAGATAAATATTCTCGACACCCCGGGCCACTCCGACTTCGGCGGTGAGGTGGAGCGTGTGCTCAACATGGCCGACGGCTGCCTGTTGCTCGTCGACGCCTTTGAGGGCCCTATGCCCCAAACCCGCTTCGTGCTTCAGAAGGCATTGCAGCTGGGGTTGAAACCCATTGTGGTGGTGAACAAGGTGGACAAACCCAACTGTCGTCCGGAGGAAGTCTACGAGATGGTGTTCGATTTGATGTTCTCCCTCAATGCCACCGAAGACCAGCTCGACTTCCCTGTGGTGTACGGTTCGGCCAAAAACGGCTGGATGGCAGAAGACTGGAAGACGCCTACCGACAACATTGAGTATCTGCTCGACAAGATAGTCGAGGTGATTCCCGCCCCCAAGCAGCTTGAGGGCACGCCCCAGATGCTCATCACGTCGCTCGACTACAGCAACTACACGGGGCGCATCGCCGTGGGCCGCGTGCATCGCGGAACACTGAAAGACGGCATGAATATCACCATCTGCCACCGCGACGGAAGTCAGGAAAAGACCAAGATTAAAGAACTGCACACTTTTGAAGGCATGGGACATGCTAAGACTGCGCAAGTGGAGTCGGGCGACATCTGTGCCGTCATCGGCTTGGAGAAGTTTGAAATCGGCGACACCATTGCCGACTTTGAGAATCCCGAGCCTCTGCCCCCGATAGCCATCGACGAGCCCACGATGAGTATGCTCTTCACCATCAACGACAGTCCGTTCTTCGGCAAGGAAGGCAAGTATTGCACCTCCCGCCACATACAGGAACGCTTGGACAAGGAGTTGGAGAAAAATCTCGCCCTGCGCGTGCGTCCTTTTGAGGACTTCACCGACAAGTGGATTGTCAGCGGGCGCGGTGTGCTCCACCTTTCCGTGCTCATCGAGACCATGCGCCGCGAAGGCTACGAGCTGCAAGTGGGTCAGCCGCAGGTGATTTATAAGACCATCGATGGGAAGAAATGCGAACCGATAGAGGAACTCACGATCAATGTACCCGAAGAGTTCTCCAGCAAAATGATTGATATGGTGACCCGCCGCAAGGGCGAAATGACCTCTATGGAGAGTCAGGCCGACCGTGTGAACATTGAGTTCGACATCCCCTCCCGCGGTATCATCGGCCTGCGCACCAACGTGCTTACGGCTTCTCAGGGCGAAGCCATCATGGCCCATCGATTCAAAGAGTATCAGCCGTTCAAGGGCGAAATCTCCCGTCGCAGCAACGGTTCGATGATCGCTTTGGAGACCGGTACGGCATACGCTTATTCCATTGACAAGCTGCAAGACCGTGGCAAGTTCTTCATTGATCCGGGTGAGGAAGTCTACGGCGGTCAGGTGGTGGGCGAGCATGTCCACGACAACGACCTCGTGATCAATGTCACCAAGGCCAAGCAGCTTACCAACGTGCGCGCGTCGGGTTCCGATGAGAAGGCCCGTGTGATTCCCAAGACGGTGATGAGCCTTGAGGAGTGCCTCGAGTATATCCGCGAAGACGAACTTGTGGAGGTGACTCCGAAGAGTATGCGTATGCGCAAGATTCTCCTCGACCACTTGGAGCGGAAGCGGGCTGGGAAGGAGTAAAAAGCCTCACCCCCTGCCCCTCTCCGAGGGGAGAGGGGGGTGAAATGTCCGGAGGATAAATGTCCGGATGCTATTTTGCCGGATGAGTGCAGAAGAGAATGGATAAGAGTGTCCATCTCCTTTTTGTCACATACGGAACAATATTTAAAAGAATAGGGCGTTTCATAAATAAAACCAATAGGGAATTTATTTATGAAACGTCTTTTTTTATGTCTTGCGGTCGCAACAGTGGCTCTTGTGGGGCAGGCACAGTCCCGGAGCGGCACATTCTCGCTCATTCCCCGGGTGGGTGTCAGCCTGTCCAAACTCAATTCCAGTGAAATTTTGCGTAACATTGATGGCGGTGGCGGCGAAGTGTTGAAATCGAGATACAAGCCCGGTTTCGTGGTCGGGGCCGATGCACAATACCAAATAGGGGACAGGGGTGCAGTTTCACTCGGTGTGTTTTACACCCGGCAGGGCGAGCGTTTTGACGACATGGCCGATAAGACGGTGAAGGAAGACCGCTCGGTGATATTCTCCGGTGCGCACAACATTCATCTCAATCTCGACTACATCAACGTGCCTCTCATGGCCCATCTCTATCTTGCCGACGGGTTGTCGTTCAATTCCGGCGTGCAAGTCGGTTTCCTCGTTGGGGCCAAGTCCTATCAAGAACTCACCGGCTACACCGAGACCCCCAATGTGCAGACGGGCGAAGTGACCCGCGTCTATGACAAGCTGCCCAATGGAACCGAACTCAATGGCTACGAGCAGAAAGACAATGTGAAGTCTGCCTACAAGAAAGTGGCACTCTCCATTCCCATCGGTATATCCTACGAATACATGAATGTGGTGCTCGATGCCCGCTACAATGTCGGGCTCACCAAAGCCAACGAGTTCGGCAGTAAAGACCGCACATTCCTTTTCACCGTGGGTTATAAGTTCGACCTTTAACCTTCCCGTGGGTCCGCCATGCCGTCCTCTCCCTGCCGAAGTTGGATTTCGGTGAGGAGAGGGCGTTTTGTTTTTATATAGCGGGAAACTTATTCAAAACATGAAAATACACGACATGACATTTGGAAACTCTTAAACGGATATGTGCAAAAAATGTTTCGGGAAAACCGGAAAATCGGCATTCTGTTCTCATCAGGCCCAAACGAACTTGCAAAAGAGCCACACTTGGAATGTCATTCGGCCCGAGTGAGAAGGCGAAAAAGGCCCTTTCGCAAGGCCCTTTGGGCCGAATTGTCTTTCCATGGCAAGGGGGGCTGAAAAAAGGGAAACGCTTGCGCGCTCCCCTTGCCAATGCAAAGATAGTGAATTTTCGGCCCCGATGCAAATGTGTAGTGAAAAGACAGGACAAAGCGCAAGGTCATGCAGACTTGTGTGGGAGACCCACTTGGTGTTCTATCCTGCCCGTCTTGATGACACGACAATCCCCTGACGCCTGCCGGAAGACAAGGTGTCAGGGGATTGTCGGTGCTATTCGGGGTAGTGGAGGTTCTCTTCCTTGATGTTGTCGAGCACCTCTTCCAGAAACTTCTTCGACTCGTAGCGTGCCATGGGCAGGTCGTGCAGCAAGTAATTGCCGCAGTCTCGGGAAGCCGCTCCGGGTATTTCGCCCTCATATTCAGCCACAAACCGGAACGTACGCCGCATCAGTTCCACGATGTCTTTCGACTCCAAGTCACCGCGCATGAGCAGGTAGTTGCCCGTGAGGCAGCCCATCGGACCCCAATAGATGATGCGGTCTTTCCACTCCGCGTCGTTGCGCAGATAGGTTGCAGCAAGATGTTCCATGGTGTGGATAGCCCCATTGTGGAGCACCGATTCGCGGTTGGGTTCTTTCATGCGGATGTCGAAAGTGGTCACGGTTTCGCCGCCCACCCGGTCTTTACGGCTCACGTAGATGCCGCGCAGCAGCCGCTCGTGGTCAATGGTGAATGAGGGTATTTTGTCCATATTGTCAAATGGTCTATAGTGTGTTGATGAAATGTCTCGTCACGTTGAAACTCCCCTCGGCCATGCGGTTCCAGAAATCGAAATACATCTGCGCCTTATGGTCTTTCAGGGGTACGTCGCTGATGATGCGAAAACTCACAAAAGGGGTCTTATAGAGGTGGCACGTCTGCGCAATGCTGCAACTCTCCATGTCCACGGCCGTCGCCTTGGGGAAGTGGGCGAGAATGTCCTGCATCTTCTCCCGGCTGTCCACAAACCATTCGCCGCTCACGATTTGTCCCGCCACGATGCGTTTCCCGGTCGTCGTTCCACCGGCGTTGAGGGCGAGAGCCTTATCGATAAGGTCGGCCGGTGACTTAAACCGTGCCGGCATCCCCATGATTTGTCCGTATTCACACTCCGCGCCGCAATAGGCATCGTGGTAGACACACTCTCTCGACACCACCACATCCATCACCTCCAGTGACACGTCGGCTCCGCCGGCACAACCCGTGGAGATGACGAGGTCGGGATGATAGCAGTTAATCATCTCCACGGCCCCGATGGCAGAGTTCACCTTTCCTATGCCGCATTGCTGGAGCACGATCTCCTTTCCTTCGATGGTGCCGACGACAAAGTCCCGGTGGTTGTGCCGCTCGGCGACCGCATCTTCGAGAATGGTCTTCAGTTGTGCAAGCTCCTTGTCCATTGCAACGATAACGCCTATTTTCATTTCCGTATGCCTCTTTTGCCTGCAAAAGTACGAAAAAGATGAGAGACAAAGGCGCGAAGATAAAAGATTTTTCGTAAATTTGTGCCAAAATTCAAACATGACAAGATGAATGCACTGAAGAAATATCTGCCGGATATTCTGGCTGTCGTTGTTTTTGCCGTTATCTCCTTTGTTTATTTTATGCCCGCCGACATAGACGGGCGCATACTCTATCGCCACGATTCGTCGGCCGGAGTGGGATTGGGACAGGAGGTTTCACACTTCAAGGAAGCCACAGGCGAGGTGTCCCGCTGGACCAATTCGGCGTTCAGTGGTATGCCCACCTACCAGATGGCACCTTCCTACAAGAGCACGGGCGCACTGGATGCGGTGATGAAGGCCTACCACCTCTGGTTGCCTGAAAACGTGTGGTATGTTTTTGCCTACCTTTTGGGCTTTTATATTCTGTTGAGGGCATTCGATTTTCGTCGCGAATTGGCCGTGCTCGGATCTGTCATCTGGGCTTTTTCGAGCTATTTCTTCATCATCATCGCCGCCGGACACATCTGGAAAGTCATGGCCTTGGCCTATCTGCCACCCATGATAGCCGGCATCGTGTCGGCCTATCGGGGCAAGTTCTTGTGGGGACTTATCCTGACTGCCGTCTTCTCGGCCTTCGAGGTGAATGCCAACCACGTGCAGATGACCTATTACTATCTGTTTATCATCTTCCTGATGGTCATCGCCTTTCTGGCAGAAGCCATCAAGGAGCGGCAGATGTCCCGTTTCCTCAAGGCCACGGGCGTTTGCGTGGCAGGTGCGGCCATCGGCATCAGTCTCAATATTTCCAACCTCTACCACACGTGGCAGTATGGGCAGGAGAGTATGCGCGGGAAGAGCGAACTCGTGAAAAAGAACTCGGCCAACCAGACCAGCAGCGGACTGGACCGCGACTATATCACCCAGTGGAGCTATGGCATTGATGAGACATGGACACTCCTTGTGCCCAACGCCAAGGGTGGGGCATCCGTGCCGATGAGCCAGAATGCTTCGGCCATGGAGAAGGCTGATCCGCAGTTCATGCAGATCTACCAGCAACTGAGCCAGTATTGGGGTGACCAGCCTATGACCTCCGGCCCCGTCTATGTGGGGGCTTTCGTACTGATGCTTTTCGTGTTGGGCCTGTTCATTGTCAAGGGACCCATGAAGTGGGCATTGCTGGCAGCCACGGTGCTCTCGGTGCTGCTCTCGTGGGGGCGCAACTTCATGCCCTTCACCGACTTCTTCCTCGACTATGTGCCCATGTACGCCAAGTTCCGTACGGTGGCTTCCATCCTGGTCATAGCCGAGTTTACGATACCGTTGTTGGCCATGTTGGCCTTGAAGCGGGTGGTGGATGAGCCAGATTTGCTCACCCGTAAGATCAAGTACGTTTACATCAGCTTCGGTCTCACAGCCGGCTTCTGCCTGCTTTTCGCCCTGATGCCCGGCGTGTTCTTCTCCGACTTCGTTTCCGGACAGGAAATGAAGGCCCTGCAACAGATTCCACAGGAATATCTCGGACCGCTGCTCAGCAATCTGCAAGAAGTGCGCAAGGGTATTTTCACAGCCGATTGTTGGCGCTCGTTTTGGATCATTGTCATCGGCACATTCTTCCTGCTGCTCTATAAAGCCGGCAAACTCAAGGCTGCATACATGGTCGGGGCCGTCACCGTGCTTTGTCTCATCGACCTGTGGCAGGTGGACAAGCGCTATCTCTACGATGACATGTTTGTGGAAAAGAGCGTCCGCGAGACTCCGCAGGCACTCACCGATGCCGACCGGCAGATATTGCGCGACAAGGATTTGGACTATCGCGTGCTCAATTTTGCCACGAGCACCTTCAACGAGAATGAGACCTCTTACTATCATAAGAGCATCGGCGGCTATCATCCGGCCAAGTTGCGCCGCTATCAGGAACTCATTGATGCCTACATAGCTCCCGAGATGCAGAAGACCATGGGGGCCGTGGCCGCAGCCGGAGGAGACATGACCAAGGTGGCCGGCGACAGCATTTTCCCCGTGCTCAACATGCTCAATGCCAAGTATTTCATCTTGCCTTTGCAGGGTGGGCACACTGTTCCCGTGCAGAACACCTATGCATACGGCAATGCGTGGTTTGTGGACAAGGTGACCTATGTGGGCAATGCCAACCAAGAGCTTGACGCACTGAAACGGCTCAATCTGCGCCGGCAGGCCGTAGCCGATGAGAAGTTCCGGGAGGTGCTGGGTGAGAGTGTGCCACAAGGGGAGGCTGTGGCACGGCTCACGGTCTACAAGCCCAACAACCTCACCTATGAAGTGAAAAGTGACAAGGGCGGGGTGCTCGTGTTCTCGGAAATCTACTATCCCGGTTGGACGGTCACCATCGACGGACAGCCGGCCGAACTGGGGCGTGTGAACTATGTGTTGCGTGCCTTGCAGGTGAGGCCCGGCAGTCATAAGATCGTGCTCGACTTCCATCCCACGTCTGTCCGGAAAACCGAGACCGTGGCCTATGTGGGTTATGCCGTGTTGCTGCTCCTGGTATTTTTTGCCGTGTTCATGGAGTGGAGGAAGCGCAAGGAAGACGCAACCGTAGAATAAAAAGAGCGGAGGGAGAAATGGAAGGTAACTATTGCTATCAATATCCGCATCCGGCCATCACGGCCGACTGTCTTGTCTTTGCCTGTGATGGAGCCGTCACAAAGTTGCTCCTCATCGAGCGCAGGCATGAGCCTTGCAAGGGGCGGTGGGCTTTCCCCGGCGGTTTTATGAACATCAACGAGACGGCTGATGCCGCTGCCCGGCGAGAACTGCAAGAGGAAACGGGACTGACGGTGGGTGAGTTACACCAAGTGGGGGCATATACGGCCGTAGAGCGCGATCCCCGTGAGCGTGTTGTCACCATTGCCTATTACGCCGAACTCGACAGTGTAGCTGCCGTTGAGGCTGCCGATGATGCCTGCCGGGCCTGTTGGTGGAGTCTCGACGATTTGCCGGAACTGGCTTTCGATCATGCCGAAATCTTGCGCGATGCTCTGGAAAAGCGTAAATACAAATTCCCAAGGCAAGCGGTAAATGGAACTGCAAACGAAGGTAAACATCCCCGTGTCGGACTGGAAGATAGCCCCCTGTGAACAGATGCTGTTCGTGGGGAGTTGCTTTGCCGATAATCTCGGTCGCCGTTTTCAGACCGAGAAGTTTCGGGCCACGGTCAATCCCCGGGGGGTGATGTACAACCCGGCCAGCATTCTCCACACCGTGGAGCTGTGCAGGGATGAGGTTCCCCATGTGGCCGTGTTCACACTTGGCACCAATCATGTTTACCGACTGCGGGAGACGGGCGAGATTGTAGATAACTGCCAGAAGCGTCCACAGACCCTTTTCAAGGAAGAAGAGCTCTCCGTAGGCGAGTGTGCGTCTCTCCTTGTTCAGGCTGTGGAGGAGTTGCAACGCCGTTATCCCGCGCTGAAGGTGGTGGTGACAGTGAGTCCCATCCGCTATGCCAAGTACGGTTTTCATGGCAGTGCGCTTTCTAAAGCCACGTTGCTGCTGGCTGCCGACAAGCTTGTGAAGCAGATTCCCAACACCGTCACTTATTTTCCTGCCTACGAACTCCTCAACGACGAACTGCGTGACTATCGTTTCTATCGTGAGGATATGCTTCATCCGTCTGATCAAGCGGTGGAGTATATCTACCGCCGTTTTGCCGAAACGTTCTTTTCTCCCGTCACATTTGAGTTTTTGGACGAGTGGAAACCCATTCGCGAAGCATTGGCACATAAGCCTTTTCATCCGGAATCATCCGAATATCAGGCTTTTTTGGGCAAGACGCAGGAAAGGCTTGCAGCCCTTCGCAGAAAATATCCGATGATGGGAGAATGATTCCTCAAACCCATAAAAAGAAAGGGAATTATTTTGTGATATTGTGAATTTGCAGTAACTTTGCTGCAAATACATGTAATCGAATCACAATGACGTATACTATTGAAAAGGTAACCACACTGATAGGTGCGCGTCGCTATGGTGACAAAGAGACCAACATCGGATTCCTTCTGACCGATAGCCGTTCTCTATGCTTTCCCGAAGAAACACTTTTTTTCGCCCTCAAATCCGAACGCAATGACGGACACAACTACATTCCGGAACTTTATCGGCGGGGCGTGAAGAACTTTGTGGTGACGGAAGTGCCTGCAAACTGTGCTTCTGATTATCCGGATGCCAACTTTCTGAGGGTGGTGAACACGCTTGAAGCGTTGCAACGCTTGGCCGAACGTCATCGTGATGAGTTTAACATTCCCGTTGTAGGCATCACCGGCTCCAATGGCAAGACGATGGTGAAAGAGTGGCTCTATCAGCTCCTTTCGCCGCAGATGTGTGTCACCCGTTCGCCCCGGAGCTACAATTCGCAGATAGGTGTGCCCCTTTCCGTGTGGCTCATGAACGAGCAGACGGAAGTAGGCGTGTTCGAGGCCGGCATCAGTCAGCCGGGCGAGATGCTTGCTTTGCGCGACATTATCCAGCCCACGATAGCCGTACTCACCAACATCGGTGAAGCCCATCAGCGCAATTTCGAGTCGAAAGGTGACAAATGCAAGGAGAAGCTCGTGCTCTTCCATGATGCACGTACCGTCGTCTATAATGCCGATGACGAACTGGTGGAACGTGTGCTTGCCCAGATGGAGAGCACATTACCCGGTGGTGAACCGCAAGAGCGGCTCGGTTGGTCAGTCAGAGACAGACATGCACCCATGTTTGTCAAGTCGATAGAGAAGAAAGAGAGTGCTACCACTGTCACCTATATATATAAAGGTGGCGAGGAAAATTGGTATTCCATCCCTTTCATTGATGACGCTTCCATTTGTAATTCCATCATTTGCGCCATCGTGGCGTTGCGCATTGGTATCGCGCCTGACGAACTCGACCGGCGCATGCAGGGCATAGAGCAAGTGGCCATGCGCCTGGAGGTGAAAGAGGGGCAACATGGTTGCACGCTTATCAACGACTCCTACAACTCCGACATCAACTCTCTCGACATCGCACTCGACTTCATGAACCGTCGCCCCGACCACAAGGGACGCCGGCACACACTTATCTTGAGCGACATTTTCCAAAGCGGCGAGGAGCCCGCTGCCCTTTATCAGGAGGTGAGCGACTTGGCACGAGAGCGCGGTGTGGTGAAGTTTATTGGTATAGGCCCTGAAATCTGTGCCCAAAGCGAGCGTATACAGATTGCCGAAAAAGATTTCTTCGGGAGCGTGGAGGAATTTATCGTGAGCGATGTGTTCCGTTCCTTGCGCGACGAGGTGATTCTGCTGAAAGGGGCCCGGCGTTTCGGTTTCGACCGGCTCACGGAATTGCTGGTGAAAAAAGTGCATGAAACCACGCTGGAAGTGAATCTCAGTGCAGTGGTGAAAAACTTGAATCACTATCGGTCGTTCATGAAAGCCGAGACCAAACTGGTGTGCATGATCAAGGCCGACGGCTATGGAGCCGGGGCCGTGGAGATAGCCAAAACACTGCAAGATCACCGGGTAGACTATCTTGCCGTGGCAGTGGCTGATGAAGGGGTGACGCTGAGAAGAAACGGTATTACCTCCAACATCATGATCATGAATCCCGAAATGACGGCTTTCAAGACCATGTTCGACTACGATCTTGAGCCCGAGGTCTATTCTTTCCGCCTGCTTGAAGCACTTATCAAAGCTGCCGAGAAAGAGGGCATCACGGGATATCCTGTGCATATCAAGCTCGACACGGGTATGCATCGCTTGGGTTTCGACCCACGGCAGGACATGGAGCAGCTTATCGACCGGCTTCGCCACCAAAATGCCATCATCCCCCGCTCGGTATTCAGCCATTTTGTCGGCTCCGACAGTGATGGTTTCGATGAGTTCTCCGCCCGTCAGTTTGCACTTTTTGATGAGGGAAGCAAGCAGTTGCAGGCAGCTTTCGAGCATAAAATACTGCGCCATATCGACAACTCGGCCGGTATCGAACATTTCCCTGAACGCCAGTTGGACATGTGTCGGTTGGGCCTCGGACTGTATGGCATCAATCCCCGCAACAACGAGATTATCCACAATGTGTCTACGCTCAAGACCACCATCCTGCAAATGCGCCGTGTCCCGGCAGGCGACACGGTGGGTTACAGTCGTAAGACAGTGCTGGAGCATGACAGTGTGGTGGCTGCCATCCCCATCGGATATGCCGACGGACTGGACCGCCATTTGAGCAACCGCCACGGCTATTGTTTGGTGAACGGGCAGAAAGCTGAGTATGTGGGCAATATCTGTATGGATGTCGCGATGATTGATGTCACGGGCATTGATTGCAAAGAGGGTGACAGTGTGGAGATTTTTGGCGACCATCTGCCCGTCACGGTGCTCAGCGACATTGTTGATACCATCCCCTACGAAGTGCTCACGGGCATCAGCAATCGTGTGAAGCGGGTCTATTTCCAAGATTAGTTTTCGATAAAATGTGTCTGTAAAGAGACAAGTAAGAAGCGGTTCGGAATCACAATGTGGGTTTCGGGTCGCTTTTTGCTTTGTGATGAGGACAGACACAATGCCTGCGACACACCAGATTGGGCGCGCACACAGCCGTGGAGGCGTTTAAGTATTTCTTAACATATTTTCGTATAATCATATAGAAAGTTTTTGTTATCTTTGCATTCGTGCGGTGGAATCTACCTGCGAGTGCCGCCAAAGCGACTGAAAACTACGATTAAAGCAATCGACAACAAACAAGCAAACAATCGAAAAATAAGTATATGGAACAAGTCTTCAGCTATATCATCAGCTTCGGAGCCAGCGTGATGATGCCCATTCTGTTCACAATCATCGGATTGTGTATCGGCATGAATTTTGGAAAGGCCCTTAAGTCAGGACTTTTCGTCGGTGTCGGTTTTGTGGGCCTTGGTGTAGTTACCGCCCTGCTCACCACCAATTTTAATGGGCCGTTGAGCTCCATCTCCGACTTCTACCATCTTCAACTCAACGTTTTTGACATGGGGTGGCCGGCTGCTGCGGCCGTAGCCTACAACACGGCGATAGGCGCCCTCATCATTCCGGTCTGCCTGGGCATCAACTTCTTGATGCTCATCACCAAGACCACCCGCACTGTCAACATCGATTTGTGGAACTATTGGCATTTTGCTTTCATCGGTGCTGTAGCCTATTTTGTGATGGGCGAGAGCCTTGCGTGGGGCTATTTTGCCGCCATTGTGTGTTATATCATTACGCTTGTCTGTGCCGATCTCACTGCCGAAAAGTTTCAGAAATACTACGATCTTGAAGGTATTTCCATTCCCCAACCTTTCTGTCAGAGTTTTATGCCCTTTGCCATTGTCCTCAACAAGGCTTTGGACAAGATCCCCGGCTTCAGACATCTCGATGTTGATGCAGAGGGACTGAAGAAGAAATTCGGTGAGCTCGGCGATCCGTTGGTGCTCGGTGTCATTGTAGGCGCGCTGATAGCCCTTTTCGGTGAAGCCGGCCACATCACCGGTTTCGATGCCTACGTGAAGGAAATGCAGGCCGCCGACGCCTCTGCCACTGCCACGGATGCCACGATGGCCATTGTGAAGAGCGTGCTCTCGTTGGGTGTCATCATGGGGGCAGTGATGGAACTCATTCCCCGAATCACCCGGTTGTTTATCGATGGGCTGATGCCTATATCCGAAAAGACAAAGGAACTGGTCAATAAGAAGTTTAACGGAAAGAAAGTGTATATCGGCATGAGCCCCGCGCTTGTTATCGGTCATCCCACCACGCTCGTGGTGTCTCTGTTCCTCATCCCCACCATTTTGGCTTTGGCAGTGTTCCTTCCCGGCAATCAGTTTCTGCCTTTGGCATCGTTGGCCGGCATGTTCTACCTATTTCCAATCGTGCTGCCCTACACTAAGGGCAATGTGGTGAAGACCTTCGTGATAGGTTTGGTGGCTCTCGTGCTCGGTCTCTACTTTGTGACCGACATGGCCCCCGACTTCACCAAGGCTGCAGCCTCCGTCTATGCCGCCACGGGCGACAAGTCGGCCCACATCCCCGACGGCTTCTCGGGTGGTGCGCTCGACTTTGCCTCAAGTCTTTTCGGTTGGGTGATTTACAAGCTCACCTGCTATGTGGAATACGTCGGTCCGGCCATTCTTGTGGTGGTTACAGTAGCCCTGATGCTGTTCAACCGCCGTCGTATTGTCAGAGACATCAAGAAAGCAAATAACTAAAACAGACTATAAAAAATGAAGAAATCAATGTTGTCTTTGGTCTTCTGCCTGATGGCAGGTCTCGGTCATGCCCAGTGCAGCGAGGCGACCTATGAGGTGAAGGCCGAGAATGCCTACACCCACTACAATGTGCGCTATGCAAGCAATCCCGCGGATGCCAAGCACTACACGACCGCCCGCTTGCGCAAGGAGTTTGCCATCGAGAAAGTTTTCGCCCCGGGCGAAGTGAACTGGACTTACACGATGTACGACCGCTTTCTCATAGGCGGTGCCGAACCGACCACGGCTCCTCTGAAACTCACCTCCATAGCACCGCTCTACACCGACAAACCCAATGACCGGAAGCAGCTGCTCGATAATCGCGAGTTGGGAATTATCAATATCGGTGGTGAGGGGATGGTCACAGTCGATGGAAAGGTTTATACTCTTGGTTTTCAGGAGGCCCTCTATGTGGGGCGTGGGGCCAAAGACATCACCGTGGCCAGTAAGGATGCCGCTCGTCCGGCTAAGTTCTATATGAACAGTGCTTGCGCCCACCAGACCTATCCCACCAAGAAGGTGACGCTGAAAGACGCCAATAACATCAAGGCTGGAAGCATGAAAGAGAGCAACGACCGGGTGATTCATCAGATGATTATTGACGGTGTGGCCGGCGTGCATACCTGCCAGTTGCAGATGGGTATCACCGAACTGAAGGAGGGAAGCGTGTGGAACACCATGCCCGCTCACACCCATCTGCGTCGCATGGAGACCTATATGTATTATAATGTGCCGCAGGGACAAAAAATTCTCCATGTCATGGGCGAGCCCCAAGAAACTCGTCCTGTGTGGCTTGACAACGAGCAGGCCGTGATAGCTCCCGAGTGGAGTGTCCATTGCGCCGCAGGCACCAGCAACTATACCTTCATTTGGGGCATGGCCGGAGAGAATCTCGTCTATACCGATATGCAGGTGATTAAGATTCCTGAACTGAAATAAACTGAAACAAATGAGCAATATACAAACTACGAAGATGTCCAACTTCCGTTGGGTCATTTGTGCGTTGCTGTTTTTGGCAACCACTGTCAACTACATGGATCGGCAGGTGCTTTCTCTCACATGGAAAGATTTCATCTCTCCCGAGTTTCATTGGAACGACAACGATTATGGTACGATCACCGGCTTGTTTTCCATTTTCTATGCCGTGGCCAATCTCTTTGCCGGTAAGTTTGTCGACTGGATGGGCACCAAGAAGGGCTATCTCATCGCCATATTTGTATGGTCTACGGGTGCTGTTCTCCATGCCGGTTGCGGTTGGGTGGCCATGCAGATAGAGGGTTATGACAGTATCGAGGCCCTGCGCATGGTGCAAGCCGGCAGTGATGCCGCCGTAGCCATCGCCACGATCAGCGTGTGGCTGTTCCTCTCCTGTCGTTTCATTTTGGCTGTAGGTGAAGCCGGCAACTTCCCAGCAGCCATCAAGGTGACGGCCGAGTTCTTCCCCAAGAAAGACCGGGCTTTCTCCACATCCATCTTCAATAGCGGAGCCTCTGTGGGAGCCCTTGCTGCACCGGCCACCATCCCCCTGCTGGCCCGCGCTTGGGGCTGGGAGATGGCTTTCATCATTATCGGTGCTTTAGGCTATGTGTGGATGGCCTTGTGGATTTGGCTCTACGACAAGCCACATGCCAGCAAGCATGTCAACCGGGCAGAACTTAACTACATAGAGCAGGACAATGACCTCAATGAGGTGCAAGAAGAGCAGGTGGAAGCAAAGGAGGAGAAAACCATCAACTTCTTCAAGTGTTTCTGCTATCGTCAGACTTGGTCGTTTATCGTAGGCAAGTTCATGACCGACGGTGTGTGGTGGTTCTTCCTTTTCTGGGCACCGGCCTATTTCTCCGACCAGTATGGTTACACCTCCGATTCGGCTATGGGCATTGCCCTCATCTTCACGCTCTATGCCATCTGCACCATTCTCAGCATTGGCGGTGGCTATCTGCCCACCTATTTTGTCGACAAGAAAGGCATGAATCCCTATATTGGTCGTATGCGGGCCATGTTGATATTCGCCTGTTTCCCCGTGTTGGGCCTCTTTGCCCAGCCGATGGGTGCATTCAGTCCGTGGTGGCCTGCCATCATCATCGGTCTGCTCGGTGCCGGCCATCAGGCTTGGTCGGCCAATCTCTATTCCACCATCGGCGACATGTTCCCCAAGTCCACCATTGCCACCATCACAGGCATTGGCGCCATGGCCGGCGGTATCGGTTCGTTCCTCATCAACAAGGGGTCGGGCATGTTGTTCACATACGCTGATGGACAGGGAACTGCGTTCCGTTTCATGGGTTTTGAAGGCAAACCGGCCGGCTACATGATTATCTTCTGCATCTGTGCCGTGGCCTATCTTGTGGGATGGATCATCATGAAGACGCTCGTTCCGAAATATAAGCCCATCGTTGTGGAATGATTTGGAGCAGATAATCTTGAAAAATCGTTTATACTCCTACGCCCATAGCCGGACTGAAAGGGGCATGCCGAGTAAGTGCTCCATGTAGATTGACAAATCAATCGGGTAATAATAAAAAGGTGAAAGAAACTGTAACCGTAGGTTCTTTCACCTTTTTATTGTTTGATATTTTCTCAATCGATTTGCAAATCCGTCATTCATGTCGTATCTTTGCATAAGCAAGGGAAGTGTGGGAGCATTTCCCTTTTTTTGATTTCAATCCATCAACAGCCCTCCCGACCCCTTGAAAGTGACTTTCCCACTCCGAATGGCTTTGCAAAAGGGCCTCTTTGAGCCTCTCGGTTGGGCCGAATGAGCCTCTGACTGTGGCCGTTTTGCAACATCGTTTGGGCTTAACGGGAACAGTGCTTCGCTTTTATTGACGGTTTAGAATAGTTCTTTTGGTATTTAAGAGCAAAGTCCATATTTTCTATGTAAGACTTTTTCTAAATCTTTAATACTTCTCGCTATACATGCAAGGGAAGGATTCAAAGATTTAGAAATTCAAAGATTCAAAAATGCAAAAGGCTTGTCGGGCGTGTAGGGGCAGCGCTTTATGCCTGCCCGCACGGGCCGATAGGACCGTATCGTCGGTAAGGGATGCCGGAAACATTTGTGGGAATATACGATTTCCCAAATCGTGCGGGCAGGCATAAAGCGCTGCCTCTACACGTTCTTTAAATCTTTGAATTGCTAATTTTTTATTTTTTTGAATCTTACGCATCCTTTCTCATTCCAAGAATCCTTGCGCTTTCAGCGCATCAAGCATACCCCGGCTCATGGCTTCGTTGTCCTTTTTGGTGTAGCGGAGGTCTGTAAACACCTGCGCGAGTGTTTCCTTTTGGTTGATTTCAATGAAATGGCAGTTTTCTTCCAAAGCCTCTTTGTCGGCATAGAAGTCATTGATTTTTTCCGGCGTGTAGTCTTCAAAATGCTCGTGGTGGATGATGGCACGCAATGGCAGACGGTCTGAGAGGGCCGGCGACTCGTCAGGCCAACCCAATGTGATGGTAGCCACGGGGAACACAAGGCGGGGCAAGTGCAGCGTGTCAATGATGAGCTGTGGCATATATACCGTGGTGCCGAGAAAGCAAGTGCCTAAGCCTTCGGCTTCAGCCAGATTGCAGAACGTCTGCGTGTAGAGCAGGGCATCGGTGGCAGCATTGGTGAACGAAAGGAAGTTGTCGTAGCCCGGTGTAGCCTTGCGGTTGTCAGCCCAGACGGTGGTGCGTCGAAAGTCGGCGCAGATAGTGAGCACCACGGGTGCTTCCTCTACCATAGGTTGGTTGAAATGGGCCGGAGCCAGTGCCTTTTTCCCTTCCTTGCTCCGCGTCACCACGACGCTGTACAGTTGCAGATTGCCCATTGTGGGCGTGCGCTCAGCTTCCTCAAGCAAGCGTTCGAGCAGTTGGTCGCTCACTTTGCGTTGGCTGTATTTGCGTATGGTCTTTCTTGTCTTGATGGTTTCCATTGTTGTGCTGTTTTATTACAAATAGATGTTGTCTTGTGCAAAGTTACTCCTTTATGCCGGATTGGCAAAATCTTTCTTCTTTTTCCTTTTCCGTACTCTGGCTTCCCTGTTGGTTTTAAAGCTGGTGGACGAAAGGGGGAAAAGCGATAAGGTGGTATAAAACGGAAAACTTTTTGATAATAATGGCATAAAAAGTTGTCTGTTTTGGAAATTTTAACGGATAAGATTTTTCGGTTAATATATCCGAAAAGGTTTCTTCATCTCAAAACTAATTTGTAGTTTTGCACATGTAATCTAAGCGATACAAAATGGATAATTTAAAGACGTATTCTTATGAGGAGGCCTTTGCCGCCTCTCTTAAATATTTTGGTGGCGACGAGTTGGCCGCCCGTGTGTGGGTCAACAAGTATGCGATGAAGGACAGCTTCGGCAACATCTTCGAGAAATCGCCCGAAGACATGCACCGGCGCATTGCCGGCGAGATAGCACGCATTGAGCGCAAGTATGCCAATCCGCTGTCTGAAGAAGATATTTTCGGTTTGCTCGACCATTTTCGTTACATCGTTCCTGCCGGCAGTCCGATGACCGGCATCGGCAACAGCCATCAGGTGGCATCGCTGAGCAACTGTTTTGTGATAGGGCTCGATGGCGATGCCGACTCCTATGGTGCCATCATGCGCATTGACGAAGAGCAGGTGCAACTGATGAAGCGTCGCGGTGGAGTGGGGCACGATTTGAGCCACATCCGGCCGAAAGGAAGTCCGGTGAACAATTCGGCACTTACTTCCACCGGTCTTGTGCCCTTTATGGAGCGTTACAGCAATTCCACCCGGGAGGTGGCGCAAGATGGCAGGCGTGGTGCGCTGATGCTCTCCGTGAGCATCAAGCATCCCGACAGTGAGGCCTTTATCGACGCCAAGATGACCGAAGGTAAGGTGACGGGGGCCAATGTGAGTGTGAAGCTCGACGATGAGTTCATGCAGGCAGCCATCGACAATAGGCCCTACGTGCAGCAGTTTCCCGTCACAGGCGATGCACCTAAAGTGAAGAAAGAGATTTCGGCCAAGGCCCTTTGGGAGAAAATTGTCCACAATGCTTGGAAGAGTGCCGAGCCCGGTGTGCTCTTTTGGGACACCATTCTGCGCGAGAGCATCCCCGACTGCTATGCCGACCTTGGTTTCCGCACCGTGAGTACCAATCCCTGCGGGGAAATTCCACTCTGCCCCTACGACAGCTGTCGCCTGATCAGCATCAACCTTTATAGTTATGTGGAGCATCCCTTTACTCCCGATGCCCACTTCGACATGGACAAGTTCAAGCAGCATGCGCAGTTGGCACAGCGGCTCATGGACGACATCGTGGATCTCGAAATGGAGAAGATAGAGCTCATCATGGAGAAGATCAAGGCCGATCCGCAGAGCGAGGAGGTGAAAGGTGCCGAATATCATCTTTGGGAGAAGATCAAGCACAAGAGCAGCCTGGGCCGTCGCACGGGTGTGGGTATCACGGCCGAGGGCGACATGCTCGCCGCGATGGGCTTGCGCTATGGCACGCAGGAGGCTACCGACTTCAGTGTGGAGGTGCATAAGACACTCGCGCTCAACGCTTACGCCTCGAGCGTGCAAATGGCTAAGGAGCGTGGGGCCTTCGAAATCTTCGATGCCAAGCGGGAGGAGCACAATCCCTTCATCCTGCGGCTCAAGGATGCCGATCCGCAACTCTATGACGACATGGTGAAGTATGGCCGTCGCAACATCGCCTGCCTCACCATTGCCCCCACGGGCACCACGTCGCTCATGACCCAAACCACAAGCGGCATCGAACCCGTGTTCATGCCCGTGTATAAGCGTCGTCGCAAGGTGAATCCCAACGATACCGACGTGCATGTGGACTTTGTCGACGAGGTGGGTGACTCGTTTGAAGAGTATATTGTTTACCACCGGAAGTTCCTCACGTGGATGCAGGCCAACGGACTTGACACCGAGAAGCGGTACACACAGGAGGAGATTGATGCGCTGGTGAGTCGGTCGCCTTATTATAAAGCTACGGCTAACGATGTGGACTGGCTGATGAAAGTGAAGATGCAGGGAGCCATACAGAAGTGGGTGGACCACTCCATCTCCGTGACGGTGAACCTACCCAACGATGTGGATGAGGCTCTTGTCAACCGACTTTACGTAGAAGCGTGGAAGAGCGGATGCAAAGGATGCACGATCTACCGTGACGGAAGCCGTTCGGGAGTGATGATTTCCGTCTCGAAGAAAGACAAGAAGAAGGAGGCTTCGGCTGCTCCTGTTGCCGAGGCCGTACCCTGCAAGCATCCGCAAGTGACGGAAGTGCGTCCCCAGACTTTGGAGTGCGATGTGGTGCGCTTCCAAAACAATAAGGAGAAATGGGTGGCTTTTGTAGGTCTGCTCGACGGTTATCCCTACGAGATATTTACCGGTCTGCAAGATGACGAGGAGGGCATTGTGCTGCCTAAGACCGTCACCAAGGGTAAGATTGTGAAGCAGTCCAATCCTGACGGCACCAAACGCTACGACTTCCAGTTTGAGAATAAGCGCGGCTATAAGACCACCGTGGAAGGCCTGAGTGAGAAGTTCAACCCCGAGTATTGGAACTATGCCAAACTCATCTCGGGCGTGTTGCGCTACCGTATGCCCATCGACCACGTGATGAAACTCGTGGGTTCGCTCCAACTCAAGGACGAGAGCATCAACACTTGGAAGAACGGAGTGGAGCGCGCACTCAAGAAATACATTGTGGACGGGACAAAGGCAAATGGGCAGAAGTGTCCCAACTGCGGTCAGGAGACTCTGGTCTATCAGGAGGGATGCCTGATATGCACCAACTGCGGTGCTTCCCGTTGCGGATAAGCCGTTTGCTCCTCCACATTGCCATGCCGGCATGAGGTCACCGGCCGTATGGCTGTAGCCGTGTGGAGAGAGCGTGTGACAACTTGATGATACCGAGATATGGAACTGAAAGAAAGTTTTATAACATTGAGCAACCTGCGGTTTCACGCTTTCCATGGCGTGTTGCCGCAGGAGCGCGTTACGGGCAACGACTATGTGGTGAGCCTCAAGATGGGGTATGACTTCTCTAAAGCGATGGACTCCGACCGGGTGGAAGATACGCTCAACTACGCTTCCGTCTTTGAGGTGGTGAGACAGGAGATGGCCGTGCCCTGCAACCTGCTCGAACGGGTGGCCGGTCGCATTGGCAGTCAGCTGTTCCGGAGCTTTCCCGCCATCGTCTCTTTGCACCTCTCCATCACCAAGGTGAATCCGCCTATGGGCAGCGATTCCGACGGTGCAGGCGTGGAAGTTCACTTAATAAATGATAAAACTTAACCCCGATAGCAGGTTTTCCGGCAAATAATGACTACTTTTGTCCAATATTAAAACGATATGTATAGACGTCTATTCTTTGCATTGACCGCCTTTTTTCTGTTGGCCGCCACACCGTTGGGGGCCGCACGTCGTTTCACACTTGTCATCGACCCCGGTCACGGAGGGCACGATGCCGGTGCGATGGGGGCCATTTCAAAGGAGAAAGATATCAATCTGAATGTCGCTTTAGCTTTCGGGCGGTATGTGGAACGCAACTGTCCCGATGTCAGAGTTATTTATACGCGCAAGACTGATGTGTTTGTGCCGCTCAACGAGCGGGCGCAAATAGCCAATAGGGCCAACGCCGATCTCTTCGTCTCGGTGCATACCAACGCGTTGCCTGGGGGGAAGATAGCCCGCGGTTTCGAGACTTATACGCTGGGTATGCACCGCGCCAAGGACAATCTTGATGTGGCTATGCGTGAAAACTCGGTCATATCCATGGAGAAAGGTTATCGCCAGACCTATCAGGGGTTCAACCCCAAATCGTCGGAAAGCTACATCATGTTTGAGTTCATTCAGGGTAAGAACATGGAGCGTAGTATTGATTTGGCCCGCTACATCCAGCGTAATGTATGCGCAGGAGGAGCCCGTCCCGACAAGGGGGTGCATCAGGCAGGCTTCCTCGTGCTTCGCGAGACATCAATGCCCGGTTGCCTGATAGAGCTTGGCTTCATCACCACCCCCGATGAGGAGCGGTTTCTCAATTCCTCCGAAGGCATCAGCAGCGTGGCGGAAGCTATCTATCGGGGCTTCTTACAATATAAGAACAGGTATGATGATCGTATCACTGTGCCTTACAAGGCTGACAAACAGACCGATGTCGATGTGCCTACGGTGGTACCGCAGCAGCCGGAACCTATGCCTGCTGCCGTTCGTACAGATGTCGGAAATCCCGATCCTCGAAAGGAGATGCCGGTAGTAAAGGCAGCAGTGGATAACGTGCCTGTATTCAAAGTCCAGATTTTAGCCAGCAGTCGTGAACTGCGACCGGACGATGCGCACTTCAAGGGTGAGACGGAAGTGGGCTCCTATAAGGAAGGAGACCTTGTGAAATATACCCTCGGAGCCTCCACCAACTACAATGAGATAGCCGGTTTGCGCAAGTCGGTGCTTGAGAAGTTTCCTGAAGCCTTCATTATCGCTTTCAAGGACGGGCGCAGAATGGATGTCAATGAGGCCATCCGGGAATTTAAGAACAACCGGGGCAAATGATCTATCAACTATAATTAAAGCAGATAAAGATTCAACAGCTTATGAAGTTTTTTACAAAAGAGGTTAAGATTGCACTCGTAGCCATCGTGGGAGTGGTTGTCTTTTTCTATGGGGTAAATTTCCTCAAGGGACTGACCATATTTTCCACCGCCACCACTTATTATATGACATTCGACAACTTGGAGGGGCTGGGGGCATCTACTCCGGTCTATGCCGACGGTTATAAGGTGGGCGTGGTGAAAAGCATTGAGTATGACTACTCGCGCAAGAACTCCACGCGGGTGGCTGTGGGCATCAATCAAGACATGCGCATCCCCAAAGGTTCTACGGCAGAGATTGTGAAAGACCTGATGGGAAATATCCAAGTGAACATCCTGTTGGCCAATAATCCGCGTGAACGGGTGGAGCCGGGTGGCGTGATTCCCGGCGGTGTGAATCCCGGTGCGCTGGGGGCGGTGAAAGGGATGGTTCCCGAGATAGAGAAGATGTTGCCTAAGCTTGATTCCATTCTTGCCAGTCTCAACACATTGTTGGCTAATCCTGCCATCGCACAGAGTTTGGGCAACATTCAGACTACGACGGCAAATCTTGCAGTTTCTACCCAACAGCTCAACCAACTTATGGGGGGCTTGAACCGGGAGGTGCCCGGTATGTTGAGGAAGGCCAACGGGGTGTTGGACAATACCAACCGGTTGACAAACAATCTGGCAGCTGTTGACGTGCAGGAAACGATGTCGCAAGTGAATCGGACATTGGCCAACATGGAGGCCTTCACGGACAAGCTCAATTCCAATAAAGGCACTTTGGGACTCTTGATGAACGACCCCGAGCTTTACGACAATCTCAATGCCACTATGCGCAACGCCGATTCACTCATGATCAACTTCAAGGCACACCCCAAACGTTATGTCCATTTCTCGCTCTTCGGAAGAAAAGACAAGTAAACGGTTGCGTGAACGGGCGACACCGTGGCTTCAATGGATTGCAAGGACTGGGATAATAAAAGCTAAATTAAATTTAGTCTAAATAACGAATCGGGGTGTTTCACGCATCCCGATTTCTTTTTAAGGCTTTCAATCAGAGCATTTTCGCCTTTGTCTTTCATTGTTTCACTACCGTGTACGCGAACAAGTGTTGGCGGGCCTATCTTGTTTATATTCAATAGCTTATGACTCGGTTTTGTAATCTGCTCATGTCCGTTCGGATGAGTAAGCTCTAAAGTGCCTATATATAGCGACTTAGCGATATTCACTTAAAATAAATTAAAACTTTAAATTTGCTGGTTTGGGATTTCTTTTATAAATTTGCACTTGCAAACAGAAACCGGAATAGCGCCTGAACATTGAAAGCAGACCTTTTGGTGATACCCCCTCTGCTACCGTCGGGAAGCGATTTTTCCATCATGTAGAATATTGGTCGAAAGACATATTTTATAAACGATTTATAGATGAAAGTAAGTCCTAATGCTCTTTGGGACAAGAGTCTTGCGCTTATAGGCGAGAATGTCACCAAGCAGCAGTTCGTTACGTGGTTCAAGCCTATTGTCTTTGAGTCTTTTAACGAGGAGTCAAAGACTTTGCTGGTGCAGGTGCCAAGTCCGTTCGTTTACGAATACTTGGAGGAGAACTATGTGGATTTGCTCTCACGAGTGTTGAGGCGCACCTATGGCACGGGTGTCCGCTTGTCTTATCGGGTAGTGACCGACAAGGAGCATAATCTCTCGCAAGACATTGAGGCAGAATCTACCGATTTGGCTCTTAGGCCGCAGGCCAAGACGCAGGCCAACAAGTCGCCTACAGCACTTGATGCGGCTCAGCCCCAGGCACTCGATCCGCAGCTCAATCCGCATCTTACTTTCAACAATTACATTGAGGGCGACAGCAACAAACTGCCGCGTTCTATAGGCCTTTCCATCGCCGAACATCCCAACACCACCCAGTTCAACCCTATGTTTATCTACGGTCCTTCCGGTTGTGGAAAAACTCACCTTGTCAATGCTATCGGGCTCCATGCCAAGCAGCTTTACCCCCAGAAGAGGGTGCTCTACGTGAGTGCGCGCCTTTTTCAGGTGCAGTACACGAGTGCCGTCTTGCAGAACACGCTGAACGACTTCATTAAGTTCTATCAGACGATAGATCTTCTTATTGTGGATGACATACAGGAGTGGATGACGGCCACCAAAACGCAGGAGACTTTTTTCCACATCTTCAACCATCTTTTCAAAAACGGCAAGCGTATCATCTTAGCCAGCGATAGGCCACCGGTAGACTTGAAAGGGATGCCCGACCGCTTGCTGACCCGCTTCTCGTGTGGGTTGATAGCCGAGTTGGAGAAGCCTAATGTACAGTTGTGCATAGATATCTTACAGAGCAAAATACGCCGTGACGGATTGAAGATACCTGACAATGTGGTGCAGTATATTGCCGAAAATGCCAGTGGAAGTGTCCGTGGATTGGAAGGAGTCATCAACGGCTTGTTAGCTTATAGCATCACTTATAATTGTGATATCAATCTTAAGTTGGCTGAGCGTTGCATCAAGCGTGCTGTCAACATTGAGGACAAGCCTATCACGGTGGACGATATCATAGAGAAAGTGTGCAACCATTTCAATGTGACTGCTACGGCTGTAAACAGCAAGTGCCGCAAGCGCGACCTTGTGGTGGCCCGACAGGTGTCGATGTATCTGGCTCAAAAGTACACCAAGATGCCGGCATCAAGAATCGGAAAGCTGGTAGGAAACCGTGACCATTCAACGGTTATCCACAGTTGCACGCAGGTGGAGCGGAGGTTGAAAGCCGATCATGCGTTTTATGATGAAGTGACAAGTATTGAGACTTCATTCAAGCTGAAAAAATAAGGTGTATTGTATACTCTTGGGAATTCTAAGGGTGTTTTTATTTAAAAGACTGTATGGCAAACGCTGATACCGGAAAGGGAGTTCCAGTTATCGGCGTTTACCAGTTGCGGAATATCATGTAAAGTCCGTTGGCATGGATGGTGACTTGGTCACCGAGTGCCTCATTGAGGGTGCCTTGCCAATATTCTTGGAAAGGATAGGGAGGCCAGCGCAATCCCTCCCCGCTGAATGAAGAACACGAAAGGTTGAAAATGCTTATCTGTTGCCGTGGATGGGTCTCGAAAAGGGAAGTGTCTTGCGCAATCGTGAAATTCCCATAATCGGTGATGAGAGTGGGGATGATGTGGTATTGGCGGTAATAGCGCACCATGAGTGCGATGTTGCCCAGTGTGTGGTCTTCCCGCTTGCCGGTCGTGGCAAGGTAGGCAATCTTCGCTTTGTGTGCTGTGGAGCGTAGCCTCTCCAAGGTGTAGCGTGTCGCTTTTGTCAAGTCGTTGTCGTCTTGTTCTTCTACCTGATGGAACAGGTGAGCGTATGCACTTTTCACATCATTGGGACATGAGTCTCCATCGCCGATGATGGCTGTAGGCATCAGTCCGCGGCTGATGGCCTCGCTTCCGGCACCGTCGCAGCATACAAGAGGGTGCGTGCGGTGGAGAATGGTTTGAGGAATGGCGTGGGTGGGATAATCACCATTAGCAAGAATGGCGGCATCAAACAGTGAGTGCTCGCTGATGAGTGGGAAATAATTGCTGTTGTCGGGCATGGGCGTGTGTATGAAGATTTATCTATGGTCGAGTTGACTTTTGCGGTTGGTGCATCATTTTTCTCCATTTGAAGAAGCCCGCAATGGCTATAAACACATAAAGGGCATAGAGACCGGCCGTGAACGGGATGCCTTTGTAAACGTAGAGGGCACTCAACTCCACATCGACCACCACCCATATCCACCATTGTTCAAGATATTTGCGGGCAAGCCACCACAGTCCGATGAAACTCAGGGCATTGCCAAAGCTGTCGAGTACGGGCACGGTGGAATTGGTTAGGGTGGCCAAAATGAGATAGAGTGCTCCCCATGCGGTCAAAAAGAGAAAGAGAGAGGGGAGGAGCAGAGACCTTTTAACATGAGTGATGGGCATTTCCTGTGTGGTTTGGTTGTGTTTTTTGCCCCACTTCCACACGACCAATCCGTAGATGGCTGCCAATGCATAGTACACCTGCATACCGAAATCGGCATAGAGACCTGCATCCCAGTAAACAAACATATAGACCACGGGCATGATGATGCCCGTGATCCATAACCACACGTTTGCTTTATACTCTTGATAGACATACACAAGGCCTATCAGGGTGCCGAGTAGGTCGAGCCAATGAGCGGACAGAAATACGTGCATGCGTGTCAGAATCTCAATGTGACGTGGCCCATGGCAGTGAAGCCTGCCTGTGGCACGAACCCTATCTGATAGTAACGGTTATCGGCAGGATGAACACTGCTTTCGCTGATGGCAGAATAAACCCAGCCATTGGAGGCAAAATGACGGTCGAAGATGTTGTAAAGGTTCGCCCCGATTATCACTTCTTTGAGTCCGATAAACTTCTTGGCTACGTTGAGGGTGTAGCTGAAGTTGACATTGGTCTGCGAGTAGCCGGGCAGCGAGCGGTCTTTACAGGTGGTGTTGTCAAGATACTGTCGGCTCACATAGTTGGTGTGCCAGACGGCTTGCAGCCCCCGATAGTGCAGGTTGAGGAAACCATTGAGAATGGCCGAAGGCGAGAAAGCGAGTGTTGAATTGTCGTAATGGATGTTGCGGACATGGTTTGTGGCATCCCAGTCTTCTGCCACTTCGTCAAAGTCTTTGATTTTGTTTCTGCTCAAGGCCGCATTGCCTTCAAGGGCAAGCCATGAGAGCGGGCTCCATCCGGCTGTAAGTTCAGCCCCCATGCGATAGGAATTCTTGATGTTGGTTGTCAGATATTCACCGATATCGCTTTTTGCCCCAGTCTGCACGAACTGGTTGGTATAATTCATGTAATAGAGGTTTACGCCTGTATGCCAGTTGTTCCCTTCATACTGATAGCCCAATTCAATGTCCATCATTCTTTCCGGCGTGGGGGCTGGGTAATTGCCATTGTTGGTGAAATTGTTGCGTTCCGGTTCGCGGTTGCTGTAAGCAATGGAGGCGTAGGCTTTATGCCCATTGTCAGTGAAGCTGATACCGGCTTTCGGGTTCACGAAGTTGTAACGTTCGCTGATGTTGAGTTGCTGGTTGCGGTAGGTGCCGTCGGCATTGCGGAGGAATTTGTCGTTGAGGCCATCGGTCTTGTAGTGTACATAGCGGTATTGCAGGTCGGCAAAGACATCCCATGCACCGGCAAAGTGATAGTCGGCCTTCAGGAATCCGCTGTAATCGAATTTGGTGGCATCGGAATCGTAGTATTTGTAGTCGTTGCCGCCCTTGCGATAGAAGTTGTCCATCTCCTCATTGGCGATATAAGTGAGATAACCGAAATGTCCGCCGCGGAACTGCTGACAGTTGACGCCACCGATGACATCCCATGCTTCGTCGTTGTAGTTGAGGTTGTAGATGATGCCGTATGTGTGCTGGGTCAATCCTTTCTTGCGCACGAAATCGGTCTTTTGGATCGTTTTTCCATCGGAAGTTGTGAAATCGGAAAAGCCGAACTTTTTTAGTTTGTTGTTCTTCCTGAATTCCGAGTAATATCCGAAACCATAGGTATAGTGCAGTGCAAGGTTGTGGCTCCAGTGGGCTGCCGGCTGCCATACGGCCGAGAGAATGTTGTGGTTTTGATAGAAATTGTCGGTGGTCTTGTTCCAATAGCTGCCATCGCGCATCTTATAGCGTTCGGTGATATAATGGCCATTGTCATCTTTGGCAAACGCTTTGCCGTCGGCGGTGTAGACCAGCGTCTCATAGAGGGTGTTGTATCTGCCCAAACCATGTTCGTACATGTCTTTGTAGGTTTTGATGCCGCTTTTTGTTCCGTATGTTCCGTCCATGAGCGAAAGATTGTCGTCACCGGCGGTCACACCGTTCCACGCCTGTCCTGTTTTCTCGAAGTTGCCGATATTCTTGTAGCGTATCTGGAAGTTGCTGCCCAACCAAGTCAATCCCCCATAATAAGAGCCCGAACGGCCGGCGGTGCCGTGCAGATAGCCATTGGTGGCAGTCTCATGATAGGCTCCGTCAAAGGTGAGGTGGTTCCATAGGAGGCCGGTGGAGAAAGAAGCTCCCGTATGATAGGTATCGTATGAACCGTATGAACCGGTGAGTTCCAGACTCGGGGTGTGCGAAGAAGTGGCGGAGACCAGTGACACGGTTCCACCGAAAGCCCCGTCGCCATTGGTGGAAGTGCCGATGCCACGCTGTATCTGTGCACTGCGCAGAAGGGAAGCGTAGGAGTTCATGTTGGCCCAGAATACCGTCTGGTCTTCCGGAGAGTTGAGGGGCACTCCATCAAACGTTACATTGATACGTGATCCTGCAGCCCCACGAATGCGCAGGTGGGCCGTACCGGTGCCGAGTCCATTCTCTCCCCAAGCCAATACTCCCGGTGTCTGCGAGAAAAGAAATGGGAGTTCCTGTCCGGTTTTAGAGAAGTTTTGTAGTTCTTGTTGTTTGATATTCGCTACGGCATAGGGAGCCTTTTTCTGTGCTTGTATGCCTTTTACCACAACATCCTGAAGTTCAACCAGCTTGAGTGTGTCTGCCGGATGTTGGGCGAGAATTGGAGTTACTGCGATAGCCAATCCTATCAAGCAATTCAATTTTTTCATTGAAATACTTTAATTTTAATAATACCATTAAAAAAGGGATTACCTTAGTCCTTGCGCCGGCATTATCCGTATCAAGTTCAATGGGTATGATCTCAGCCTCGCCACATGACGAAGCACCCCCTTAGCTTCCATTTTGAAAGCCGATGCAAAGTTAAGGATAATCAGTGGATTGTGCAAATAATAGATTGACAATATATGTTTGCTGTGGATAGATATCTTGCCGGTAAGATTAGCTCTTTTTGTTGTCCTTCCTAAACCGATAAAAGAAAATGAAATAAAAAACAATCATACAAACACGCCTGTTGTGCTTGTATGATTGTGAACTTGAATTGATTCTTGATTGTTAACCTGTGGAAAGCGGAACTTTCCTTTTGGGAGAAGTGGTTAATAGGCAAACAAAGGATATTCCTTCATTGTGTCGTTGACTTTCTCACGTACACGGGTTATGACTTGTTCGTTCTCCGGGGCATTGAGCACTTCTTCGATGAGTTCGGCAATGAGACACATCATGTCTTCTTTTGCGCCACGGGTAGTCATGGCTGCCGATCCCAAACGTATGCCGGAGGTGAGAAATGCCGATCGGGTGTCAAATGGTACCATGTTTTTGTTTGCCGTGATGTCGGCGGCAACAAGTGCATTCTCGGCTACTTTACCGGTCAAGTCGGGATATTTGGAACGCAGGTCTACGAGCATGGAGTGGTTGTCCGTACCACCACTCACGATGCCGAACCCGCGCTTCACCAGTTCGTCGGCCAGCACGGCGGCATTTTTCTTCACTTGTAGAGCGTAGTCTTTCCATGAAGGCAGGAGATTCTCTCTGAAGCCTACGGCCTTGGCTGCGATGACATGCTCGAGCGGACCGCCTTGCGTACCGGGGAAGACGGCTGAGTTGAGCAACTGGCTCATCATCTTCACTTCACCTTTTTTGGTAGTTTCTCCCCACGGATTGGGGAAGTCTTTCCCCATGAGAATAATGCCGCCGCGTGGGCCACGGAGGGTCTTGTGGGTGGTGGAGGTGACGATGTGGGCATATTTCACGGGATTTTCGAGAAGTCCGGCGGCGATAAGTCCGGCAGGATGAGCCATGTCAATCATCAGCAAGGCTCCTACAGCATCGGCTATCTTACGCATACGGGCATAGTCCCATTCACGGCTATAGGCAGAACCGCCGCCGATGATGAGCTTTGGTTTGTGTTCGAGAGCCAAGCGCTCCATCTCATCGTAGTCCACGCGACCGGTCTCTTTGTTGAGATTATAGCCTACGGGCTTGTAGAGTATGCCGGAAGTGTTGACATGACTCCCATGTGAGAGGTGTCCGCCGTGGTCAAGATTGAGCCCCATGAATGTGTCTCCGGGTTTGAGCACGGCCAACAACACAGCCGCATTGGCCTGTGCGCCGGAGTGGGGCTGTACATTGGCAAACTCTGCACCGAAAAGCTGTTTCACACGTTGGCGAGCCAGGTCTTCCACTTGGTCTACCACACCGCAACCACCGTAATAGCGTTTGCCGGGCAGTCCTTCGGCATACTTGTTTGTCAGGTAGGAACCCATGGCTTGCATGACCTCTTCGCTGACAAAATTCTCGGAGGCTATCAGTTCCATACCTTTCAGCTGGCGCTGATGTTCTTTCTCGATAAGGTCGAAAATCTCTTGATCTCTGTCCATTTTGCTGTTATTTTTTGAAATGATTATTTTGTTTCAGATGGAATGTCATGCGAGGTTTGCATTTATGCTTTTACACGTATGAGGGCTGGGGGGAGCCTCGCACATCCTTTAGCAGAGTGCTACTTTGTTGATGTCTTGCTCCTTGTCGCAGTAACGGCATTTGAGAATGCCATGAACTTTATCCACTACATTGAAAACAGTCTTCATGGGTTCGTTGTTGGTAATGCATTTGGGATTGTTGCATTTAACAATGCCGCACAGTTCGTCAGGAGTTTCCACCGTCTTCTTCTCCACTACCTCAAAATCACGTATCACACTCAGTACGATTTTTGGGGCCACCACCGACAGACGGTTGATTTCTTCGTCAGTGAACAGCTTGTCAGAGACTTTGATGATACCCTTGCGCCCGAGTTTCTTCGATGGATAGTTGTAGCCGATGGTGACAGGAGTGGTCAGGTGCTGCAAACCGAGCAGATTGGCCACTTCATAGCATTTCTCTGCGGGAATATGATCGATTACGGTGCCGTTCTCAATGGCGGCCACTAACATTTCTTTCTTGGTCATGGCTGTATGCACTATTTGATAATTGTTTGATCCTTTCTTACATCATCAAGTGTGATGCCCAGGCAATAGGAGAAGATGGCCTCGCGGGCGTAGAGTCCATTTTGCGCTTGTTGTATGTAGTAAGCATGGGGATTGTCATCCACATCGTAGGCAATTTCGTTTACCCGCGGTAGGGGATGGAGAATACGTAGATTCTCTTTTGCGCCGGCCAGCATGTCATTCTTGAGTATATACACGTTTTTCACACGCTCATATTCCATAAGGTCGCTGAAGCGTTCTTTCTGTACACGCGTCATATAGAGGATGTCGGCATCGGCGATCACCTTGTCATTGAATGCGGTATATTCTTGAAACTTGATGTTGTGATCCTTGCAGTAGAGTTTATACTCTTGAGGCATGGCAAGTTCTTGAGGGGCAACAAAATGGAATGTAGGATTAAAGTGGCGCATGGCCGTGATGAGCGAGTGAACAGTTCGTCCGTATTTCAAGTCGCCCACAAGATAGATGTTGAGGTTGTCAAGCGTTCCTTGAGTCTTGTAGATGGAGTAGAGATCGAGCAGGCATTGCGAAGGGTGCATGTGAGCACCGTCGCCGGCATTGATGATGGGTACGGGAGCGATTTCACATGCATATTGGGCAGCTCCTTCGATGTGGTGGCGCATGACAATCGTATCAGCATAGTTGCTCACCATAAGAATGGTGTCTTTGAGTGTCTCGCCTTTAGTCGTGCTGGAGGTTTTGGCATCGGAAAAACCTATGACGCGGGCTCCAAGGCGGTTGGCTGCCGTTTGAAAACTAAGTTGGGTGCGGGTGGAAGGCTCAAAGAAGAGGGTTGCGACAACCTTTCCTTTCAGCAATTCCCGGTTGGGATGCTTCTCGAACTCTTGCGCCATTTCGATGAGATACATGATCTGTTCTTTCGAAAGGTCGGCAATCGTCACAAAATCATGTTTTTCCATTTATATTTTGATTGATTGTTTCGAATTCGCCTCCAAAGTTACGCATTATTTTCGGTTTAGCGTTGATAAATGGGGAAAAGTTTGTATTTTTGCATTCTAATAAAGCGGGCATCGTAAAATCCTCTTTGTTGTATTTGGCTTATACATGGTTTCTGCTTGGGCTGGATTGTGGATGGGCGTGTGCGGCAAACAAAGTGAGTGAGGCTGCATAAAGGCAAAAGGCGACAAATGGGATTTCCGCATGGTAGATAATAATAAAGGTGTGCTATTCCTTTGAGAACACGCCTAATTAAGAATATAATGAGAAAAGCTTTTATACATTTTCTGTGGGCCGTTTTTGCGGTTGTCGTTGGAGCTGCCTCTCTGGCTTTTGTTGCCATTTGGTTTGGTTGGATAGGATATATGCCCGACATAGAAGACTTGCAGAATCCCATCAACCGATATGCCACGCAAGTCTATTCGGCTGACGGGAAAGTGATGGGCACTTGGAATCTGAACAAGGAAAACCGTATCGTGGTCTCCTATTCCAAAATTTCGCCTGATCTTGTGCATGCGCTTGTGGCAACAGAGGACGAACGCTTCTACGAGCATTCGGGCATTGATTTCTGGGCACTCGGGCGTGCTATCATCAAGCGTGGTTTGTTGGGACAGGAAAATGCCGGTGGCGGATCTACCATCACCCAGCAGTTGGCTAAGCAGCTTTATTCAAAGACGGCTCGGTCTACGGTCGAACGATTATTCCAAAAACCGATAGAGTGGGTCATTGCCATCAAACTTGAGCGCAATTACACGAAGGAGGAGATCATTGCGCTCTATCTTAACTATTTTGATTTTCTTCACAATGCCGTAGGCATCAAGACTGCGGCTAACACCTATTTTAATAAAGAACCCAAAGACCTCTCGCTAAACGAGTCGGCCACGCTTGTCGGGTTGTGCAAGAATCCTTCGCTCTTTAATCCGGTGCGTTATCCCGACCGGTGTAAGGAGCGGCGTAATGTAGTGCTTGGGCAGATGATGAAAGCGGGTTATCTTTCAAAAGCGGAGTATAACAAATTTAAAGATGAGCCGTTGGTGCTCAATTTCCATCGTACTGACCATAAGGATGGTATGGCTGTCTATTTTCGTGAGTATCTGCGTCAATACATGATGGCCAAAAAGCCGGAAAGGGGAGATTATCCTTCGTGGAATCAAAATCAGTTTGTCTTCGACTCCATTGCTTGGGTATCTGATCCGCTCTATGGGTGGTGCAACAAGAACTTTAAAAAGGATGGTACGCCTTACAATGTCTACACCGATGGCTTGAAAGTTTATACGACAATCAACTCGCGTATGCAGCAATATGCCGAGGAGGCTGTCTATCAGCATGTGGCCAAGTATTTGCAGCCGGCTTTCAATAAGGAGAACAGTCGCAAACCTAATGCGCCTTACACAACAGCACTTACGCAAGCGCAGATTAGGCAGATTCTCAATCGGGCGATGCTTCAGAGTGAGCGCTATCGTAACATGAAGGCTGCCGGAGCCTCCGATGAGGAGATACGCCGTGCTTTCCATACACCTACCGAAATGACTGTGTTCACCTATCATGGTGATATGGACACTACCATGTCGCCCATGGACAGCATACGATATATTAAGTCGTTTCTTAGAGCCGGATTTATGAGTATGGACCCTAAGACAGGAGCTGTCAAAGCTTATGTGGGCGGACTCGACTACAATCATTTCATGTATGATATGGTCATGCTTGGGCGTCGTCAGGTGGGATCTACCATAAAACCTTTCCTCTACTCGCTGGCTATGGAAAATGGATTCACTCCCTGTGACGTGGCCCCCAATGTGCAGCGTTCCTATCGGGTGGCGGGCAAATGGTGGACACCGCGCAATGCCAGCCGGTCGCACTATGGGGCTATGGTCACGCTCAAGTGGGGATTGGCCCAGTCTAACAACTGGATTTCGGCTTATCTGATGAGCAAACTCAACCCGCGCCAGTTTGTGTCCATGCTTCATGACTATGGCATTAACAACCCCGACATTTATCCTTCCATGGCACTTTGCTTGGGTCCTTGTGAGGTGTCGGTCGGTGAGATGGTGAGTGCCTATACGGCATTTGCGAATCATGGCATTCGGTGTGGCGCCATGTTTGTTACGCGTATCGAAGATAATGAGGGCAATGTCGTGGCCAATTTCCAACCACGTATGAGTGAGGTGATAAGTGCAGAGAGTGCCAACCGTATGATTGTCCTCTTGCGTGGGGTGGTGGAGAGTGGCACGGCCGGTCGCCTGCGCTATCGTTATAATCTTACCGGGGATATTGGAGCAAAGACGGGTACCACCAACCGCAATTCCGATGCTTGGTTTATGGGCTTTACCCCTCAGTTGGTTTCAGGCTGCTGGGTGGGTGGCGAAGATCGGGACATCCACTTTGATTCTATGACTTGGGGGCAAGGTGCTACAATGGCTCTTCCCATCTGGGCTATATATATGAAAAAGGTATATGCCGATCCAACATTGGGGTATGACCCCGACGCGAAATTCGACCTGCCGGAAGATTATAATCCTTGTCATAAGGATGATGCCGATGTAGATGAATTCGGTATTGATGAGGTCTATGAATGATTCGTATATAAAAAATCCCTTTTTTCTTCCCTGCCTGCCACGTGTCCCTTCGGAATATTTGGCAGGCTTTTCCTTTTCCGTCTCCCTGAGCCTTTTGTCCGTGCTTCCGGTCTCTTCCCCCGCCTGTCTTTCCCTTCCGTTTTCTTTGTCCTGTTTTTTCTTTCCCCGTTTGCATTCCGCCTTTTTTCCCCTTACCTTTGCAGTGCGGGGGGAGGCGCGCGTGCGCCTTCCCCCTTTCCTTTTCCTTCCCTTTCCTCGCCCGTCGGGGCTTCCCTGCGGTTCGGGAGTGCCCTTGCGGGTCTTCCATCCGGCCCTTCCGGCTTTCCGGGTGCGGCCCTTTTTCGTCTCCGGCGGGCCCCTTTTGCGGTGCCTTCCCGTTTCCTCCCCCTTTCCGCCCGGCATGGCCCCTTGCACCGTGTAATCCTTTTTCGCATTTTCCAATGTTTCGCGCTGTATGCGCCCTCCGCGCCCCGCTCCGGCCTCCGTCCCGTGTGGGGCCCATATGGCAAGGCGCCCCGTTTCCCTCCCGCCCTCCGTTTTGTCTGTTTTTGCGAAAACTTTCCCCTTCCGGCCCAAAAAAGTCCCCCGTTTTTTTGGCCGTCCGCCTTTTTTGTGCTACCTTTGCATCCGCTTTCGCCCTCAAGCGGGCCGTGTGCCCGCGGGGGCGTCGTTCTTTGAAAGGATTTACATAAAAGACAGAGAAAAGGTAGTACAGGAATCGGGCATCCCCCTTCCGGCGCGGCCCATGCCGTGCGGTGCGGGGGTGTCCGTGTGAAAGGTGCGAACCGGAGATTCCGTTCCGGCCCCGTCGGGCCGGAACGCAGGGAAAAGGTGCATTTGTTACCGGGTGGCTGCAATGAAGGGCAGGCGTTCCGGATCAGGGACAACTTCGGCATGCGGGGTGATTTGCACGGGGGCTTTTGCCTCCTTGCCTTTCCACCTTGGCAGCCGTCCATCAATATTTTACAATGGAGAGTTTGATCCTGGCTCAGGATGAACGCTGGCTACAGGCTTAAC
>ERZ825324.402-NODE-402-length-62303-cov-26.292138_pt1 | contig 62303 bp, 61 predicted proteins | sample MGYA00519859_ERZ825324 | MGnify/ENA primary metagenome ERZ825324 (study PRJEB31778, sample SAMEA3449198) | human gut metagenome | biome: human gut; feature: human-associated habitat; material: faeces | place: United Kingdom | collected 2010/2012 ...
AGACACTCCCCGGTGGCGGATTCCATGGCGGCGAGCAGACTGAGACGCTTCCCGGTGGTGGATTCCATGGCGGCGAGCAAACCGAGACACTCCCCGGTGGCGGATTCCACGGTGGTGAGCAGACCGAGACACTCCCCGGTGGCGGATTCCATGGCGGCGAGCAGACTGAGACGCTTCCCGGTGGTGGATTCCATGGCGGCGAGCAAACCGAGACACTCCCCGGTGGCGGATTCCACGGTGGTGAGCAGACCGAGACACTCCCCGGTGGCGGATTCCATGGCGGCGAGCAGACTGAGACGCTTCCCGGCGGCGGATTCCACGGCGGTGAGCAAACCGAGTTTTTTTCTGGCGATGGTGGTACAGCATCGATAGGAAGCTATAAAAGACACCGACCAACGAGAACTGTGTAAGAGGCAAACAAATTTCCTTGTAGGTCAGTGTCAGTATGATGATTTTAGAAATCAGAAGGGAGAAATATCATGGAAGGCTTTATTGGAGTAGCGACAATTGTATTGATACTCGCCTATATCGGCTTTGCGATTTGGTTTATTTGTAAAAGACAAACAGTAGGTGGAAGCATTGGAGTATCGGCGGGATTTCTCTGCGGTGGACTTGTTATCATTCCTGTTGCAGAAATAATCGCCACTTTCGTTTGCTGGGCAATCGTAATTGCCCTTGTGCTTGCAATAATAGGTGCAGTATTCGGGGGATAATGAAAGGAGATCGAGATGAGAGAATTTGTATTTGGAACAAGTGCACAGTTTGATGCTCTGAATCATGAACTGTCCTGCGGGAAAAAATATAAGTTTGCCAACAGACAACTTCCTGATTCTTGTTCGCCGAATACTGCATGTATTTGGTTTGCTAAAATCGATGGTATGTACCATGTGTATATCGACAAGGACATAACTACAAGTGCAGATAGTAAGTCCTTTAAGCAGTTCCTTGAAGAGGGAGAAATAAAATTCACCTGTATGGAGGACATGGTTGCTTTCCTGCATTCGTTGAGGTCTTTGTTTGTGCAGCCCAATGAATACACCAGACTTGTTGGGCATGACGGCGAAGCAGATACATCTACTGATTCTTCAATGACTGTCGAACAGAAAGCAAAGGAAGAACCCACACCAGCTGTTGTGGATAAACAAAAGCTACAGGAAATAAAAGCAACAGAGGGCAAGACAAAGGAAGTATGGCCAGAAGAACTTGCTGAGCCACTAAAGAAAAAAGTGTTTGGGCAGGATAGTGTTATTGATGCGCTTGCAGACAAAGTTGTTATTAATCAGATGCGTAAAGATAAGAAGCTTCTTGTGATTGCTTTTGTGGGTCCAACCGCAACCGGAAAGTCGGAAACGGCAAAATCACTTGCAAAGGTCATGTCAGATGCATTCGGTACAACTTATGGTTTTATTGAGATTGCCGGAAGTGAATTCATCGGAGAACATACTGTGCATAGGTTCTTTGGAGCGCCTCCTGGTTATGTTGGTCACGGTCAGGCGACTGTGCTTGAACCGGTTCGTAAGAATCCCCACCATGTTATCGTTATCAACGAAATTGAGAAAGCAGATGAGAAGATTCTAGTGGGACTCATGGAAGCTATAGATACAGGCAAACTTGGTATGGCTGACAATTCAAGTCCTATTGACTTGAATCAGAGCATTCTGCTGTTCACATCAAACATTCCTATAGACATGGAAAAGTACAAGCAGTGTTCTGAGTTTGACCGTGATGAAATGTGTCGTGATGCTTTTACTGAACACTGTGGTCGACCTGAAATAAGTGGAAAAATCGGAAACTTCCTTGTGTTCAGCCCTTTGAGCGATGATGCAACAACGGATATCATCGTCAAGTTCGTGCGAGAAGAGTTGGACAGCTACGACTTAAAATTGACTCATATTGACGAACACCTTATGGCAGATTTTTTGAAACATCAAACCAAATATGGCGCACGCGGTATCAGAGGACTGGTAAGCCAGTCGGTTGGACGCCATTTGCTTAGAACACGCAAGCTGGGAAGTCTGAAAGATAAAAAGGTGTCCATGCGAGGAACCATCGACAACATAGAATTTGAGATCGCATAAGGAGAAAATAAATGAAAAGAAAAGGCAGTTTAGTAAGAAGATGCATCTTGTATGTCTATAATGGTTTGATGTCTATAATGCAGTTTTTCACCCCAAAGAGCAATTCGTTTGAAATGGAGGATAGTGATGATATGAAAGCAACAATACACAATGGGATTATTGATGACTCTATAAAGTTTTCCGAAAGAGTTCTTGATGAGTTTAGAAGGAGTGTTGGACGTTATTGGCCTGAGACTGGCGGTATGCTTGCTTCTACCCAGAACAGCGAATTGATTGACAAATGTCATTTTGACACTCACTCGCAGAACACCCCCGGTACCTTTTACTACGATGTAGAAACAATGTCTAAGGTTTTTCGCGCTTGGAAGTCGAAAGGCTACATAACAAACGGAATATACCATTCTCATCCAAAGGGAGCAATACACCCTTCTTACCATGATATATCAACTGCGCTTCTTCATATCAACTTTTTCGGTCTTGATTACTTTTATTTGCCAATATTTCAACCGGATCGAAAAGGCTTCTATACCTTGTACTTCTATGTTGTTCGTAAAGTGCAGGATAACCTAGAAGTTAATTTGAACTATGTCCTTAAAGCGACCCAGGATGGATATGAATACATTCCGTTTAGAGCATGGAAAAGGTGTTACCCTATCGAACAGCTTAATGCCTACCGCAAATCGATTGAAAAAGCTGCAGAGGCAGATAGAGCTACTACGGTAACAGAAAAAAACGAATCCAATATCGCTTCAAGTCGGACTATTACAATAACCACTATACAGGAGGATGAAAACATGAGTGCAGAAAAAAGTATTGCCAGCACAAGATCCATGACGGAAGTTCCTGTTCAAGAATACTTCAAGAAGGTTACCTCACTTTACCCCGACAATGTTTTGGACAAAGTCATTGTCTGCATCGGAACAGGCGGTGCCAGAAGTTTTCTCGAGAACTGTGCTAGAAGCGGGTTTAGAAACTATATCCTAATGGATGCAGATGTTGTCAGTCCTTCGAATATTGCAACTCAAGGCGTATTCATTAGTGAGATGGGCAAAAAGAAAGTGGAGATCATCCGTGACAGGATTATGGACATCAATCCACGTGCAAATGTCATCTGCGTAGATAAGTTTCTGGATGACCGTATGAGTGATGAAGAGTTTAAATGGTACATGAATAAGTTTCCAAACAAGAAGCCCACAGACTATTTAATCCTCGGATGTACGGATAACTTTGAAGCTCAAAAACGCAGCTCACTTCTCGCCCTAAAGTATGGAACGCCATACCTTGCAGCTATGATGTATGAGGCCGGTGCGGCAGCAGAGATTATCTTTGTTTACCCAGGTGTTACCGAAAGTTGTCCGCGTTGTCTTTTGAGAGATCGCTTTGAAAAGTATGAAAATGGGTTTGTAAATGACGTAGACTCTTCATCCTGTCCGATTTTTGCAACAGAGCGTATGAATTCTTTGAAAGGATACATCGCACTCATGCTCCTTATGTACCACGAAGATTCGGAAAATCCATTCAGCCGGATGCTTGATGATGTGAAAAATCGAAATTTTGTCGAAATCAGATTGAACCCCTATTTAAAAGACTCGAAGCTTGGAATCGGTCTCTTTGATCGAGTTTTTGCGGATGCCTCCAGATACGTCTATTTTGATGAAACATTGTGGATTCCGCAGCATCCAGATAGGTCTGAATTTGGATCAGAAACATGTAAACTTTGTGGTGGCACGGGAGATTTAACATCACTCCAAGAAAAATGGAAATACACAGATACTCGTGGAATACGCTTCGATGATACTTTTGGAGATAACACGCAGTGAGAGTGATATAGCTCACAGATAATGGGGGTGTTTACATATGAAAGAATTCGTGAATGGATCTGACGAACAGTACGCTATGCTGAAGGAGTCATTGAATGACCATCTTTGCCATGTTTATAAAAACTGCTCATATCCTCAATGTTGTAGTAAAACAACCGGAAGGATTGGATTTGAAAAAGAGGGCGATACATATGCGTTGTTCATCGATATGGGTATAACCTGTTCGCGGACAAATGCACCGCCATTGTTTAAAGAATGGCTTTCGACGGGGACTCTTAGGTTTCTGGATTTCACAGATATGAAAGAGTTTTTAAGAAGCCTGTCTGTTTTGTATTAGGAGGTCAGTATGGAAGGTTTAATCGTTATGGCGCTTATAGGCGTTGTAATTATAGGAGTAATCATATTTCAATTTTGTCAAAAAAAGAGCCAAGAAAAGAGCAATCGGCAGACACCGGCAGCAACACCTCGTGTAGTCCAGCAAAGTCCTCCTCTTTCGCAAAGAACCGAAACTGGTCGCATGATCTATTTCGCCAATGATCGACACGGTCGCAAAGACAAGGAATACCACTTTAATTACAAGAAAATTGATGGTGCTTGGAGAGCATATATTTTGCGCATGCCTGATTTAGGGTCAAGAGATCCTAACAGCATTCCAACACACAGGCTGTGGGATAACGACCAGCCCTATATTTGTTGGAATGGTCGAGTAACATCTCTTAAGGATATACAAACGATTTCTCGTCATTGGGCGGATGCCATTCAAGAGTACATTGCAACAGGTAAGAGATTCGGAGAAGAACAAGATCGTTGAATAGGTGGTGAAGGAGCATGAATGCGTGGATATACGTCATACTTGGCATAATCGGTTTAGTTGCACTTGGCAAAGTGGTTTATCTAATTGTCCAGAAAAGGCAAACCAGTACCACCACCTCTGTACGACAGACAACTCAAGCAGCAACAGTAGAGAAGCCCAATCTAAACGAAACGGGTCCGATGATTTACTACGCAAATGATCATCATGGCAGATCTGACCGGGAGTATCGCTTCAATTACAAGCGCGTCTATGATTCTTCTTTTCAAAAATATTCCTGGCGCGCATATATCCTAAAAATGCCAAGTTTGTCTGGTCGAGATCCCGACTTGCATAAAACTCACCGCTTTACCGATGGTAATGGTCACTACTGGGTTTGTTGGGATAGTCCAGTTAATTCTCTGAAGGATATGCAGACAATTTCTAGAGTGTGGGCAGACTCCCTACAAGAATATATTGCCAGTGGAAAACGATTTGGGTGATTGATATAGATTTCAAGCATTATAACCTGTAATCCTAAAAAGACGATTTAATTAGAGAGCGAGGTAAGTGTATATGCATAATTCTGAATTCAGTTCTGTAGATCCCAAAACCGGAGATGTTACATACAGTGGTCCACTCTCGGTTGAAAAAGGCAATCACAGTCATATGCCGAGCAGAACGGAGGCTTATCTGCCAGGTGACGAAAGAGGTCATGTAAACGCAAGCAGCCTTGGTGGTGTCAACTCAAGGTCTAATGTTGTAGCACAGCATGCCGATGTCAATCACGGTGCCTATCTTTCCGTTGAAAAAGGCGAGCGTGCCGCATTGCAAAACGGTGCTACGATAGAATCAGAAAAGACTGCAGTTGTCAATAGTCAGCCGGGTGACCGCCCTTCCAGCTTCACGATAAACGACTCGGTTACATATTCGGATGGACACACGGAGTCAATCCATCATTCCTTTACAAACGAATCCTATGCCAATCAGTCAGCGTGGAACGATATGTCGGCCTCTTTGCCAGGGACATTTGATGCGGATAATCCCGGCGATGGGCTTCGAAGTTCAATGGATACTGAGTCTTACGCCGCACTGATGGACGAGACCGATGCGTTATTGCCCACTCTGGATGCCGACTACGCACCTGCAGACTTTTCCGGAGTTCCGGATTCTGCAGATACGGGCAGTGTTTCATCTGATTTCGGTGCTGACTCTGATGCGGATTCTGGCGGCGATACTAGTGGCGCGGATGCAGGTAGTGGAGATGGTGGTGCATCAGCTGATGCGGATTAGGAGATTATGATGCTATACGAAATACCTTTACATACCAAAGAACAGTTACTAAACTGGGAATACGGCGTCGGTAATATTCCTGCAAAATTGCCCAACGGCATGGCTATTGACTTACCTGTTCTGGAGGCAACGAATGTCCTGACCGTGGGCGTTACAGGTACTGGTAAGACTCGCTCCTATACGCTCCCCGCCGCAAGATTACTTCTATCCGCAAACCCGCAGACGAAGGGGGTGTTCTTTGAAACAAAGAGAACCTTCCTTGATGCGTTTTTGGAGGAGGAAGACAAAGTCATTTCCTACGACCCGTCCGTAGCTCCGCCCAGGAACCTCTTCCAATGGTGCCTGATCAAAGAAATCCGGCAAGCACGGGACAAAGAAGCAGAGATGCGGCAAATCGCAGAGGCCCTATTCAGTGATTTGTTGTCAGGCGCGGAAAACAACCGAGCCTGGGTCGAGTCAGCGCGGAACACCTTCATTGCCGTCCTTCGTACCATCGTGGATTGTTATCCTGATAATACATCAAATTGGGATTTAATCAATGCGTTGCGGAGTATGACGGTTAACGAGCTGCTTGCCTATCTGTCAAAGCATCCACGCAACCACTCCCTCCTAAGCAAAGACTTCAGTTATGATATTAAGAAGAATGATTCCTATATGCCCACGAGAAGGGCAACCGATGTGATGTTCTTTTTCAATACAGTCCTGGAGACATTTGGAGGTTCGTTTGAGTCCAAGGGGCAGGATACGATCCACGACTACTTGCACGGCACCTACGGAAGGAATCTGTTTCTCCTTCATGACCTGGCAACCGCAGAATCCAGTCGTCCGTTCATCGTATATTTCCTTAAGAAAATCAAGGACGAGAAGATGAGTCTTACATCAACAATCAAAGAGCCGATGTTATGGTGCATGGATGAGGCTGATAAGCTCGCTGACAGCGGAAAGTCGGCGGATTTTGGGTTATTCCAGGCTGCAACACTTGGTCGGGAGTACGGTCTACAAATCCTGCTTACAACCCAGAGTATTGAAAATTTGTATGGATTGGCACCGGGTTTCAATGAACACATAGCAAAGGGTGGGCTTGCAGGTTTCCCGGTGACGCTTTCATTCAGACCGGGGGATGCTACCACTATCTCAACGCTTCAAACCTTGTTCGGGTCGACCCGGCATGACGTTACTACAATGCCGCTGTCCCGGCATGACCACCCAATAGTGAAAAGTGAACTTGAGCCTATTGTCAGTGAGGCAGATTTCGCTTCACTAAAAACCGGCGAGGCATATATAAAAATCAAATCGAGTACACCGCAGAAAGTATCTATCATGCTTAAGGAATTTTAGGAGGTGCCCTATGGCAGTGAATTACTTACAGTATATTGGCTCAATTCAACAGGAGGGCACCATATTTCCGTGTGTCCGCTTTCTTGTCAGTGGTGTAGGCGCAAAGGTGCGCCAGATTGTCGGACAAAACATCGTATCTTCTGCCTATGACCGGGGAGCAACATTATTTATTATTGATAATACTCAAAATAGTAGCGGGATCCAAACTGGGTTTGGAAACTATCGAGTCATTGATGCGCTAAACGGTGAAGTGAGTCTGTGCAGTGACTTGCTGAATGTGAATTCCCTAAAGAGTATCAGTCGTCTTAGATCACTCTTGGCAGACCTTGGTTTTGATGGTACGCGTGCCATGAAAATCGTAACATATTTAAACTTCGTAAAAGAGACCGAGCGCCGTTTAGGCCATCCAACTGCTTTGACAGCTGAAACTTTACAGCAATACGGCAGTATGATGCTGGTCGAATGGAAGATGAGACAGTTAGTAGAAATGAGCAACCTAAGTGAAGAAAATTATCGCTACCTAATGGGGCGCTATTCAGAGGTGAGCAGTGCTGCCGCTGACTTTGAAACTTTTCTTGTCCTTCTTAGCCCGTTTTTAGGAAATGCAGAACCCACAGCCAGGATGGCCGTACATCTCCCCGTTGGTGATTTCGCATCTGACAAACCTATGCAGGAAATGCTTTGCAAACTGCTGACTTCCTACATCAAGCAGAATCCATACAACTCAACAATTCTTATCTTGGATGACGGGAATGGTGAAGATCGTAGTTTTATAATCGATATGCTCAAAAATATGCCTGTCAACGCCGAAGTACACATGCTGTCGAACGATGCATTTACGCTTGGTGAAGCTGACAGAAGCACCTTGATGAATACATTTCCCGTTAGAATTTATACTCGCCACGACAACATGGCGAGCTGCGGGAAAATCGAAAGTCATTGTGGACAAATCGATGTGGTTAAACGCTCATCCACAGTTACCATCGATAAAAGGCTAAAAGCCAACTCGGCTTGGGATTTGCTTCTTGGTACAAACCGCACAGAAACCTCGATTGCGAATGCCCCCACTAAGGAGTATCGTTTCAGAAAAGAAATCATCAATTCGCTTTACGACGGAACTGGCATCATTGATTATGCTGGCAACAAGGTACTGTTTTCGTTCTAATAAATCTAACAACATTAAGGAGGGATCTGTATGTCTAGACTGTTGGGGATATTAAAAGTCGCTCTTGTTATGGCGCTCGATTTTCTTGCCATCTACAGTTTGTTTGAGGATTTAACAATTGCCTCAATTGCTGTCGGAGTCCTTACTCTTTATGTACTGTTCGGTGGATACTTTGCCCTCCTAAAAGAGGGTGCAGTAAGTAGCAAAAAGCTTCCTACATACCAGAGAAACAGACTTGAAACAGCAAAGGCGCAACTTGTCGCTGATGTCAAATCGGCAAGTGGCACTAATATCTCTGGCATGAAATTATATCTTGTTCCCGGAAATGATGAGATGAACGCCACCGCATATGGTTTCAATTGTGTTTCTATCACTCGTGGTACACTTGACAATGCTGACCCAATCACGCTCAATGCAGTGTTGGCACACGAGATTAGCCATATTTTGAGTTTTGATGCCGAATTTAACCGTGCTGTCTTCTGCTCGATAACGCTACTTATCGCTGCAATCAGCATAATGTCATTTGCTGCGATGGTTGCCATATTCCTGATTTTCCTCATTCTAAGCTGTTTTCGTTCTTGGCTTGGTGTGATTGCATTTAGGGGAACAACCAAAGCTGTCGGCGGAATATTCAGCATGCTACAACGCGGTATTATTATGATATATCGTTCTTTACTAAGCCTCGCAAGCCGTCATGCAGAATACCGCAGCGACAAGTATTCATGTGAACTCGGCTATGGTTTACAGCTTTCTCATTTTCTTGCGCTTGCAGAACCGGCTAATCAACGCCAGATGACTCTAACAGAGGCAATGTATCGCAGTCACCCACCGACCGAGAAGCGCATCGCTCGTCTGGAAAAGCAGTTGATTGCACAGAGCACCACCAATTTTGTGAATCGATAAATATTATAGGGATAGTAGAAAGAAAGGAAAATTAGTATGACAGTACTCGAAATGGAATCATTTTTTCAAAAACTCAATCGGTATTTGAATCAGAGCATATGCCCTGTTATTGTTGTTGAACCCAAAGGAAAGTATCCAATCACTGCAAGGGGTAAAAAAATTGTTATAGTGCCGGACTATTTTAATGATGAACTGTTTACAGATGATGATCGAAAAATGATGCTCACTCTATTTTATTCAATCATGCTATTGGATAATGGTGATGGAACAGTACGATCAAACCCCGAAGTATTTGCAAAATGTATTTGCGAAGAACTTGCCATGAAATATGTCCCCATTGATAACCTTGAAGCTACAATGCGACGAATAAGACGAAAACTATACTGCGAGGTTGAGTATATATCTTATTTTAGTGTTGGAGATAAATTAAGGGCGGACATAGCAACAAGATATCAGGTTGAGGATATTAAACTTACCTACGATGGGAAAGTCTTGATTACCGTTAAACCTATCGGGCATAATGCAAAAGAAAAATGCAAGACTAAGGTATATGAAGAGGAAGTGCTATATGAAAGGTGCTGCAAACACGGAGATCATGAAAACGAGAGAGTATATTTAAATGGGAATTTATTTATTCTTTCAGGTCCGTCGTGCTCTGGGAAAATTCCGTATTTTCTATGCTTCAGGAACACGTGAAAAATGTAAAGAGGGCGATTACAATTACTACTCGCGCTCCACGTCGAGGTGAAGAAGATGGCGTGGATTACTATTTCATAACTGAAAGTGAGTTTTCGTATCGAAGTGTTATGCACGAATTTGTCGAACAGAATTTCTATGATGATACATTCTATGCCACTCCACGTTCGGAAATTGAGAAAGTTTCAAAAAACGAGCCGATTTTTTTGATTATTGATACGAATGGTAGGGAGAAATTAGTCCGTCAGTATCCGCTTGCTACATCTATCTTTATTATGCCTCCTTCAATGGAAGAATTGGAGAATCGAATGAGGCAACGTGGTGCAAACTCGTCTGACGAAATGGAGAGCCGCCTGAAAATAGCACAGCAAGAAATCCAAAAGGCAAAGTCTTACGACCACGTTATAGTTAATGATGATTTGAACCGATGTGTAGACGAACTAGTCGGTATTGTTCAGAACAAAGGATTTCTTTGCTCATCGTTACATTAATGTTTTAGTATATGCAAGCTTCCAGACCGATCGAAATAACTATTATTTCAGATTCAAAGATGATATAAACCATGCTATCAACTATACTTTATTTGTAACAATTCTTAAGTGATGCTCTAATTTCGTTGCTTTTCGGCTGGAGGTGAATTGCTAATGAAGGATATAAGTACAAAGGGGATTTGTGGGTATCTGTTTGACTGTATATTCTATACTGTCGTTTCAATGATTTGGTATAAGAATTTGTTGTTCCGATGTTTGCCTGGAATGACATACGCTAAATCAAAAATGACTTTATGGATAATGATAGGATTTTCTATTTTGATATGCGCATTTATCCTTAATCGCTATACAAGGACAGGGTGGACAGTATTAGCCGCACTTATCATACCTTTCGGACTATATACAGTGCTTACATATACCACAACCGTAGGTAACTGGATGCTGGTAGTCTTATATCTGGCAATTGCTCTAGCGGCAATTTATTCAGTATTCGTGCTGACACGAAAAATAAAGAATCGCAGAAATAGAAGCAAGATAATTAAACGAAGACTGCATTGTTGCTGTGTCACATTACAATCGTCTTTGGCGATTGCAATGTTGCTGGTAGTGGGAATTATTGGCGTTCAAGGAATTTTTGGAGATAGCATTCTGAAATCTTCCGTTTCAGCGACCGTCAACGAGCAGGGTGTTTCTCAAACAATAAGCAATAACATCGACACGGTTTTGCTACTGCGAGAGGAAGAATGGAGCCAATTAACAACTCAAGAAAAACTGGATACACTTCAAACTGTTGCAAACATCGAAGCGCACTATTTAGGCTTGCCCAACGAGTTAAATGTAGGAATTGCCAACCTAGGTGAGTATACACTTGCCTGTTATAACGATAACACACACACTATCAGTATAGACCTTAACCACTTGGAAAATGATTCGGTTTATGATGTCCTTGACAGTTGCTGCCACGAGGCATATCACAGCTATCAACATCGACTCGTCGAAGCATATAATGCTGCTGATGAAAATTCAAAAGGACTGAGAATTTATAAAGCCGCAGCCCAATATGGGCAAGAATTTAATAACTATATAGACGGCGATTACGATTTTTGCTCGTACTACTACCAGAACTGCGAAATGGATGCTCGCGATTATGCCGAGGAAGCCGTCTCAGATTATTATAGAAGAATTTACGAGTATCTGGATAAACAATCTGTTGATTAGGCTACCAGACAGTTAAATGATCCAGCGATAACTTAAAGGGAGTGTTTTTACATGGGAAAGAAAAAACTAATTAGTACACCATCCTCTATGGGAAATGAACAACTTCTTCTCTTAAAAAGAAGTATGAGCAAAAAAGCCTATAAGGAATTCTGCCACAGATATAGAAGCACTTTGATGCTTGGCCGCAATTATGGAACTAGACGTATGACATCGACACGAGACTGTGCAAGAAAAAGAAGAAAAGTTCAAATCGAAGAAATGGATTTTTAATTGGAGGAGCTATGATCACATTTACTGAAAGACGAAATGATTTTATACAGAATATGAGAGCAAAAATAAATTTAAAAGCTATCCAAGAAAACGACAGGGCTGATCTCTTGATTGATGATATTGATACTGATTTGATGTCTCTATTAGAAAAACGGTTTGACGAGCTGTTTGGGCCAATAGATGATGGCAACTAAAACTACGATAAGAATAATTTCGGCCTGTTTTCAAATCCCGTGATTGAGTATCAGGCGTATATAAAAGGTGCACATTTTAACGAAAGGTCGACGGGGTGTGCATTTTGTATCAAAGTAGGTCACTACTTTCATAAAAACAGATTAGCTTTTTGTTAATCTGTTTTTTTGTTTTACAAGTAAATTAATAACGGGACTTGAGGCGACCGTTAAGAAAACACTCCGGTGGACTGTTTTTAGGGAGAGCGTTGATGAAATTTATAAATTTAACAAGCCGTATCAAACGAGGCAGAAAGTGTACTTATTTTTTTCACTCCGTCACTCGCACCAAAAAAACAGATTAGCTTTTTGTTAATCTGTTTTTTTGGTGTCCTTTAGGGCGTGAAAATAACGGAACTGTAAAAAACAACTCCAAAAAAACGACTGCATTCTAACCGAAAGGTAGGAATGCAGTCGTTTTTGTGATATAATTTACTATCAATGAAAAACCACATCAACAAGGTGCATTATACATCGTATCAATTAAAATTATAACCGGAAATTAAAAAAATAATAGAAATTTCTGATCCGGTATATACATTTAACGAGGTTTTTCATCATATTGATCTAAATAAACACCTTGCTGTTAAGGAAAGCAGGATATGTCACATATCTACATAGACGGAACAAAGATAACTGCCAATGCAAATAAGGGTAACGACCGATTATTGCCCGGATACAATATTTAGCAATGCAAGCAAAAAAAACACCGAGACTCACTTTTTCGTGAATCTCGGCTTTTTAATATGCTGTTTCTTTACAGCACCTTTTGTGGAGCGGATGATGGGAATCGAACCCACACGATCAGCTTGGAAGGCTGAAGTTCTACCACTAAACTACATCCGCTTATCTCTGTAACAAATATTATTATATCATTACAGATAATATTTGTCAAGCGATAATTTCAGATTATAAAAATTTTAAGAAAATTTTAACTGTTTTATATTAAACTCTAAGTTTAATGATGATTATAATTTTAACATACATCAAGATATATAATATCATTTATACAGATTACTTACTTATAATTTTTACCGAAGGGAACTTATTATATTTTTGATAATCAATTATAAAATGTTGGTAACACAGAAAAATAGCAGAAAATGCCAAATATTGAAGTTAGTGAATATTAACTTTGATTTAAAACAACATTTATAAAGAGTTTATAATATAATATCTCGAATAGTATTATATATACAAGCGGCTAATTTTTAATAGTAATAATATACTAAAAATACATCTGTATATTTAAATAAATGCATTTATTATGTTAGAATGTACAAAGATATATCTCAAATTGTGCAAGCGTACAGATGTAAACTTTTCACTCGGTGTAAGTATGATTTCAATGTGGATATTCAGAATAGTTTGCAGTTATATACTTGTTATGGTTCTTAATATGGGCGTTTTAGGTGTATGGATCGGTATGTTTGTTAATTGGTATGCTCGTGCTGCAGCATATCTTGCAAGGTATTTGTCAGGCAGATGAAAAAAGCATAGAATGATTTAAATATTTAAAAATGGAGATAAATTTTGTTTACCCTACCGTCACAATTATAAAAGTTTGACAAAACTTTTATAATTGCCGTGCAAAATATTCCGGTGAATCATAATTTATAAACATTACTCCGACATATATAACGAAATATGATTTTAAAAAGCAAAGGCCCTCGAATTTTTATCGAGAGCCTTTTATCTTTTATCTTTTTTATAAATCAAATTCAAAGTACGGATTATGGTACAGTGAAAGTGTTATAATATGGTAAAGACAAACCTAAATTGCCCCTAAATTGCCAAAGTGAAGTTCGGATTTTTGAGGAAAAAACGAGAAATACCACGGGTTCACCTTGACAAAAGAGTATGGTAAAGACAAAATCCAATTTGGATAGATTAAAAAGGTGGTGTAAATAAATATTATTTAAAATCCATTTTGGAAAGATTTATTAAATTATATCATAATTAATTGTAAATATCAAATGTAAATATCAAATGTACTAAATTTATAAAAATAAATGTATTTATAAGTTTATTTATAAAAAATATTTTATTTGCAAATATATATTAGGTATTGACAAACAAAATTGTGAACGCTATACTGTAATTAGAGTTGTGAAATATCATAACTTTAATAACGAAATCTAATACTATTAAAATAATAAATGGAGGTAAATATGAAAATTTTATTGCGATTTTATTTGCAAAACAATAAGCTGCCGATTGATTATCGACGAATTATGCTTTCGTTTTTTAAACGGTCACTGTCAGATATTGCCGAGGGAAAATATTATGAAAAATATTATTTTACACCGGAACGCAGAAATTTTACTTTTGCGGTGAATCTGCCTATGCCGAAGTTTTCTAAAACGGAAATTCAACTCGGGAAAAATCAACTAAACATTACTTTTTCAACGGCTGACTATAATACGGGATGTATTTTTATGTCTGCTTTTATAAAGCAAAAGGACAAGCCGATTCCCGCTCCGCTCGGCAACGAAATGAAACTTGTCAGTGTTAATCTTGTGCCGGAAAAAAATGTTACTTCATCATCCGCTGTTGTGAAAATGCTTAGCCCTTTGTGTATCAGATTACATAAAGCCGAGAATAATTCGGATAAGTATATTTCGGTTGCTAATCCGGATTTTACGGAGATTGCAAAACAGGTAATTAAAGAGCAGCTTGTTGAAAGCGGTTTTGACGAGAAGTTAATTTCAAACTTTGAAATTAAACCGTTAAACGCAAAAAAAACAGTGGTTTATCACTACAAAAACTACATTGAATGCAGTTTAGGCAGTTTTAGTATTAATGCCGATAAATCGGTTATTAATTATCTGCTGAAAAGCGGTATAGGTTCACGAAAATCCGCAGGATTTGGCTTTGCCGAGCTTTTATCGGAGGGAGGTGAACCGAATTAATGAAAACAAAGATTGATTACTTTGATTATGACACTTTGCTGCAGCCTACCGATTGGAGGTTTGCAGCAGCCGTTGTCGGTTTATGTAAATATTTTGATTACTTTGGAATTGTTTACAAAGTCCTCTATGATGTTGAAGAAAAGCCCGATAATTATATCCACGGCTTTGACGGTATTATTTACAAAAGTGAAGATATAACAGAAGAAAAATATCTTGAGTTTGCAGAGAACTATTTTGAAAAATATATGACTCACAAAAATATTTTAAACATTCTCGAAAGTCAAGAATTCAGTGAAGAACAAATTAAATTGGTAAACGACCTTGTTAAGAGCAAAACAGTTCTTAAAGGGCTATTTGACAAAATAAAATTTGATGGAACAAATAAAGATGTTTTTATCTCAACTATTGAAGAAAACAGGGCGGAAATTATAAAAAATATCTTTAAAAACGGCAATAACCTTTATAAGAATTACTGCAATGAACGACTTATTTTTACTGAAGATAACAGCACTTGCAGACTTAGAGGCTACAATGTTGACAAAGACAGAAAAACAAGTAATCTCGGCTTTTGTTTTTCAAAGGAAAGTTTTGAGAGCAATGATATTTTAGAATTTGATTTTATACCGTTTGCTTTCTCAAATCCTGATATGAGAGAAGCTTATTTTGTGAATAACAATTTTTCTGTTAAGTCTTTAACTCAAACAAACTATGCTTTTTCAAATCAACTTAGCAGTACAGAAAATAAAGACGACAAAAACAAACTAATGCTTGTTTTGCAAAACTCAAAGGATTATATAAGCTATGATGTTGAAATTATATCAAAATCACAGGATAAGGCTTATTACGAAACATTTTTTGTACGACTTGAAAGATTAAAAAAGTTAAGAGAATTATCGGGGAAATCATTAAACTTTGTCAAAAAAATCAATGATGATTATTGGTTTAATCTTGAGAAAGAAGTTTATATGCGTTGTATGAATAATATTTTACTTGATGATGTTATTCTTAAAATGTTTAAATTTTTTTATTTTGAGGAAAGCGAGAAAAAGAATAGCAAAGCTATAAGTGAAATTCGTAAAACTCAAAAAAATATAATGTACAAGATAGGCTTATTAGTTGATATAAATGTATCGTGGAAAGGAAATGGAATTATGGATGAAATTAAGTCAGCAAAAAGTTGTGGATTTTTAACTTCCAAAAAACTAATTGAAATGAAAAGCAGTAATAAAATTAATTCATATAAGCAAAAAATAATCAGTGCTCTTTGCGCACATGATTATGACAGAACAAAAGAGATTATACTTAGTTTGTCTGCTTATGTCGGAATGGAATTTTCATTTTTCTATACATTTCTTGAAAATGCGGAAGAAAATAAAGATCTTGCATTTGCTTTTGCAAGTGCATTAAGTGAAGTAAGCTCAAAAAACAACGAAGAAAATAACTAATATAAAGGGGATTTTATTATGAAAAATAAAGCATTAACATTAACTGTAATCGCAAATATGACAAGCAACTACGGCGAAAGCCTCGGTAATATTTCAAGTGTACAAAAGGTATTCAGAGGCGGAAAAGAGTACGCTACAAGAAGTCGTGAGAGTCTTAAAAACGCTATCTGTGTTCAGTCGGGTTTTTATGATGATTTACAGACATCAAACGATGGGGCAATGCAGAAACTTGTTAATGAAGATGTAAATGCCGCAACATGCCGTGCACTTGAGGGTGGATATATGTCAACAAAAGATGTTACATACATCCGTAACAGTTCTTTCTATCTTACAGACGCTGTTGCTACAGAGCCGTTTATTAATGATGCCCGTTTTCACAATAACCTTTACCTTGCAACCAATTATGCTATGGCACACGGTTTAAATGTTCAAAACAATGCAAAGGATTGCGGTCTTATGCCTTATCAGTATGAATATGACAAATCATCTAAAATTTACAGTCTTACAATTGACCTTGAAAAAATCGGTAAGGACGAAAACTTTGGTGCAGAGGCAGATAACGCAGAAAAGTGCGAAAGAGTAATTGCTCTTATTAACGCAGTAGAAAATCTTTCACTTGTTGTTAAAGGAAATCTTGATAACGCAGAGCCGATTTTTGTGGTAGGCGGTCTTTCACCGAGAAAAACACATATTTTTGAAAATGCGGTTTCTGTTTCAGGCAAAAGGCTTATTATAGAGCCGATTAAGGAAAAACTTGCTCAAGGTTACAGTTGTGCACTTATGCGTAACGGCGAGCTTTCAAACGAGGACGAAATTGTAAGAGAACTTAATCCTGTAAGTATGACAGAATTTTTTGAAAATCTCAGAGGTCAGGTTAAAGAGTATTTTTCAGAGTAAGGCGGAATTAATATGAAAGCAATTAGACTTCATATAAAACAAAACAGTGCAAATTACAAAAAAGAAGAAACTGTACAAAACCGTATGACATTTCCTTTACCGCCGTATTCAACTGTTATCGGAGCAATTCACAAGGCTTGCGGTTATACATCTTATCATCCTATGCAAGTAAGCGTACAGGGAAAGTACGGTTCTTTAAAAACAAAAATGTATAAGGACGATTGTTTTCTTAACAGTCTTAATGATGACAGAAATTTGCTTGTAAAAATGAAAAATCCCGATATGCTTTCAAGTGCATATCAGGTTGTGGCTACTGCACAAAAGGCTCAAGGAAACAGCTTTGAAAAAGGCATTACAATTAATGTAATTAATGAAAAATTGCTTGAGGAATACCGCTTTTTAAAGCGTACAAAACGCAGAATCGACAAGCATAAAAAAATCATTAATAAAATGAAAACTCGGCTTAAAGAAATGAAAGCCGATGAAAATATTTCTGCCGAAGAAGTAAAAGAATTTGATAAGCGCATTAAGCATATAAAGGCTGTGTATGATGAGTACGAAAAGGTAAAGTATACTATTCCGTATTCCCATTTCAGAACGCTTGCAAAAGGACCTAAGTATTATGAACTTCTCTGCGATATTGAACTTATCATTCATATAGTTGCAGATGAAAATACTATGAATGATATTATGGATAATATCGGAAATCTTACTGCAATCGGCAGAGGAGAGGACTTTGTAGAAGTGCTCGAGTGTGCTCAAACAGAGCTTACTGAGGTTGATGAAGATGTTGATTACGAAAAAAATGATTTCGATGTTTATATGCCTGTTGAGTATTATGAGGAAAATCAATCCGATATGGATATAATTTCAAAAACAGACGGTGGATACGCAGGAGGCACAAAATATTTTATGCCAAAGGATTATGTGGTTGAGCAAATAAAGGGCGGTATGAGAAAACGAGTGTTTAATCGTGTGCCTGTTATTTTCTGTCAGATTAATTACCTTGACAGCGGATGTAAAGGTATAATGCTTGATAAATCAGAGAACGGAATATATACAGTGCTTTTAGCTTGAGGTATTTATATGAATATAGAAGATAAACTTGCAAAACCCGACAAAACTATCGGACAACATTCAAATGAGCTTATAGAGCAGGCAAAACTGCTCTATAAGCTCGGCTATATTAAATCTGAAGAGTTATATTCAGATTTACTTGTTGCGTGCAAAAAACACGATTACGGAAAGGCAAACTCTCAATTTCAAAAGCGAGTGCAAAGGGGCGGCAAATTTCAGCCGGAGCTTGAAATTCCGCACAATGTGCTTTCAATATTTTACATTGATAAATCCGAGTGCAATAAGCCTGATAGTGTATATTTTGCAGTGATGTATCATCACGATAATAAGGAATCTCCTATTACGGTTTTCGGTGAAAATAAAGAGCTTATCGAAACCTTTATTTCTGAACTTGGTTTGGAAACCGCTTCGTACAATAAGATGAAACGCAATGTTAAGAAAATTAAAGACCTGTTCGACAAAAAACTCAGCGAACCCGAAAAACAATACGCTGTTTTATTAAAAGGTCTTTTACATAAATGTGATTACAGTGCAAGTGCAGGTCTTGACTGCGAAAAGGTCAACGATTTTTTGACTGCTTCTTTAAACAATTGGAAAAATACCCAAAATATACATTACTATGAATTGCAAGAATTTTGCATTAAAAATACCGACAGCAATTTAATTGTAACCGCACCTACAGGTATGGGCAAAACCGAGGCGGGATTGCTTTGGTGCGGGGACAATAAATGCTTTTTCGTTTTGCCGTTAAAAACAGCTATCAATGCGATGTACGAAAGAATTAAAAAGCTTTGCGGAGATAATTCTCAAGAAGATTACAAGGGAAGAGTGGCACTTGTTCACTCCGATATGAAATCCTATTATTTGGAAGATTCAATAATTAGCGGAAAAAATTATGATTTTGCGTATGCACAATGCAGTAAACAGCTTGCACTTCCGATAACAATTTGTACGCCTGATCAGATATTTGACTTTGCATTGAAATATGCAGGTTATGAATACAAACTTGCGGTAGCGTCATATTCAAAGTTTATTATTGATGAGATACAGATGTATTCACCTGATGTTTTGGCTGCAATTATTTATGCAATTGAAATGATTCATACTTTGGGTGGTAAAGTGGCTGTAATTACCGCAACTTTGCCTCCGTTTGTAAGAAACGAGATTGAAAAAATACTCGGAACAGATGTAAAAACATCCGATTTTTCTGATAAAGGAAAGCTAAGGCATAATGTAAAAGTATATGAAAAAAACTTGCAGTCTGACGATATTATAAAAATATTTGATGATACAATATGCGATAAAGTAAAAAAATATCTTGTCGTTTGCAATTCGATTGATATTGCAAATAAGATGTACACCGAAATAAAAAATTCGGGTATTAACGCAAGTGTAAATCTGTTTCATTCCAATTTTACAAAAAATGACAGAAAAACTAAAGAAAATGCGATTTTGGCAGCCTCTGAAAAAACTAACGAAAGTATGAATATACCTGAAATATGGATTTCAACATCCGTAGTCGAAGCAAGTCTTGACATTGATTTTGATATTCTTATTACCGAGTTATCGGATTTATTTTCCCTGTTCCAACGCTTTGGCAGAGTAAACAGAAAGGGTAATAAAGACTTTTCATCTTCCAATTGTTTTGTATTTACTGAAATTCAAGGTAATGCACATCGTTTCGTTGACGATGATATTCATTCGTTGTCAAAACAGGCGATTTTAAGCGTTGACGGAATTATCTCTGAAGTTCTTAAAAAAGAACTTATAGATGAGTACCTTTCGGTTGAAAAAATCGAAAAATCAAAATATTATCAAGAATATCGTAAAATTTATAAATATTATAAAGTAAAGGTCGATTATTTCTCTCTTAAAAAAGATGGGATAAGAAGTATTGACAGAAGTGACGCTGTGCCGATTGATGTTTATAATCAAAATGAAAGTGCCATAGAAAAAGCTTTGGAAGTTTTAAAATCAGACACTTATTCAAGAGATGATAAACTTAAGGCAAACGAAGAAATACTTGGCTTCACGGTTTCCGTACCTAAATTCAGAATTGACGATTACGAAATAAAAAAATTAAAAATAAAAATGCCGTATACTGAATTACCTGTTATTAACAGCAGTTATGATTCCGAATGCGGCATCAGATTTGATAAGGAAAAGAAAACCAAAAAGCAAGATAAATCTGATGATAACGGAGAACCTGATAATTTTATATGAGGTATGATTATGGACGAAAATAATATTTCGGGTATGCATATTTATTATTACTATGTTTGTAAAAGAAAGCTGTGGTATTTTTCAAACGGTTTGGCAATGGAAAGTGAAAACGAAAATGTCAAAATCGGAAAACTTATAGATGAAACCACTTATAAGCAAAAGAAAAAACATATTATGATCGACAACACAATCAATATTGATTTTATTACCGAGCATAAACTTTTACATGAGGTAAAGAAAAGCAGAAAGATAGAGGAAGCGGGTATTGCTCAACTTAAATACTATCTTTATTATCTGAAAAAGCGAGGGGTAGAGGGAATAAAAGGCAGAATTGATTATCCTTTGCTAAAGCAAAGTCTTAATGTTGAACTTAGCGAAGAAGATGAAAGAGAGCTTGAAAGTGCGGTAGCTGATATAGTAAAAATTATATCGGCTGCTTTGCCGCCAAAATTTGAAAGTAAAAGAATTTGCAAATCATGTGCTTACTATGATTTGTGCTGTATTTGAGGTGATAAAATGCAGGAAAGTTATTACATATATTCGTCAGGCAATTTAACTCAAAAAGACAACACATTAAGATTTACTGCAATTGACGGAAATGTAAAAGATCTTCCGATAGAAAATATTAAAGAAATTTATATTATGAATGAAATAACGGTCACATCTAAATTGCTGAACTTATTTTCAAAATACGGAATACTTGTACATTTCTTCAATTACTATCAATTTTACATAGGAAGTTTTTGCCCAAAGGAAACAAAACTTGCAGGTCAGCTTTTGGTTAAGCAAGTGCTTGCTTACGGAGACTATTCAAACAGATTATCAATAGCAAGAGAATTTATAGTTGCTGCGTCTTATAATATTTACAGAAACTTAAGATACTACAACGGCAGAGGCAAGAATGTGTCAGAGCAAATGGCTACTATTGAATATTTGAGGAGAAAACTTGCAGATGTAGAAACCATAGAAGAGTTGATGGGAATTGAAGGTAATATTCGTCAGGAATATTACAAAGCGTGGAATGTAATTATTGATCAGAATATTGAATTTGATAAAAGAGTTTATCATCCTGCCGACAATATGATTAACAGCCTTATTTCATATGTCAATTCTCTTGTATATACAAAAACTCTGGCGGAAATTTATAAAACCCAACTTAATCCTACAATAAGCTATCTTCATCAGCCGGGTACAAGGCGATATTCTCTTGCACTTGATGTTTCGGAAATTTTCAAACCGCTGATTGCGGATCGTCTGATCTTTTCTTTGCTTAATCGAAAACAAATAACAGAAAGCAGTTTTGTAGAAGGACTTAACGGTTTGCAGCTTACCGAAAGAGCGTCACGAATAATTACATCTGAATTTGACGAAAAATTAAAGACAACTATTTTTCACAAAGAACTTAATAAAAATGTTTCTTATCAATTCTTAATCAGACTTGAACTTTATAAACTGATAAAGCACATTATAGGAGAAAAAGAATATAAAGGCTTTGAAATGTGGTGGTAAATATTGTATGTAATTCTTGTATATGATATAATATGTGATGAAAAGGGCAGAAAAATACTTCCAAAGGTATTTAAGATTTGCAAAAAATATCTTGTACATATTCAAAACTCTGTTTTTGAAGGAAACTTAAGTAAAGCAAACTCACTTGCTTTGCAAAAAGAACTTGATGTTTATATCAGAAAAGACAAGGATTCGGTAATAATGTTTCATACCCGTGAAGAACGGTGGATGAATAAAGATTTTCTTGGAAAAACGGATGATAAAACATCAAATTTTTTGTAACGCTTTTATTGTCGACCTGACATAGCACAAAACCCCCGGCAGGTTGACAGAACCTAAAAATCAAGTAATCATCGGTATAGTTGCTTTTGATATATTGAAATGACAGTAGTATTTGATAAATATTTGGTATATCGACAAAACAGCACAGAAAAATGCCGATGATTACTTATCATTTTATTCCACGGCTATAAATCTATCCATATTGGATTTTAAACAGTACTTAAAGTTTGAAAATGCACAACTTAATATTCTATAAATCTATCCATATTGGATTTTAAACTCTAAAATAATTTTTTTAATGTACTGAGGAGAACACTATAAATCTATCCATATTGGATTTTAAACTAAAATTCATATTTTCTTTTCAACTCCATAAAAATCTATAAATCTATCCATATTGGATTTTAAACAATAGTCAAGTTCATTGTAAAACATTGCTCTCACCTCTATAAATCTATCCATATTGGATTTTAAACAACCTCAAAAAAGTTAGGATGCTTTTTTTGTAACTTCTATAAATCTATCCATATTGGATTTTAAACGACTTTACCCACTTTTTCAAATGTCCGCTTTTTGTGCTATAAATCTATCCATATTGGATTTTAAACTTTTTATAATTCCGCATAAGCGGTCACCGAGTTTTGCTATAAATCTATCCATATTGGATTTTAAACAAATTTCGATATTTGTATTGTTGTCGATAAAGTGCCTATAAATCTATCCATATTGGATTTTAAACTCCTCAGCCCACGGACGAATGAATCTCGCTTTATTCCTATAAATCTATCCATATTGGATTTTAAACATATTTTTATAAAGCCATTCGTCCGCCTGCTGCTTCTATAAATCTATCCATATTGGATTTTAAACTTTAATAACCAACGGTTTATATAATTCTCGATATCCTATAAATCTATCCATATTGGATTTTAAATTTAAGCCTAATTTTCTCATTGATTATACCTCCTCTGCTATAAATCTATCCATATTGGATTTTAAATCAAACAAATTTTCAGCGGCAGATGCAAAGCAGACTTCTATAAATCTATCCATATTGGATTTTAAATACCCTACGCCAATAGGACAGGACGGAAACCATTACAACTATAAATCTATCCATATTGGATTTTAAACAAATTTCGATATTTGTATTGTTGTCGATAAAGTGCCTATAAATCTATCCATATTGGATTTTAAACTCCTCAGCCCACGGACGAATGAATCTCGCTTTATTCCTATAAATCTATCCATATTGGATTTTAAACATATTTTTATAAAGCCATTCGTCCGCCTGCTGCTTCTATAAATCTATCCATATTGGATTTTAAACTTTAATAACCAACGGTTTATATAATTCTCGATATCCTATAAATCTATCCATATTGGATTTTAAATTTAAGCCTAATTTTCTCATTGATTATACCTCCTCTGCTATAAATCTATCCATATTGGATTTTAAATCAAACAAATTTTCAGCGGCAGATGCAAAGCAGACTTCTATAAATCTATCCATATTGGATTTTAAATACCCTACGCCAATAGGACAGGACGGAAACCATTACAACTATAAATCTATCCATATTGGATTTTAAATATATAAGCTGTTGCTGCTATTCTGCAAGTGTTTTTGCTATAAATCTATCCATATTGGATTTTAAATATAGCATAACAATTTTTTGATTTTCTTTTGGCGTACTATAAATCTATCCATATTGGATTTTAAATAAAAGGGTGTAAAAAAATATCCGCTTGGTGTTTGGCTATAAATCTATCCATATTGGATTTTAAATTTCTCATAATAAAAGCTTGTTGTTTCAATATCAAACTATAAATCTATCCATATTGGATTTTAAATTTGGAATTATCGAACAACCGTTCTCATAATAAAAGCCTATAAATCTATCCATATTGGATTTTAAATGATATACATAACAGCCGCTTTGCTGTATTTTTCCGTCTATAAATCTATCCATATTGGATTTTAAATTTTAAAATCACCTGCTCAAATATAAAAACCGTTTTGCTATAAATCTATCCATATTGGATTTTAAATATTTTCCCTCGGTAATCATTTTCGTTCGGGGATTGGTCTATAAATCTATCCATATTGGATTTTAAATAGAACAACAAGTCAGTATAACGCAAAAGGCGAGTTTCTATAAATCTATCCATATTGGATTTTAAATAATGACATTGATTGCGTTTTTGATTTAGGTTCAACCTATAAATCTATCCATATTGGATTTTAAATTTTTAATTATCGCCCTACAAGAAATTTTTGTAGGGCCTATAAATCTATCCATATTGGATTTTAAATGACAACTATGGTGCGACGGTCGGCTATGCGTGTAGTCTATAAATCTATCCATATTGGATTTTAAATCTGTTGTAGTATCGTATGTAATTCCATTTGCCTGCCCTATAAATCTATCCATATTGGATTTTAAATAATATACATAACAGCCGCTTTGCTGTATTTTTCCGTCTATAAATCTATCCATATTGGATTTTAAATAATATACATAACAGCCGCTTTGCTGTATTTTTCCGCTATAAATCTATCCATATTGGATTTTAAATGCCGATATTCGTTCACAGCTTGAAGATGCGACGGCTATAAATCTATCCATATTGGATTTTAAATCTGTCAAGAATAACAATTTTACTTTCGTTCTCAAACTATAAATCTATCCATATTGGATTTTAAATTATTAATAAAGATACAGGCGAAGTGTTTAAAGGTACCTATAAATCTATCCATATTGGATTTTAAATTTGTTTAAGCTGAGGGATACTCCGGCGGGATTTTCCTATAAATCTATCCATATTGGATTTTAAATGTTATTAAATAATTTGTGCAATATGACAAAAAAACAACTATAAATCTATCCATATTGGATTTTAAATTGTGTAAGGGTGAGACAAAAACGGAACACATACATCTATAAATCTATCCATATTGGATTTTAAATAGACGAAGGAGCAGGCATATAATTTCACATCCTTTACTATAAATCTATCCATATTGGATTTTAAATATAGCTGACATCTTCGTTTAAGTTGTACAATAGTCTCTATAAATCTATCCATATTGGATTTTAAATCTCTTCGGACCTCATATGTGAGAGTGTGAATGAGTACTATAAATCTATCCATATTGGATTTTAAATTTAAATAAAAGGCCCATATATCCATATTTTTTATAACTATAAATCTATCCATATTGGATTTTAAATCTGTATGTAATTGTTTTCTGCTCTTGACAATTTATTCTATAAATCTATCCATATTGGATTTTAAATTTTTTACAGAAATCTTGCTTATTTCGTCAAAATCGCTATAAATCTATCCATATTGGATTTTAAATTGAATATAACAAAAATTGATTATAATTATATTTGTTCTATAAATCTATCCATATTGGATTTTAAATACACTACAAACATTGATTGACATTCAACAGTATTTTTCTATAAATCTATCCATATTGGATTTTAAATATAGAAATTCAGAACAAAATTAAAGATTACTTGAAACTATAAATCTATCCATATTGGATTTTAAATCTGACGTTCGTGTCAAATTCGGTGTTCTTGTTTCGCTATAAATCTATCCATATTGGATTTTAAATCATTTCTTGCATTGATTTAATATTAACTTCTGTAGCCTATAAATCTATCCATATTGGATTTTAAATTTAACTCTCGAATGCACACCGTCAAACTCAATGTTGCCTATAAATCTATCCATATTGGATTTTAAATATGGATTAAAACCCGAGTGTGTTGTAGTAATTAATGCTATAAATCTATCCATATTGGATTTTAAATATGTTTTATGCAAGCGGTGCAATCATCATCGAAACAGCTATAAATCTATCCATATTGGATTTTAAATAAATTTAGGCTTTGATGTTCAGCTTTATAAAGATGCTATAAATCTATCCATATTGGATTTTAAATTTCAGTTTATTTGCTTCTGCTGTTGCGCAAGAAGAACTATAAATCTATCCATATTGGATTTTAAATAACAGGAAGAAACTACAGCTACAAGATTTACAGAAGCTATAAATCTATCCATATTGGATTTTAAACTAAGGTTTATAAAGCCTTGTTTTTCAGACTTTGTCGCTATAAATCTATCCATATTGGATTTTAAACTTGTTTCAGATTTGCCGAAGATGTTATCGTTGTAAACTATAAATCTATCCATATTGGATTTTAAACGTACTTTCTATACACGAAAAGACCGCTTAAAATCAACTATAAATCTATCCATATTGGATTTTAAACTTACCCACAAGGGAGCAGTGGCTCCCTTGACCCTATCTATAAATCTATCCATATTGGATTTTAAACAGCTCATTGCCGGCAACAAGAGCATTAAGAAAACAACTATAAATCTATCCATATTGGATTTTAAACGTGAAAAATCGTATAATTTTAATTTGTTCTTCATAGCTATAAATCTATCCATATTGGATTTTAAATCTATATGGCTTTTCATTCATATAGTAAGTGAGTATCTATAAATCTATCCATATTGGATTTTAAATGGAAGTTCCTCAAAGTCTACATTCTCAAGACCAAGCCTATAAATCTATCCATATTGGATTTTAAATTCCTGAAGGAGCCGGCACGGCTTACTTTTTAAAGACTATAAATCTATCCATATTGGATTTTAAATGTGCCTGCAATAAAAAATTGTCCATCTGAGATAACTTCTATAAATCTATCCATATTGGATTTTAAATTTCAACAGGGACATCGTCAGACAACCAATTACCTGCTATAAATCTATCCATATTGGATTTTAAATCTGATTTTTTCCAATGCCCAATTGATACCATCAAAAGCTATAAATCTATCCATATTGGATTTTAAATCAGGTTTGTTGACTGCTCTGAAAGCTGAAGTCAGTCTATAAATCTATCCATATTGGATTTTAAATGTTCTCTATCTTTATTGTAACTATATTATATCACTACTATAAATCTATCCATATTGGATTTTAAACACAGAAAGTTGAAGTTTCTTAGGTTCTGTTGGAATACTATAAATCTATCCATATTGGATTTTAAACCTCGTTGTCTGCTCTGTGTCCTCAAGCGAGGTGAGACTATAAATCTATCCATATTGGATTTTAAACGCTCTGTGTCTTTTTCGGTGTTGTGCTGATACGGCTATAAATCTATCCATATTGGATTTTAAATACTTTTGAATGCAGTAGCACTATTGACCTTGCTATTCTATAAATCTATCCATATTGGATTTTAAAGTCGTAAAAGGAGTGTTATTATGATAAAAGGTAAACCCTATAAATCTATCCATATTGGATTTTAAACAGGCAAAAAAGGAAAGAAGAGGCACAAAGTTGCGGCTATAAATCTATCCATATTGGATTTTAAATTTTGGTATTTTCAAATTTGAATTAAACATATTAAACTATAAATCTATCCATATTGGATTTTAAACCAACCTCGCTGTCTGCGTGTGAAAAGTTTTCGTGTACTATAAATCTATCCAAGCCGGATTTTAAACGCAACAGTATCCGTTGTAACTGAATCCATCAAAGTAACATTACCTAATTTGCAGCAATTAAACCCGAGTATTTTATATTCTATATGTAAAATATATTTTCTTATTGGAATAATAGAGGGGGAAAGTTTTGTTATAATTAAAGAAATATATTTGAACGGAGGTATTTTTAATATGTTAAGTGATATTGAAATCGCTCAGGCTGCGACCTTACTCCCGATTAAAGAGGTTGCCGCACAGATCGGAATTAAAGAGGATGAGCTGGAGTTTTACGGCAAGTATAAGGCTAAACTTTCAGACGAACTTGCCAATCGTTTGGAAAATGAGCCGGACGGAAAACTTGTTCTTGTTACAGCTATAAATCCAACCCCCGCAGGTGAGGGTAAAACAACTACTTCTGCAGGTCTTGGTCAGGCTATGGCTAAGATTGGTAAAAAGGCTGTAATCGCTCTAAGAGAGCCTTCACTCGGTCCTGTATTTGGTATTAAGGGCGGCGCTGCAGGCGGCGGTTATTCTCAGGTACTTCCTATGGAAGATATTAATCTTCACTTTACAGGCGATATGCACGCTATTACTTCTGCAAACAATCTTTGCTGTGCAATGCTTGACAATCATATTCAGCAGGGTAATGTTCTCGGGATTGATCCTCGCCAGATCCTTATTAAGAGATGTCTTGATATGAACGACAGAGCTTTGAGAAATATTGTTGTCGGTCTTGGCGGCAGAGTGAACGGTATTCCTCGTGAGGACCACTTTATAATTACTGTTGCATCTGAAGTTATGGCTATCCTTTGCCTTGCTGACGATATTTCTGATTTAAAGAAAAGACTTGGTAATATTCTTATTGCTTATACATATGCAGGCGAGCCTGTTTTTGCAAAGGACATTAAGGCTGACGGCGCTATGACGGCTCTTCTTAAAGACGCTATCAAACCTAACCTTGTTCAGACACTCGAGGGTACCCCTGCTATTATGCACGGCGGTCCTTTTGCCAATATTGCTCACGGCTGTAACAGCATTCGTGCTACAAAGCTTGCGTTAAAACTTGCCGATTACTGTATTACAGAGGCAGGCTTCGGTTCAGATCTCGGTGCAGAGAAATTCTTTGACATCAAGTGCAGATATGCAGGCTTTAAGCCGTCTGCCGTAGTTATTGTTGCTACTTGCCGTGCGTTAAAGTACAACGGCGGTGTGCCTAAGGCAGAGGTTTCTGTAGAGAATCTTGAGGCTCTTAAAAATGGTATTGAAAACCTTGGTGTTCACATCGATAACATGAGAAAGTACAATGTTCCCGTTGTAGTTGCTATCAACCAGTTTGGTACAGATATAGCAGAGGAACTTGAGTTTATCGAGAGTTACTGTAAATCTAAAGGCGCAGACTTTGCTCTCTCAAATGTATTCTCAAAGGGCGGAGAAGGCGGTACAGAACTTGCCAAAAAGGTAGTAGAGGCTTGCGAAAAGCCGTCCGATTTTGCTCCTATTTATTCAGATGACCTTACAATCAAAGAAAAGGTTGACAAAATTGCAAAAACAATTTACGGCGCTTCAAGAGTAAACTATACAAAGACTGCCGAAAAGGCATTGAAGCAGATTCAGGCTCTCGGCGGTGAAAAACTTCCTGTTTGTATTGCAAAAACACAATATTCGCTTTCTGATGACCCAACACTTCTCGGTGCTCCAAAGGATTTTGAAATCACAGTAAAGAATCTTACACTTTCAAACGGTGCAGGATTTGTAGTTGTATATACAGGTGATATTATGACAATGCCGGGTCTTCCGAAAGTTCCATCGGCAGAGAAAATTGATGTTACCGAGGAAGGAAAAATTAACGGTTTATTCTGATGATTACTGTAAATACTCATAATGCCCGTGAAACAGAGGCACTCGGCGCAAAAATTGCCGAAAAGTTGTGCGGCACGGAAGTAATCGCTCTTTTTGGCGGTCTTGGTATGGGCAAGACTGCCTTTACAAGAGGACTTGCCGGTGCGCTCGGTGCAGGAGAAAATGTTTCAAGCCCTACATTCGCTCTTGTCAATGAATATTCTGGTAAGTATAATATTTTTCATTTTGATATGTACCGTGTAAATACATGGGATGATTTGTATTCCACAGGATTTTTTGATTATATTGATAATGGTATAATCATTATTGAGTGGAGTGAAAATATTGAAGAGGCTTTGCCTGCCGATTGTATTAAAATCAGAATCAGTAAGGGCGAAAATGATGATGACAGAATTTTTGAAATTGAAGGTGTTGATCCGCAATGAAAATTCTTGCGATAGATACAAGCGCCACAGCTGCGTCAACCGCAATTTGTGACGAAAACAAAATAATAGGTGAGTTCTTTATAAATACAAAACTTACTCACAGCAGAACACTTATGCCTATGGTTGAAAGTCTGCTTGCAAACACAAACCTAACGACAACAGATATTACCGCCGTTGCGGTAAACTGCGGTCCGGGTTCGTTTACGGGTGTAAGAATCGGTGTTGCAGCGGCTAAAGGACTTGCTTTTGCCGATGATTTGCCTTGCATAGAGGTATCGACGCTTGAAAGCCTTGCGTATAATTTGCAATCTGCAAATGGGATAATCTGTTCTGTTATGGACGCTCGCTGTTCGCAGGTTTATAATGCGCTTTTTAAATGTGACGGCGTAAAGCCCGAAAGGCTTTGCAAAGACAGAGCTTTGTCTGTTGCCGAGCTTTCAGAAGAACTTAAGAGTTATGACGAAAGAATTATACTTGTGGGTGACGGTGCGGAGCTTTGCTATAATGCTATGAAAGAATCATTACCAAATGTTGAACTCGCACCAATCAGTATAAGATTTCAAAGAGCGTCATCAACAGCAGAAATTGCTGTACAAAAATTTAATGACGGAGAAGTGCTTTCGGCTGCGGAACTTATGCCGATGTATTTAAGACTGCCGCAGGCTGAAAGAGAACTTAAAAAGAAAATGGAGGAAAAGAAATGTTAGCACTTGGATGTGACCACGGCGGATATAACCTTATCTGCGCAATTAAAAAATATCTTGACGAAAAGGGTATTGAATATAAAGATTTTGGTACTTACAGCACAGACAGCGTTGATTATCCTGTTTACGGCTATAAAGTTGCAAAAGCAGTAGCAAGCGGCGAATGTGAGCTTGGTATTCTTTGCTGCGGTACAGGCATAGGTATTTCAATGGCAGCAAACAAAGTTAAGGGTATTCGTGCGGCAGTTGTAAGCAATGAGTTTTGCGCTGAAATGACACGCAGACACAACCACGCAAATATTCTTTGTATGGGCGGCAGAGTTACAAGCGAAGAAGATGCTGTTAAGTTTACAGAAATTTTCCTCAATACTCCCGAAGAGGGCGGCAGACACTTAAAGCGTCTTGCTATGATTGATGAGATTGAGGCAGGTACTTTCAAGGTTGACTGATTTCGGGAGATTTTTATGTCCGACGAAGAATTAGAGGTGTTGAACGACATCAAATTATTTTTTATGTCTGTTATGCTTGAAAATAAACTTGATGATGTGAACGCAAAAATTGATGTAACCAATATGCTGTAAAACGAACTAAAGGGTTATGGTTTTGAAAACTCTTTTGTTTAAGTTACCAAACAGCAGGCTGTTTGGCTATCGTCAGATTACATAAACTGAAAGTATTTGTGGGCTTTGCCCACACCCACAACCTTTGAAAAGGTTGACCAAACTTTTATAATTTTTGTGATATACCGGAATTTCCAGACAAAACACTGCATTAAACCGTCTAAATCTTAAAACCAAAACAAAGAGCTCTCTTTACGCAAATAAAGAGAGCTTTAATGTTATGATAAATATAAAGTTTTAGCCGCAGAGCTTATTCGAGTTCAAGAGCCTCTTCAATAGCGTAAGAAAGCTGATCGGGGCAAGATGTACCTCTGCCACGGCAGTCAATGCCTTTTAATCTCTTTACAGCCTCTTCTGCGTCCATACCTTTTACAAGAGCGCAAATGCCTTGAGTGTTGCCTGCGCAACCGCCGATAAATTCGCAGGATTCTATAATTCCGTCATTTATCTCAAGGTTAATCTGTCTTGAACAAACACCTCTTGGAATGTATGTATATTTCATAATATTACCTCCTTAAAACATTTCAACTGTATTTTAACATATTTCTTTAAAAAAATCTATAAAATTTAAAAATATGTGTCGATTTTTAAATTTAGTGTGATATAATAATGTGTACGATAAAGTTTGATTATAATATTTATTTTGGGTCAGAGGTATATGAAATGTCTATGAAAATTAATCTTGGTGCTTGGAATTCAATATTTGCCGTGCCTTCGTCGGTTGTAGACGAGGGACTTAAGTTTTCGGACGGCGTTAAACTTAAGGTATTGTTATATCTTTTGCGGCACAGTGGGGAAGATGTGAACGAAAGCGACATCAGTAAGGCGACAGGTGTAAATGAAACCGATATTCCGGAGGCAGTTGAATACTGGGTTATGAAAGGTATCTTTTGCCAAAATAACGGTGTTTTTGAGCCTGCACAGGCAGAACAGCAAACGACTGAACAGCCTGCGGCAAAACAAGTCGAAAGCAATAATACTGCCGCTCCGATTGAAAAGGAAGAGCCTACAGTTCCGCATATGTTTGTAAGACCGCAGCGCCCCGATTATGTTTATGTGGCACAACAGCTTGCGGTTGACGAAGAATTTAAAATGCTTGTAAACGAGGCACAGACAGCCCTCGGCAAGCCTTTATCAAACTCCGATGCATCGTCGTTACTGTTACTTAAAAATACCTGCGGTTTGCCTGTAGAGGTAATTATAATGCTTATTCAGTATTGTATAAGCATCGGAAAATCTAACATAAGAGCCATTGAAACAATAGGTTTGAGATGGTCGGATGCGGGAGTTTTCTCGATTGAGGAAGCCGAAAATAAAATAAAACAAGCACATCGTGCAAGCCAGAGTTTTACGGTTGTAGCATCTGCGTTCGGTTTAAAAAATACGGGTTCTCCTACTAAAAAGCAGGTTGAATACGCCGATTTATGGGTAAACGAGTGGAAATTTTCTCCCGAAATGCTAAGAGAGGCTTACGAAAGATGTGTTGACAGTAAGGGCAGCTGCGATTTCAGATACATAAACGGAATTTTAAAGCGCTGGAATTCAAGCGGAATTTACAATGTTGACGATTTAAACAAATTTGACAGCAGACCCGATAAGTATAAGCATAAAGGCGGAAACAGGAATGACGCCAACACATCATATAATATAAATGATTTGCAGAGATTAGATACAATCGACAGTATTTAGTGTGGTGATATAAATGGGATACAGTAAAGAAATTTACAGAGCGACAAAAGCAAAAATGGAAGAAAGACGCACCAAAGCCGAGAGAAGAGCGGAGCAGGTTCGTGAAGAGGTTTACAGAAGAGTTCCGAGAATAGAGGAGCTTGAAAAAGAAATATCTTCATGTGGAATACTTGCGGTTCGTGCGGTTTTAAACGGCGGAGATGTAAAGTCTGCCACGCAGGATTTGCGTGCAAAAAGTCTTTCTATGCAAAATGAAGTCAAAAAGCTGCTTACAGAAAACGGCTATGAAGAAAATTGCTTTGAACCGCATTACAACTGTAAATACTGCAAAGATACGGGATATATAGAAAAAGACGGAAGAACAGTGTATTGTCCTTGCTTTAAAAGACTGCTTGTAGCAACTGCGTGCGAGGAACTTAACCGTACTGCGCCTTTAAGACTTTCCACTTTTGAGAGTTTTGACCTTAATATGTACAGTCATGAGGTTGATAAGGCGAGCGGAGTATCACCTTTTGATAAAATGCAAAAAATTTATAATTATTGCGTACAGTACGCAAGGACTTTTACGCCCGAGTCAAAGACTATACTTATGAGAGGCGGCACAGGTCTTGGCAAAACCCACCTTTCGCTCGCTATTGCCAATGAGGTTACAAGGCGTGGTTTCGGTGTAATCTATGTGTCTGCACCTATGCTTATGTCAACGCTTAGCAATATGCATTTTTCCAAAGAGTCCAACGATTCCGAATATTTTGAAATGCTCACAAAGTGCGATTTACTAATTATTGATGATTTAGGCACAGAGTTTTCAAATACTTTTTCAAATACACAGTTTTATAATTTGTGTAATTCAAGAATGCTTTTGAGAAAGCCTTTGATAATAAACACAAACCTTTCAATAACAGAACTTGAAAAAACTTATACTTCAAGATTTATTTCAAGAATATACGGAGAGGGTGTAAGGCTTAATTTTGTCGGCGACGATATAAGACTCAAAAAAAGTTTTAGCTAAAATTCCGTATTTTTTGTATTTTTCAAATTTTAGAAAAAATTGAAAAAAGATGTTGACAAAACACACGTTCTGCTATATAATAGCTATTGTTGATTGCGTGAAAGTAAGCAACAAGTCAATGCTAAACGAAAGTTAAAAACTTCTAAAAAGTTTTAAAAAATTTCAAAAAAGTGTTGACAAAACGCACTTCATAATATATAATATATATCGTTGATTGCACGGCTTGCAGCAATGAGCAATAAACATTGAGGAATGGTGTAACGGTAGCACGACAGACTCTGACTCTGTTTGTTGGGGTTCGAATCCCTATTCCTCAGCCATTAAAAGCCCCGAGTAATCGGGGCTGTTTTTATCGAGGTGTAGCGCAGTTTGGTAGCGCACATCGTTCGGGACGATGGGGTCGCAAGTTCGAATCTTGTCACCTCGACCATCTGAATACGCCGGGTCACACTGATTCGGCGTAATTTTTTTATAAGACATTTTTGGAGGTTAATTATGAAAAAGGTAGTTTCTTTGGTAACAATATTTGTACTTTGTCTTACTGCGCTTGCAGGTTGTTCAGGCAGCAAAGAGGTTGATTTAAAAACAGTTCTTTCTGACATCAACTCTAAGTATTCATTGAACTTAAAAGAGCTTACAGATTCTAATGATCTTAAAAAATATTACAGTATAGACACAGAAGATGTTAAGCAGTTTGCGGCAGAAATCAATTCAGACAGCAATTCAAGAGTTGAAATCGTACTTGTTGAGGCTGTTGACGCTGACGCTGCATCAAGAGTAAACGATGCGCTTTCTAAGACATACACTTCAATCGTTACACAGTATTCAGGCTACAATGCCAAAAAACTTCCTATGGTTGAGGCTTGCAAGGTTACACAGGACGGCAACTATGTTACAATGATTGTTGCTGACCAGGGTCCTGAAATTCTTGAAACATTCTACGGCTACATAAAATAAAATCGTCAGATTATACGGGCGGACGCAGTTCGCCCGTTTTCTGTGTTATTAAACTTTTAACGGGAATATTGCTATGGTACAATCAGAATTAAAAAAACAGTTTTCACATATGAATAATATGCAGCAGCAGGCTGTATTTTGCACAGAAGGCCCTTTGCTTATACTTGCGGGTGCAGGCTCGGGAAAAACAACCGTTCTTGTAAACAGAATTGCGTATATTTTGCAGTCTGAACTTTGCAAACCGTGGCAGATACTTGCAATTACCTTTACAAATAAGGCGGCAGGGGAGCTTAAAGAAAGAATCTGCAACGCTGTTCCGGAAGGCGGTTCGGATATTTGGGCGGCTACATTTCACTCTACCTGTGCGAGAATTTTAAGAAGATACGGCGACAGAATCGGTTTTACAAGTCATTTTACCGTTTACGGTACTGACGACCAGAAAAAACTTGTAAAAGATATTTTAAAACAGCTTAATTATGACGAAAAAATGTTGCCGGTAAAAAGAGTGCTCAACGAAATTTCAAAAGCCAAGGATGAAATGCTTACTCCGCAGGAAATGCTCAAAAGAGCAGGTTATGATAACCTCAAGCAGTCCGTGGCAAAAGTATATGAAATTTACCAGTCAAGACTAAAAACCGCAGATGCAATGGACTTTGACGATATGCTCTGCAAGACTGTTGAGCTTTTTCAAAAATGTCCCGATATACTCGAATTCTATCAAAATCAGTTTAAATACATAATGGTTGATGAGTATCAGGATACAAACAAGGTGCAGTATAAATTTGTAAGTATGCTCGCCGCAAAATACGGCAACATCTGCGTTGTAGGTGATGACGACCAGAGTATTTACAAATTCAGAGGTGCTACAATTGAAAATATCCTTTCTTTTGAAAACACCTTTAAAGGCGCTAAGATGATAAGACTTGAGCAGAATTACCGCAGTACACAGAATATTCTTAATGCGGCAAACGGTGTTATTTCTAACAACACAATGCGTAAGGGCAAAACTTTGTGGACTGAAAATGCCGTTGGCGATAAAATTGAGGTGCATACTTCCGATTCCGAGCGTGACGAGGCTCAATTTATTGCAAAAACTATACTTGACGGTGTTGCAGACGGCAGAAAATTCTCTGATTTTGCAATTCTTTACAGAATGAATGCACAGTCAAACTCAATTGAGCAGGCTTTGTCAAGAAGCGGTATTCCGCACCGTGTAATCGGCGGCAGACGATTCTATGACAGAGAAGAAATCAGAGATATGGTTGCATATCTTCAGGTTATTAATAATCCGCACGACGATGTCAGACTGGGCAGAATTATTAATGTGCCAAAGCGTGGTATTGGCGCAACTACACTTGAAAAAGCCTCTGAAATTGCCGCAGGACTCGGCGAAAGCATATATTCCGTAATTAAAGATGCAGATGTATATCCACAGCTTTCAAGAGCCGCAACAAAGTTAAAGAGTTTTGTTGCGCTGATTGACGGTCTTATGGAGGCTGAACAAAGCGGAGATTATTCTCTTGCAGAATTATACAATCTCATTCTCGAACATACAGATTACGAAAAATATTTAAAAACAGAGAAAGACAACCCCGATGTAAGAATTGAGAACATCGAAGAGCTTTCTTCAAATATTATCAAATTTGAAGAGGATTACGCAGAAGAAGCGTCACTTTCAAACTTCCTTGAGGAAATTTCATTGCAGACAGATATTGATAACTATGATGCAGAAGCGGATTCATCGGTAATGATGACATTGCACAGCGCAAAAGGACTTGAATTTCCCGTAGTTTTCATTGCAGGTCTTGAAGAAGGTGTGTTCCCGTCAATTGCCACAATGATGAATCCCGATGAACTTAACGAGGAACGCAGGCTTGCTTATGTAGGTATTACAAGAGCAAAAGAAAAGCTCTACATTACCAAGGCAAAGTCAAGAATGTTGATGGGTCATACAAGCTATAACAAAGTATCACGCTTTGTAAATGAAATCCCGCCCGAATTACTTAATTATACAGGCGAGAAAAAGACTTTTGCGTCAACAAATGGTTTTTCCGCATCCTCAAGTCATATCAGTATCGGTGCCGGTTCAAAATTCACACCTAACAAAAGTTTTAATACATTTACTAAACCTGCCGTTAAATCGGGTACTGTTTACAAAAAAGGAGATTGCGTATTCCATAAGGTATTTGGCAAAGGTATGATTATGAAAACCGAAAAAATGGGCAACGACACAATGCTTGAAGTTGCTTTTGATAAGGCAGGCACAAAAACTCTTATGGCTAATTTCAGTAAAATGGAAAAAATCTGATGAGGTGATTTTTTGAAGGCTTTAGCAAAATCATTAATGTGCGTAGCTATGGCGGCGTGTTCCGCAGTTGCATTTACAGGCTGTGACAATGATTCAGAATCTTCGGCTACAACAGCACCGCAGACTACAAATTCTACAGGTGCTTCGACGCAGGGACTTACCGCTGCGCCTGCAACTGCTGATGAAGTACCTACTAATCCTGCATATAATTTTACAAAATTAAAACAAGATACCGACAGCATAACAGCTAAGTTCGATAATACACTTGTTGCAAGTAAATTCAGAGGAACTGTATATTATAAACTTGGAAATGATTTTGAATATATAGGCAATAACGGCTATGCCGACAAGGGTTCGCATACATATAATTCACTCAATACAAATTACTACATAGGTTCGCTTACAAAGCAGTTTACCGCTGCGGCTGTTATGATTTTACAGGAGCAGGACAAGCTGAGCACAGATGATACGCTTGACAAGTATTATCCAGATTATAAGTACGGTTCGGATATAACTATCCGTAATTTGCTTACAATGACAACAGGCTTGCCGGATTATCTCGGCAAATCTGACGAAAGCGTGCGTGCAAATGCTCCGCAGTACGATATTTCAGAGAAAAATTCCGCTAAAGATAATCATTCTGTTATTTTAAAATGGATATTGTCACAAGAAATTGATAATGATGAAGAAAATTACAGCTATTCAAATTCCGATTATTTTATTCTCGGTGATATAATCGAAAAGGTAAGCGGAAAAAGCTATGAGGAATTTTTGAAAGAAAATATTTTTGAGCCGCTCGAAATGACTTCGACAACCTTTGAGAGCACAGACCAACTCGCTACAGGTTATCAGGATATTTTTGACGATGAGTGGAATATTTATCCGGGTGTTGCGTATTCTTCTACGGGTCTTATCTCCAATTTGAGTGATTTGCTTAAATGGACTGACGCTATTACGGGAAGTGAATTGTTGTCTGCAAAATCCAAAGAAGAAATGTTCACTCCTTATAAATCAAGTTTTGCGTACGGTTTGTATGTTGACGATTGCGGTAATTATTATTGCGACGCAGCATTCTACAGATTTAATGCAAGAATTATATTTGCGCAGGACCAGAGCAAAGTATTCATCGCTTTTTCAAATTATACGCAGTCAAATCCGAAAGCTGTAAACAAAAACCTTGATGAAATTTTAAAGCCTTATTTAAAATAAATCAACTCAATATTCACAATTAAGTATAACCTTCATAAAATGTATTGTTACAGAGCGTAAGCCTGTTAATACATTTTATGGGGGTTAATTTTTATGCCAGATGTATCATACGGCACAGTACCACGGCAGTCGGGCAACGAACCGCTTACCGAAAACAAATGCACAGACGCTGTCTGCATAAACGCAAGCCGTATTTATGACAGCTGCGGCTCAAAGGATTGCCTTAGCAATCTTGCGGTTTATTTTACACCTTGCAGTCAAACTGTTATCAATAACGCATCATCTGTAAAAATCTGCAAGGCAAGCGTTATAACCGCCGATGTAAGCGTTGAATCAATCGCTTTTCATCGTGGCTGTTATGCGGTTGATGTTACATTCTATTTTGATATTTCTCTTGAGGCATATACCTGCGGTTCAACAATTCCGTCACGGGTAAACGGACTTGCAATTTACGGTAAAAGGTCAGTTCTTTACGGCAGTGAATCAAATTCAAAGAGTTTTTCGAGCGACAGTTGTGTAGTTTGCTCTCAACCTGTTACATCATGCGGTTGCACGGAGTTTTTACCAAATGCAACAGTACAAATTTCCGAACCTATGGCTCTTTCGGCACGACTTATAAAAGGCTGTGTTCCGCAGCTTCCTTGTGCTCCTATACCTGAATGTGTAATAACATACTTTGGTGACGATTTTGCTGTGACCGGAGATGCAAGCGTAAGTGCCACTATCGGTATTTTTACAATTACACAGCTTGAGAGAAATGTACAGATTATGATTCCGTCATATGATTTTTGTATTCCTCGCAAGGAATGTAAGCCTGAAAGTGACGACCCGTGCGAAGTATTCAGCAGGGTAGATTTCCCTAACGAATCATTCTTCCCGCCGAATGCAAGACCTGAAGAAAGAGAAAAATGTAATTTTGAGTGTGGCTGTAACGGCTGACAAAGAAAAAGGCAGGCAGTTTTTACTGTCTGTCTTTTAGCTTGTTTCATTAAAGTTAAGGTGAATTATGTTTTGATTTGAAGTTTGTATTAATAATTTTCTAATCTGAAAATCGACCTAAAGAATCATAACGAAAATTTTTGTTTGAAAAGTATTTCGATTAAATCCGCTGTTTTTTCATAACCGAAGTCATTTGATTTTATAGTCAGATTGTAATTTTTTGCACAAATTATGTCATATCTATCTACAATACAGAAAAAATTAGTGTTAAAATTTATTCATTTTATTGACAAAGCATTTTTGCAGTGATAACATAGAAATATAAATATATTAGTTAGGGGTTATAAGATGAAAAAATCTAAAAAAGCTATTGCAACAATAATTGCTGCCGTAATGCTTACTTCTGCGTTTTCGGCAATACCATTTACTGCAAACGCAGCCGAAGTAAATGTTCCAAAGGTTTCGCAGAGCAGAGATGCTGAGCATTATGTTATAACAAGTGGCGACTACCGCTATGAGAACATTGATGGCAAGTCAATTATTTTTTGGGAATACCTTGGCAGTGATACCGATGTAGTTATTCCGGAACAGATTGACGGCAAAACCGTAACTATGCTTGCTCGTGGTGCGTTTTATAATAAAACAAATTTGAAAAGCATCACTCTTCCAAAAACCCTTACATACATTAAGGGTTGTGCTTTTTGGGGTTGCACAAGCCTTGAAAGCGTAGTAATTCCGGACGGTGTTTCAACTATTGAAGAGTATGCCTTTACAGAGTGCTACAATCTTAAAAGTGTAACTATTCCTAAGAGCGTAACCTCAATTGGCGATAGATTATTCTTCCTCCTTAACTCAGACATTACAATTTATGGCTACGAAGGTTCGTATGCACAGAGTTATGTAAACTCTTACACCGATAGCAACAAGCTGAAATTTGTGGCTATTGATGGCAAAAAAGTACTCAAGGGTGATGCAAATGGTGACGGGGTTGTAAATGTTTCCGATGTTACATCTATGCAGTTCCATATTGCGGGTTCTAAAAACGATGACGGTACGCCTATAATAGATGAAAGCGACAAGGCGGTACTTGAGGCGCTCGATCTCAACGGTGACGGTAAGCTTACAGTATTAGATGTAACTGAGCTTCAGATGTATATTGCAGCTCAAAATTAAATATTCATATACCTTATAAACAAAAGAAGTGCAGCTCGTATGAACTGCACTTTTTGCTTGATGTAATTTTGCTTTTATTCCGATATGGAATTTTCTATAATCTTCTCCGCACATTTAATTCCGTCGACTGCGGCAGATATAATTCCGCCTGCGTAGCCTGCGCCCTCTCCGCACGGATAAAGTCCTGCTACCGAAACGCTTTGTAAATTGTTGTTTCTCATAATTCTGATTGGCGATGAACTGCGTGTTTCAACACCTGTCAGCACAGCGTCACCGTATGAAAAACCGTGTAATTTTTTATCCATTTGCACTATTGCCTGTCGCATTGAGTTTGTTATAAAATCAGGCAGACATTTATTAAGGTCGGTCGGTGTAAAGTCGGGACCTACAGACGGTTTTACATCACCGATTTTTGTACTTGCCTTATTTTCAATAAAGTCGCATACACGCTGAACCGGAGCATTAAAGTTTTCTCCTCCGGCGACAAATGCTTTATGCTCAAGTTCACGCTGAAAATACATTCCTGCAAGCGGATTTTCCGATTGATAGTCGGCAGGTGTAATCCCGACAAGTAAGGCGGCATTTGAATTTTCTTCATTTCTTGCAAATTCACTCATTCCGTTTGTGCAAAGTCGGTTTTCTTCGCTTGAGGCATTTACAACTTTTCCGCCCGGGCACATACAAAATGTATATACGCCTCTGCCGTTTTCAAGGTGAACATTTGTCTTATAGCTTGCTGCGCCAAGCACTTTGTTGCCTGCAAATTTGCCGTACTGTGATTTATCAATCATTTCTCTGTGATGCTCAATTCTTGCGCCGACAGAAAATGCTTTTGCCTCAATCGGAATAGCTTTTTCATTTAACATTTCAAAAGTATCTCTGGCGCTGTGTCCGATTGCAAGGATAATTGCATTGGTATCAATGGTTTGTTTAGCTCCGTTATGCTCAATTTCCGCACCTGTAACAGAATTGTCTTTTGCTGAAAATCCGATAAGTTTTGTTTCAAACATAACTTTTCCGCCGAGGCGGATAATTTCATTTCTTATGCTTTTAACTGTCGGTCTTAATTTGTCCGTTCCGATATGCGGTTTTGCATTGTAAAGAATTTCGTCAGGCGCTCCGTGTTTTACAAATTCAATAAGTACCTTGCGCTGACGGGTGTCTTTAGTGCCTGTGGTAAGTTTGCCGTCAGAAAAAGCTCCGGCACCGCCTTCGCCGAATTGTACATTGCTTGTTGTGTCAAGAATACCGTTTTTCCAAAAGTTATGTACATCTTCCGTTCGGGTATCTACATCTCTGCCACGCTCGATTAAAATCGGATTTGCACCGCTCTGTGCAAGTATAAGTGCGGCAAATAATCCTGCAGGGCCTGCTCCGACTACCACAGGGCTGACCGTACCTCTGAATTTTTCAACATTATATTCATATTTTTCTGCGATTTCGGCATTTTTAAATTTTTTGCATATCTTTTCTTCGTTTACAAAAAGTTCTGCGTCAACGGTTGCAAGAAAAAATATATTATCCTTTTTTCTTGCGTCAATCGAGCGTCTGAAAATCGTACAGCTTTTAAAAAACTTTTTATCTACATTAATAAGTTTTGCCGCTTTATTTAAGACGGTTTCGCTTGTGTAGTCAAGAGGTAAATGTATATTGCTTATTCTTATCATAGGTTTTCTCCTGTTATAATACCGCTTGCAAAAGCAAAATGCAGGTTAAATCCGCCGCAATCTCCGCAAACATCGAGTGCTTCGCCGCAGATGTATAGATTTTTTACAACTTTGCTTTCAAATGTATAGCCGTTTACTTCGTTTCCGTTTACGCCGCCGAGCATTACCTGCGCTTTTGAAAAATCTTTGCATTGTTTACATTCAAATTTCCAATTTTGAATTAAATTCGCAAGTGATTTTAGTTCTTTGTCGCTTAACTTTTTACAGCTTTCTGTCAATGCTTTGTTTGTAATGCTTTTAATAAGTGCAGTTCCTATTTTTTTATGAAAAAGACCCGTGAAAAATTCTTCGAGCGGTTCATTTGCAAACAGCTTTTTTCTGTCATAAAGTAAATTTAATAATTCTATATACGAATAATCTTTTGCAAGATTTACGGAAATAATCGGATTTTTGGTTTTGGGTAAAAGAGTTGTGAGATTGAACACACAAATTCCCGAAAGTGCATTATCCGTAAACTGTACTTCGCCGATTTCGCTTTTTATTGCTTTTTCGCCGTCATAAAGAGTAACTTCCGCTTTAGCACGGATTCCTTTAAGACTTTTCATAAAATCATTTTTGACCTGAATAGGACAGAGGGCAGGGAATAACGGCGTGATTTTATGACCGAGATTTTTTATAACATCAAGTCCGAGCCCTGTGCCGCCTGCTGTAGGAAAGGCTTTTCCGCCGCATGACATAACTGCTTTTTTGGCGGTGTATTCTCCGTTCGAGGTTTTTATATTGAAAAATTCGCCTTTTTTACGGATAAGTTCAACTTTGCAGTCGCATATGATTTCGATTTTCAGCCTTTTAATTTCCATAAGCAAAACATCAAGCACGGCACTAGCTTGTCTTGAATGAGGATAAACAAGTCCGTTTGTTTCTGTGTCGCATACAAGACCTAAGGTTGAAAAGAAATTTATAAGTTTTTCTGCGGAAAATCTGTTTAAGATTTTAGAAACATCAAAACTGCCGTGATAAAATTCTTTACTGACATTGGTATTTGTCAGATTACAGCGGCCGTTGCCTGTAACAAGAATTTTTTTGCCTGCTTTGCTTTGAGCCTCAAGAATTGCTATTTTTAAATCTCTGTTATTTCGTTTTGCCGATATAGCCGCCGCAAGTCCCGCAGCACCCGCACCGACCGTTATTATATCATAATTTGTATTTTTCAAAGTTATCATCCTAAAAAACAGGGCAGCCAAAGCTGCCCGTCGGTTTTTATTTTGGAGCAAAAATTGCGCTTAATCCGCCGAATAAGCCCATACTTGCAAGTCCCATAATTATACCTGCAAGAATTACACCGAGCATTACTGCAATTACGCTTGACTTAAAGTCCATATCGAGCATACTTGCGGCAAGTGTACCTGTCCAGGCGCCTGTACCGGGGAGAGGAATACCTACGAATAAAAGTAAAGCGAAGAATAAGCCTCTGCCTGCCTTTGCCTGCAATTTTTTACCGCCCTTTTCACCCTTTTCAAGGCAGAATTTAAAGAATTTACCTATAAATTTTTTGTCGCTGCCCCATACAAGAATTTTTCTTGCAAAGAAATATATAAAAGGTACGGGCAACATATTACCTAAGATAGCGAGGACATACACCCAGAATAAATCAAGCTGCATTCCTACACCGAACGGAACGGCACCTCTCAGCTCAATAAGAGGAACCATAGCAATCAAAAATACCAAGATATAGTTTAACAAAACAATACTCCTTTCAAAATAAAGGTACTAAAATAGTATAACAGATACCGATATATATTGCAATTTATTTTTTATCTAAAAAACTACAGCTTTTACGCAAAATTTTAACATACATTTAAAATATAACCATTCCTTTATTTGTCGATTGACATATTATGCAGATTTGTGTAAAATAATATGAGGTGACTAAAAATGGCTACATACAGTTGCGGCAAAAAAGCCAAAGCAATTTTAATTATAATAACGATAGCTCTTGTGGCATTTGCATTTATTCATTCCTCGATGCCTGCTGATATATCATCGGAAGAAAGCGGAAATGTACTTGAATTTTTGCAGAAAATTTTAGACTTTTTAGGTTTTACTCCCGAACTTACTGACCATATAGTGAGAAAATCCGCTCATTTCTGTGAATATACGGCAATAGGAGCAATGCTTATGTCATGCGCATTTGCTTTTGACAAACTGAAACCGTATAAATACTATATAAATGTAATGTTTTGCGGACTTGCGACTGCGGTCTGTGACGAAACCATACAACTTAATGTAGAGGGCAGAGCGGGAATGATTACAGATGTACTGCTCGACTTTTCGGGTGTGATTTTCGGCACATTAATAATGCTTTTTATTTTTTTGATATACAAAAAGCGTTTTATCGCTAAAAGTGAAAATAAATGAATATTTAAGATTAGGAAAGGAAACAGAAACGAATGGAAAATGTAAAAGAAAACAAAATGGGCATTATGCCCATGACAAAACTGATACTTACTATGTCGTTGCCTGCAATTTTTTCAATGACAATTATGGCAATGTATAATGTAGTTGACAGTATTTTTATCGGACAGTACAGTCAGGAAGGACTTAATGCCACTTCACTTGCTTATCCGTTGCAGATGCTTTTGATTGCTGTAGCGGTCGGTACGGGCGTCGGTATTAACTCACTTGTTTCAAGACGACTTGGCGAAAAGAATTTTAAAGAGGCAAACGAGGTTGCAACCCACGGTCTGCTGTTAAGTTTTTTCAGCTACGTAATCTTTCTTGTCCTCGGTATTGTGATTTCAAGACCTTTTATGATGCTTTATACAACCAACGAAAATATCATAGAATACGGTACACAGTACCTTACAGTGGTTCTCTGCTTTTCGCTCTTTACGATTATAGAAGTTACAATCGAAAAAACTTTGCAGGCTACGGGCAATATGATTTTTCCAATGTTGTTTCAGCTCACGGGAGCGGTAATTAATATTATTTTTGACCCGCTCTTGATTTTCGGTATAGGTCCGTTCCCAGAACTCGGTGTTACAGGAGCAGCTGTTGCAACGGTATTCGGTCAGTTTTGCAGTATGATTTTTGCACTTCTGATAATTTTCTTGAAATCTCATTTAATTAAAATTACATTCAGAAAATTTAAATTCAGTATGAAGACTGTAAAAAATATATATGCCGTTGGTTTCCCGTCTATTATTATGCAGTCGATAGGTTCGATTATGATTGTCGGACTTAACGGTATTCTTGCCGCTTCCGAGGCTTCGGTAACGGTTCTCGGTGTTTATTATAAATTGCAGAGCTTTGTATTTATGCCTTGCTTTGGACTTAACCAGGGCGTTATGCCGATTATCGGTTACAACTACGGCGCAAGAAACCGCAAGCGTGTATATTCCGCACTCAAGCGTGGTATTATAATTGGCGTAATTATTATGACTTTAGGCACATTGGCAATGTGGATAATCCCGGAACAGCTTATTTCAATGTTCGGCGGCACAGAGGAACTTATGAAGATCGGCGTGCCTGCGTTCCGAATTATAAGTCTTTGCTTTATTCCTGCCGCAGCGGGTATTATCTTTACCACCTTGTTCCAGGCAGTCGGCAAGGGAATCAGAAGTCTTATTATGTCTTTTGCCCGTCAGCTTGTGCTTATTTTACCGATTGCGTTTATTTTCTCAAGAATTTGGGGAATCGGAGCAGTTTGGTACGCATTCCCGATTGCCGAGATTTTCTCGCTTACTATTGCAATTTGTTTCTTTATAAATCTTGTTAAAGGCGATTTTAAAAAGTTAGGTTAATTTTGTCCACCTCAGTGCATATATTGCATTGAGGTGGTTGTTTTGACAGAAGAAAATTTCACAAATGAAATTACATACGATGACGGTTGGCAGAGTGCCTCTTGCCCCGAATATTCAACTCCTGCGCATACGGAAACGGAAGAGGAAAGCCCTCAAAATACAGAATTACCGCCGCAAAAGCGTAAAAAATCTCACAATACGCAAGTCCTTGTTACGATGCAGCTTATAATATGTTTATTGCTTGCTTTGGCTGCGTTTGTTATAAAAACTGTCGGCGGCGATTTTTACACTGCTGCCCGTCAATGGTATTACGGCGAACTTAACAAATCAATTATAGCCGAAAATACTCCCGACGATTACAATTTATCCGAAATTTTCGGTACAGCGACAGACGATGAAGTTTGAACTGTTCAATATTAAATTCATTGTTTCATACACATTGCTCTGCCTGATTGCCGTTTGTATTATACTTGATATATTCGGCGGATTTGTAATGTGCAGTTTTGCGGTGGTCATTCACGAATCGGGGCATCTTTTAATGATGCTGATTTTCGGCAGCAAACCGAAGAAAATCAGCATTTCTTTGTTTGAAATTGCAATAAATGACGAAAGCCGACAGCAAAGAGGTGATTTACAGAATTTTCTTATAGTTTTTTTCGGGCCGTTTGCTAATTTTATTTGTTTTATTATTATTTTTCTGATATACTTATTTAGTGGAACAGATTTATTAAAATTTGCTTATGTAAATCTGTCGCTCTGTCTTTTAAATTTACTGCCTGTAATGTCGTTTGACGGCGGGCAGCTATTGTATATTTTGCTTAGCCGCAGATTTACGGGTCATACAGCGGAAAAGACAGTAAATATCATAACTTTCATCGCATTATTTCCAATAGCGGTGCTGGGATTTATAATACTTTTTAATTCGGATTATAATTTTTCGCTGTTGTTTGTATGCGGTTATATTATACTTTCATTAATTTTTAAAAATAACAGGTATTTCTGACGGAGGTAATACAATGGTCAGCAAGGAAGTAGAAAAACTTTTGCTAAAGGTTCAAAAGCCGGGCAGATATGTTGGCGGAGAGCTTAACGCAGTTGTAAAAAATAAAAAAGATGTTGATGTGAGGTTTGCTTTCTGCTTTCCTGATACCTACGAAGTGGGAATGTCGCATCTCGGAATGAAAATTCTATACAGTTTGTTTAATTCAATTCCGCATATATGGTGTGAAAGAGTTTTTGCGCCGTGGATTGATATGGAAGAAGAAATGATTAAAAATAATATTCCGCTTTATGCACTTGAGAGCGGCGACCCTGTATCGGATTTTGATTTTATCGGTTTTACATTGCAGTATGAGCTTAGTTTTACAAATGTGCTCAATATGCTTAAGCTTTCTGGTGTGCCTATTAAATCCTGTGAGCGTACAGGTTTAAAGCAGATTGTTGTGGCAGGCGGCCCTTGCACCTGCAACCCCGAGCCGATTGCGGATTTTATCGACCTTTTCTTCATAGGTGAGGGCGAAGAGGTTGACCTTGAGGTTATGGAGCTTTACAGAAAGTGCAGAGCAGAGGGTAAGTCAAGAGAGCAGTTTCTCATTGAATGTGCACAGATAGAGGGCGTGTATGTGCCGTCGCTTTATGATGTTGAGTACAACGAGGACGGCACAATTAAACGGTATATTCCTAAACATAACGCTCCGCCTGTTGTTCACAAGCGCCTTATGAAGAAAATGGACGAAAGCTATTATCCCGATAATTTCGTAGTTCCGCTTGTGGAAATTGTGCATGACAGAGCGGTGCAGGAGATTTTCCGTGGCTGTATTCGTGGCTGTCGTTTTTGTCAGGCAGGATTTATTTATCGCCCCGTAAGAGAAAAATCTCCCGAAGTTATCAATAAGCAGTGCAGAGCATTGTGTGAGAATACGGGTTATGACGAAGTGTCGCTTTCTTCGCTGAGTTCAAGCGACTACACACAGATTGTGCCGTTGCTTACAAAACTCAATGAGTGGAGTAAGGACGAAAAAGTCAGTATTTCTCTGCCGTCATTGCGAGTTGACGGTTTTACCGACGATATTATGAATAAAATCAAAACAGTGCGTAAAAGCGGACTTACATTTGCACCCGAGGCGGGAAGTCAGCGTATGCGTGATGTTATCAATAAAAATGTTCAGCATGATGAGCTTATGCAGACCTGCGCAACAGCTTTTGCAGGCGGTTGGACTACTGTAAAACTCTATTTTATGATTGGTTTGCCTACAGAAACAATGGACGATGTAAAGGCAATTGCCGACCTCGGACAGGCTGTAGTCGATACTTATTATAATTGCCCCACAAAGCCAAAGGGCAAGAGCGTGCGAGTTACGGTTTCTGCGTCATCATTTGTGCCAAAACCGTTTACGCCGTTCCAGTGGCACGGACAGGACACAATCCCTACTTTGCACGCTAAACAACAGCATATCAAAGAAAGCATTACAACCCGCAAGATTCAGTTTAATTACCACGATGCCGACACAAGTTACCTTGAGGCGGTATTTGCCCGTGGTGACAGAAAGCTGTGTAAAGCAATGGAAATTGCCTGCGAAAAAGGTTTTCATTTTGACGGTTGGGGCGACTGCTTTGACTTGCAGAAATGGCTTGATATTTTTGAAGAGTGCGGCATTGACCCGACATTCTACGCAAACCGTCAGCGCTCGTTTGACGAGGTATTTCCGTGGGATCACCTTGACTACGGCGTAACTAAGGATTATCTTATTAAAGAATGTAAAAAAGCATATGAAAATACAACAACACCGCATTGTCGTTTGAAGTGCAACAACTGCGGTGCGGCAAAATACGGGGAGGGTGTGTGCTTTGAAAAACGCAAGAGTTTGGTTTAAGAAAGATAACGAGTGCCGTTATATATCGCACCTCGACCTTAACCGCTGTATGTTAAGAGCATTGCACAAGAGCAAAGCTCCGATATGGCATACCGAGGGATTTAATCCGCACCCGTTCGCAACTTTTCCTCTGCCGCTTTCACTCGGATTCAGAGGAATTAACGAGTGTATGGATATAAAATTGATTGAAGATATTTCCGATGAAGAATTAATCAACAATCTTAATGCCTGCCTGCCGCAGGGCATAAGGGTTTTTGCGGTTACAGAGCCGATTATGAAAGCCGGAAAAATTGCGTATGCAAGGTTTAATATGAAAATCAGCAGTGATAATCTTAACTCTGATAAAGTATATACCGCACTGAAAGAACTTTTGGAAAGCGAAGAAATTATGCTTGAAAAGAAGTCAAAGTCAGGTTACAAGACTGTTGATTTAAAGAAAAGTATTAAAAATTATTCTTTATCGAAAAAATGTGATTTTGCCGAGCTTGAAATTGTACTTTCCGCAGGCAGTACCGACAACGCAAATCCGAACCTTATTATCAAGGCTTTGGAAAATGCTGTGGGTGAAGAATTTTACGCCGATATTACAAGAGAGGATTTATATAATTCTGATATGGAATTATTTAGATAAACTATATTTACATTTACAATTCGCAATGCAAATTCATACCAAGCAATTTTTTAACGGCGGCATTGACAAAGAATTTGAAAAACTTGAAGACGAAATTTCAGCAAAATTTCTTGAGTATATCAAGCTGTATTCTAAGCTGTAATTAAGATTTTTAAAAAATCACACAAAGTTTCACATTTTTTTGTACTTCTATTCATATAATCGTCACAAAAGCAGGTTATTATATAAGCACAATAAAGTTAACAAGAAGTTTTCATAGATTTTCCTCTTCTAAATTTTCTAACCAAAGCAATGACCGACATAGTCGGTCATTTTGCATTTTACCGAAAACGGAGCAGTTATGTATTATTATTCTCTAAACGAATATTTAAAAAACACCTTTGGCGAAAAGGTATATAAAATTTCTCTTGACGGCGGTATGACTTGCCCTAACCGTGACGGCAAAATAGACACACGGGGGTGTATTTTTTGCAGTAGGGGAGGTTCGGGAGAATTTTCCGCCGACAGAAACCACAGCATAACCGAGCAAATTCGGGAGGCTAAAGAGAGAATCGGCAGAAAAACCGATTGTAAAAAATTTATTGCTTACTTTCAGCCGTTTACAAATACATATGCGCCCGTTGAGTACCTTGAAAAAATTTTCACCGAGGCTATAGAACCCGATGAAATTGTCGCTTTGTCGGTCGCTACCCGTCCCGACTGCCTGCCTGACGAAGTTATCGGTTTGCTGTCAAGGCTCAATAAAATTAAACCCGTATGGGTAGAGCTTGGATTGCAGACTGTTCACCAAAGTACGGCGGACTACATCCGCAGAGGTTATCCGCTGAGTGTGTATGACGATGCCGTAATGCGATTGCACAAAGTGGGGATAAGCGTAATAACCCACATTATTATAGGCTTGCCAAACGAAACCGATGATATGATAATTGAAAGCGCAAGGTATGCAGGCGAATGTTCCGACGGAATTAAGTTACAGCTTTTGCACATATTAAAGGATACCGACTTATGCGATGAATACGAAAAGGGCAATGTGCCCGTTCTGTCGCTTGAGCGATATGCGGATATACTTGTAAAATGCCTTAGAGTTATCCCCAAAACCACCGTAATTCACAGGCTTACGGGTGACGGAGATAAAAAAATACTTGTAGCCCCCTTGTGGAGCGCAGACAAAAAGCGTGTGCTTAACTATATTAACAAGGTATTAAGGGAAAGCGAATAATAAGTATTATTAATTTTAAAAAAAGTCTTGATTTTCCTTTGCGTATTTGATATAATAGGCATTGTCTTTGGAGAGATGTCCGAGCTGGCCGAAGGAGCATGATTGGAAATCATGTGTACGGTAATCACCGTACCAGGGGTTCGAATCCCCTTCTCTCCGCCATAATTTTAAAAAGTCTTGTCGATTCGGCAAGGCTTTTTCTTTTGTTATAATGTTTTATTGTGAAAAATATTGCTGAAAAGTGCGGTTATAACAAATAACTGCAAAACCAATGCAAATTATGCATATTGACAGCAAAAATTTTTTTCTTATAAAAAATTTATAAAATTATAATTCTTTGTAGTAATTTTAAATATTATTATTGCACAATAATTATATATTTATTTTGTATATAATTAATAAAGAAATGTCAAAATCGACAAAACATCAAAAAAATATTGAAATAAAAACCTAAAAATGTTATAATATAAAGGAATAAAATTATGGGTTAGTATATGGTCTGACTGCCGAATACAGCAAATTCACCGAAGGTCAGTCGGTAAAAGCGGTCGCCGTCAAAGCAAAACTTCCCTCTCGGACGGTACAGACTTATTCGGCTCATATGTTTCAATTTTTTTAATGGAGGTAATAAAAATGAAAACGAATTTCAAGCGTATTGGCAAACAGTCGATTTCTATTGTGCTTGCTGTTATGATGATGCTTTCGACTATGCTTGTCGGTATGGTTACTTCGAATGCGGCTAATGAAGCAACCGCTACTGTTTATACAACTCTTGATTCTATAAGCGAATTTAGCAGTTACATAAACTCCGATGGTTCGCTGAAATCTGGCTATACCTTAAAAGCTAATACGCAGTATGGCGGAAGCGGAGATGGTGCTAATATTTGGAAGCAAGTTGATGCTACTAAGTACACCAAAAAAATTAACGGAAAAACAGTATATACAGCTGATGTTGGATATTATAGTGATTGGGGCGGACTTAATACTCTTCAATTTCAAATTTATAGCGGTTCAACGCAAGAAAAATCTGTAGCAATTATTAATAAAACATGGACTCTTATTGATACTATTAAAGATAAGTATTGGAATGGTTCGTCTTGGTCAAAGCCTACTTGGGATTCAGAAACTTCACATACTGTTACCGTAAATTTCAGCAATGCAACTGTAAATCTTGGTGACACTACTCTCAAAAGCGGCACTGCTGTAACTGTTGATAATGATAAATCTTATACACTTACAGTTGAACCTAACAGTGGCTATTCACTTTCAAAAGTAATGCAGGGTAGCACTGATCTTGGTACAAACGGTACTTATACTTTAGCTGCCGGTACTGATGATGTTACTATTGATATTACTACTGAAAAGGATTATGAATTTTATGTAACTGGTTACATGGGTGGTAAGAATTTAATTATAGCCGACAACTATAAATTCACTAAAGAATCTAATGGTATTTATACATGTACGATGAAACCTACAGGTGATTTATTTGTTACTGTTACTGATAAATCTACAAATACAACATATTGGTCTGAAAAATATGAAGAGCTTACAGAAAATGCCTATTCTACTAAAACTATTGTAACAAGCGGTGGTGATAAGTGGGGCATTTTGGGTAAGAATGATACAGAAATTAAAATTACATTTAACATTACTGCCGGAATTAGTAACGGTAAAATTAAGTGGGAATATGCTGTTGCCGATCCTGTATCTGTTGAATTAAATGCAGACCTTGTAGATGGCAGTGCAGCTTACATTTCTTCATACACAGATAACGACACAGGCAATATTGTAACAAATACTGACGAAACTGTTCAGTCTGTAAATGCAAAACCCGGCACTTCTGTAACATTCAAAGCTAAGTCAGTTGACGGTTACTTCCCTAAGTGGAAGTTTGAAGGTAAGTTTGCTACTGGTGATACTTATACTCTTGATGCTTCTTCTGTAACCGGCACAACAGTAACTGTTTATCTTACATATGAAAAGATTGAAAACCATAACATTATTGTTGCAAGCAATAAGGGCGGTAATGTAAGTTATACTTATAACGGTACAGCAGGCACAGTTGCCGATGGCACAACTTCTTCTGCTATTTCTGTTGCGTCTAACTCAACTATCACACTTAAAGCTAATGCAGTCAAAGACTATGTATTCAGCGGTTGGGAATTTGACAATGAAAGCAATGTAGTATTTGCAACTGGTCAGGACTCTTTCTCAACTTCAATTACAATTAATGTCGTTGGCGATGTAAAGGTAACTGCAACTTTTGAAGAGCACCAGGGCACTCTTTCAGATTGGAAGTTTATGTTATCAGATTCTGATCATAATCTTTCTCAGGATAGCGCTGGTAAATATAAAACAAACTATCCAGTATATGAGAACAATGGTACATATTCTGTAACATTCCCTGTTTCTGCAATTTCATCAAATAATACTCAGTATTTATCCTTCTCAACAGACGGTACTAATTCTGGTTTAGTTCCTAACAACAGCACCTTTAAGGTGGAAGTTGATGATAACTTTAAGAATTATGTAAAAGATGTTAAAAATAAAGACTGGGGTGGAAATTATTTCCCACTGGTTCAGTTCCAAAATACTGACGATATTACTAATATCGAGGTAACTTACAATTCTAAAACACAGACATATATCATCAATGGTACATATTTTGTAGCTCCGGCTAATTCTCATAAGGTTTACGCTACAATGGGTAGCCAAGTTGGTCATAAATTTGGTACAACAACTATTTCCTTGTTGAGTGGTGACAAACCTCTTAAAACAAGTGTTAAGGATTTCTATAATCTTTATGTTGTTAATGATAAAGAGCAGATTACTGTATCATGTACTGTAAACAAAGAAGAGGCAGACCTTGGCTATTATGTATATGCTTTTGTTGTAAACGGCGAAAAGGTAGATGTAGTAGATAACGGCAATAATGTTTATCAGACTGCTTCACCTATTACTGTAACAAAGGATCTTGAAATCACTCCAATTTACTATAATAAAATAATTGAGGCAGACGGTAACTATATTACTATCTACACCAATGCTCCAGAGTCACTCCAGACACCTTGGGGAAATTCAATTTCAATTTATTCTTGGTATAATGATACAGACATTAATATGGACGGTGCTTATCCCGGTCAGCTTATGATGCGTGACTCTCAGGGCAGATTTGCCGCTAAGGTTTCTAAGTATGCTTATACTAATGTTAACGGTAAATTTACTTGTGATAAAAGTCACCGGGTATTAGGTATTACTAATAACAACTACTATGAGAATGAAGATGTTCATAAGCTCTTCTTAGAGGAAGGTCAGTTACATAATAACCAGACATACGACTATGATGACTTTGAAAAGCTTACCAGTATGGGATACGATACCGTTGAGTTTGATGTAAAGTATTACGCTGATAAAACCGAGTCAAACCAGAAGTTACTTGTTAATAATGCTACAAATAACAAACCTATGGCAGGTACTACAATTATTGATAAAACTGCTACAGATTATGAAGATCTTACCAACATTGACGGTGAGCTTGTAAGTATTCTTGGTTATACAAATGAAACTGCTAAGAATAATAATAATACCGGCCTTAATACTGCTGAACCACTCCAGATTATTTCTGTTGGTAACCAGAGTATGCAAATAGGTACAATTAATAACAAATGGTCAACTATTTGGTATGTATATAATTCCGCCGGAGATTATGTTACTCAGGGCATGCCATCTGACTTTATTCCAAGAGGTTCTGTTGACGAACACGGCAACTTTACTGAGGCAGCTCCTTCTGAGCAGACAGAAGCATATCAAGCTATTGTAAATGAAGGTTTACAGTATAACAGTGCTAAAATTTCTTATGAAATCAGAATGGATGCTTCAACATCTGTTGATAAAATTAACACAGGTTATCGTATTGACGGTCGTTGGTACTATGCTCGTTCTACCGATAAGCTGGATGTAAATGTTGGTATCATTTACAGAAATTCTGAAAATGATGTTTGGACAGTTGATAAGCCTTCTGGTGATTCTAAAATTACCGGTAAGGTAACAGGCGGCTCAGCTTCCTTTGACTATACGGATAGCGTTGGTTCTTCTCACACTAACTTAGCTTCTGATTCTGTAGAAAGAAATACAATCATTACATTGAACGCTACTAACGGTACTCAGTATAAGTTTATAGGTTGGGCTACCCCAATATATGATGAAGCCGGTAAAGTTACAGGTTACACACCTCTTAACCTTACAGACCTTAACGCAACATATACTGTAAGTACAAATACAGAGCTTTATGCAATGTATGAGCCATATCAACCAGGTTCTGTTACAATCACCCACTCAAAGTACACCGGTGCTGATTCACATAATGGTCTTGGCTTGTTCTATGTAACAGCAGAGCAGGTAGATAAGCAGGGTAATGCTATTCCAACTAACTCAGATACTGCTACTCCACAGAGTAATGTGGGTTCAGTTGAACTTAAAATTACGAACAGACCAGATGCTTATATCAAAGTAACTCTTACTACTCAGTCATATGCTAAGTCACACTTCCTTAACTTCTACTATCCGGAGGTTGCAAGCGGTGTTTCTACATTAAAAAAAGAGCCTAACGGTGATTATTTCGATAAGGAATGTCCTGCTGAGAATCCTGCAACTATAACTTATATGGTTAAGGTTTCAGACCTCTTTGTTAATGACAAGCAGACTGTAATGGCTCTCAACTACTATTCAGATCTTAAGTTGCCTGAGGTTGAGTCAAATATTACATTTAACTACAATCCTTACAATACAGCTCCAAATCCAAATCCTGTTGCCGGTAAGGGTAATGGTAAAACAACATTTACTCTTACTATTACTGATAGCAACAATAAGGTAGTTTATACATCTAAGTCTGATATTAGTAGTTTGACATTAAAGGGCAATGCAGAACTTAAAGAAATCCTTGCAAACTTAACTAATGGAAGTGATTATACAATCACTATCACTATGAATCCTGTTGCTGATTCACATTGCAATGTAGGTGAAACATACCGCCAGACAAATAATGCCGGTACTTACACATATACAAAAGCAACTGATGATACAGTATGGGAATATAATCAGGAAAATAAATCATATTCTGCAAAGCTTTCCGAATTGTTTGATACTACTAGTCAGAAGTTCAAAACTAATACAATAAATCTTTACACTGACTTTACAGCTGATGTATTTAACTACAATGTAACATTTAAGTATCTTGGCTACGAGAGCAGAGAGTATTACAATAATAACGGTTACTCACAGTCACAGATTCCTGCTGAAAAAATCAATGAAAATTGGTGGAGAACTTACACAGTAAGCGGTACATTCTACGGTACAGATATTGACAAGTACTTTGATTATGTAGAGGGTCAGTATAAATTCAAGGAGTCATTCCTCTTAAAGGTTGCACCATACGAAGACAACTTTGTACAGTCTATCACATGGGATCTTAGCAATGTTGATTATTCTACAACCAACGCTATGCTCTCAGTAACAGCTACTGTTCCTGCTAAGTATGACAACGGTTTTGTAACTGTTACAGCCGACTTAGGCGATGATAAGCCAAAGCAGACATATTCAGTAAACTATGCTTCACTCGTTACACCTAAGAATCTTGTAGGCCCAACAACTCAGAGTTCTAATGATGAGGATTACCTCTTTGTTGCTCCTGAAACAAATGCTAATGGTGAAAAGTTCAGTTACTGGACAATCCAGACTGATGACAGCAACGGCATTGAAGTAGCTAAGTGTTATACAAGAGAGTTTAACTTCCTTGCTTATGACAATTATCTCATTACTGCTTGCTACGGTAAGAATGATGTAGATGCTTCTAAGTTAAGCGTATCTGCTACAATGCAGTTCCTTGAGTATTCAAGAAACCAGTATGATTCAGGCAGAGATAAGGTATATGCTGACTTTGCAGTTTCTTATAATTACAACGGCAAAAAGCTTTGTGCTGACATTAATAATGATGTAGTTTGCGGTGTAGTATTTGTTGTAAACAGCAAACACAGTTCAGCTGCTGACGCTACTGATAAGTTCACAGTAGATGAGTCTGATTTACTTGCAAAAGTTAAGGCTCTTAACAGCGGCAACTCATCAGATAAGACAATGGGTGACGCTAAGGTTTACAACTACAAGCTTAACAAGAAAAATCTTGATAACAAGAACAGACTTGAATATAGCTGGAATGTAAACAACACTGAAAACAACCAGAATCTCACAATACTTGCTTACTCATACATTTACAATGCTACTACTGATGAATATAGCGTTTCTGCTCCTCAGGAATTCAAATTCTTCAATGTTGGCAATAAGACATATGAAGGTTAAGCAGTAGAAAAGGAGGCAATTATGAAAAAATCTTATATTTCCCCTGAAATTGAGATTCAGAAATTCTCTTTTGAGGATATTCTTGCTGGTGGCGAAACCGATGACCCTGGTTTAAAATATAGCAATCCTGAGAATCCTGGTTACGAATCCGGCGGTGAAGAGGGCGACCTCTAATAATAACACATAATTTTGGTAAGGCAGTCTTTTGACTGCCTTACTATAAAAGGTGATTTTTATGATTAAAACCATTGCAAAAAAACTTTCCGTTTTTGTTTTAGCTTTATCATTGCTTTTAATGTCTGCCGTTCAGTTTAGTGCAGACTCATACCTTGTAAGTAAAGACGGTTTTTATTATCTGATTGAAAATTCTGAGGCGGTAATTTACGGATATGATTATAATAATCGTACTACCGATATTGTAGTGCCGAACACAATCAGTGATTACCCTGTAACAAAAATTGCTCCTCGTGCATTTTCAAACAATACTAAGCTTACAAGCATTTCATTTACAGACGCTATGTCTTTAAAGAGCATTGGCAAATATGCTTTTTACGCTTGCAGTTCTATTGAGGAAATTATAATTCCCGGTTGGCTAAACAGCATTGGCGAGTTTGCTTTTCAGGATTGCACAGCTTTAAAGTCGGTGTCAATTTACAGCAATGTTTCCGTAATTCCCGAGCAGGCATTTGGCAACTGCATTTCGCTTGAAAAGATTAATATTCCAAGCACAGTAAAGTCTATTGGCAGCTATGCTTTTTATAACTGTTCTGCACTTACCGAGCTTACACTTTCAAAGAACATAACGGATATTGCAAACGGTGCTTTTTACAACTGTCCTAATCTAACTTTATATGGCTATTACGATACAGTTGCAGAAAGCTATGCCGAGCAGAACAACATTCCTTTTGTTCATCTTGATAAAAAGGTGATTTCGGGTGATGTTAATCTTGACGGCAAGATAGATATTAATGATGTAACACTTCTACAGCGTTACATTGCAGGTGAGTCTGTATTAACGGATGACGCTGTTAAGGCTGCCGACTTTAACAAGGACAGAATTATTGATGTAATTGATGTTACAGCAATTCAGACATTTATCGCTCACGGTCAAAACTAAATTATTAAACTTAAGCACAGGTGGCAACATCTGTGCTTTTTCTTGCTTATTTTTAGATTTTGTTATATAATAAAATTTGGTGATGTTATGCCGATTTACAAAATTGCTGATATTATAACTGATATAAAACCTAAGTTTCGCTACTTTGAAAGTATCGCAGAAGATTATTTATATACAGGCAACGAACCTGCTCAAATTAAAATTTCGATTCGTGAGGATTATATACGAAAAAGAGCAGAAAAAAATACTCACTTAACACTTGGCAATTTGGAATCAATTTTTCTTGCCGATGTTTTCAATAAAAAAATTCTGAAATATAATGCAATATTTCTCCATTCTTCTGCAATTCTTTATAAAGGCAAAGCATATCTTTTTTCTGCCGATTCGGGAGTGGGCAAGTCAACGCACACAAAACTATGGATAAAAAAATTCGGCGCTGAAAATGTACAGATAATCAATGATGATAAACCGATTATCAGATTTATTGACAATGATTGGTATGTATACGGTTCGCCTTTTGACGGTGGATCGGGCATAAATAAAAATATCCGTGCAAAACTCGGCGGCATTATTTTTCTTGAAAGGGCAGAGGAGAACAGTATTGAAGTCCTTGACAAAAACAGTATTTTTTCAAGAATATATAAAAATACGATTAAATTTTCTCTTGATGATGAATATGCGGGATATATGTTAAATACGGCTGATAAGTTGATTAAGGAAAATTATTTCTATTTGCTAAAATGCAATATGAATATTGAATCGGCGGAAATTTGCGAAAAATTTTTAACTGACAGGAGATAGCTATGGAAAAGCTGAAAAAAATACTTGATTCCGAAACCAATAAGTGGATAGTAAAAAAAGCCAAACCACAGGTTTTCGGTATTATAATTATGTCTGTTATTTTCGGCGGAATGGCATATCTCGGTGTTGCGGTCGCTACTTTGTCGAGGGGTATTGTGGATTCGGCGGTTAACTCTGATGTCGGTGGAATTGTGTATTTCGCAATTATACTTATTTCACTTACGATCGCACAGCTTGTCATAAGAATTATAAGTAAGGTGCTGACTTTCAATGTATCGTCAAAACTTGAAATTTCTATAAAACAAGATATTTTCGATAATATTATCAGAAAAAAATATAATGAGATTTCAAGCATACACACCGGCGAACTACTTAACAGAATAACAAGCGATGTGTCGGTTTTAGTCAGTTCGATTATTTCTATAGTGCCGAATATGGTGTATTTTATCGTAAAATTGGTTGGTGTTTTTGTTGTACTGTTTGCTATTGATAAAACTTTCAGCCTTGTTTTTGTTTTCGGCGGTGCGCTGATGTTTGTTGTTGTACTGCTTTTTAAGTCAAAAATGAAAACATTGCATAAGGCGGTACAGGAATCTGACGGTAAGACAAGGTCGTTTTTTCAGGAGATTTTTTCAAGTCTACTTGTGGTAAAAGTTTTTGGCGCTGAAAATAAGGTGTCTGAAAATGCTATGAATTTGCAACAGAATAATTTTAAAATAAAACGAATAAGAAATTATATCTCTATAGTTGCCACAACCGGATTTTCTTTTATATTTGCCCTCGGATATATGTATGCTTTAATTTGGGGTGCTTTTGCAATCAGCGACCATACCATTACATACGGTGTATTGACTTCTATGCTTGCGCTTGTGTCGCAAATTCAAGGCCCTGTTCGTGGTATCAGCAGTATTTTGCCGTCATATTATTCTGCTCTTGCAAGTGCGGAGCGACTTATGGATATTGAAAATCTCGATAATGAAGATGTGGTAAATAATTCTGCAATCGATACCGAAAAGCTGTATGATAAGACAGAAAAAATAGTTTTTGATAATATTACTTTCAGCTACGGCAGGGAAAATGTGCTTGAAAATACAAGTCTTGTGCTAAAAAAAGGTGATTTTGCATTGCTTGCGGGAATTTCGGGAATAGGCAAAAGTACGCTTACAAAGCTTTTGCTTAATGTAATTTCACCCGATAAAGGCGAGATTTATCTTTCACTTTCAAACGGAGAAAATGTGTTTGTCGATAAAAATATAAGATGTATGTTTTCATATGTACCGCAAGGTAATTTTCTGCTTTCGGGTACAATCAGAGATAACATTGCATTTGTGTCGAATAATCCCGATGATGAAAGAATTATTGAGTCTGCGAAAATTGCCTGCGCTTATGATTTTATAAACAGATTGCCAAATGGACTTGATACTGTCGTGGGTGAGAACGGAAAGGGCTTGTCGGAGGGTCAGATACAAAGAATTGCGATTGCGAGAGCGGTTTACTGTAATTCTCCGATTATTATTTTTGATGAGGCAACCTCGGCACTTGACGCCGAAACAGAAGTTCAACTGCTTAAAAATCTAAAAACACTCAAAGATAAAACTTGTATTTTGATTTCTCATAAAATGGCGGCAAAAGAAATTTGCAACAAAGAAATTGTAATTAAGAATAAAAAAATTATTTCTTACGATATTTAGGTGGGTACAAGCAAAATCTCACTCCTGACTGAATACTTATAATTAGGTATAAATCCGATTATAAGCATTGTCAGGGGTGATTTTTTGATTGAATTAATTAATTTTCTGGGGCAGTACCTTTGCTTTTTTATTCTTCATATCTGCGGAAACGGCTCTTTTCCAAAACCTCTTTCCGAAAAAGAGGAGCACGAGTATCTTGTGCGGAGTGCAAAAGGGGATATAGAGGCGAGAAATATTCTTGTTGAACATAATTTAAGGCTTGTGGCACACATTATAAAAAAATATTACGGCAATCAGAGTGAACAAGATGATCTTGTGTCAATCGGCACTATCGGACTTATAAAAGCGATAAATACCTATGACATAAGCAAAAAAATTAAGCTTTCAAGTTATGCGTCACGGTGTATCGAGAATGAAATATTAATGCATTTCCGTAATGCTAAAAAGACGGCGCAGGATATTTCACTCAACGAAGCGATTGACAGCGATAAGGACGGAAATCCGCTGACTTTGCTTGATATAATGGCGGTTGATGACAATATACTTGAGCAGATTGATTTTCAACTCAACAGTAAAAAGCTCAGTCAGTTTATTAACGAAGAACTTTCACCAAGGGAAAAAATGATAATTGTTATGCGCTACGGACTTGACGGGAGCGAGCCGCTTACGCAGAAAAAGATTGCACAGAAATTGAATATTTCCCGTTCGTATGTAAGCAGAATTGAAACCAAGGCTTTAAAACTTTTACGAAAACGCTTTGATAACAGTTCAAATTTGTAAATTATTTTAAAGAAAAAAGGCGGTCGAAAGACCGTCTTTAGTTATGAGCCTATGCTGTTGATGAGGTTTTGCATTTCCTGTTTGGATGATACATTGTGTGCTTTTTCAAGCACGATTTCTTTTTCGTCTTTTTCCATTTGCGCAAATTTTTGCATTGCACTTTCATTTTTTGCAAGTGCATTTACAAAGCCTAACGGCATATCTTTATACATTTTTCATCACCGATATTATTATTTTCAGTTTTGAAAATAATATTCATTTAGATAAATTATTGTTTAGCTGATTGCTTTATCAAGCAATTATAAAAGTTTGGTCGAC
>ERZ825324.403-NODE-403-length-62192-cov-4.384795_pt1 | contig 62192 bp, 33 predicted proteins | sample MGYA00519859_ERZ825324 | MGnify/ENA primary metagenome ERZ825324 (study PRJEB31778, sample SAMEA3449198) | human gut metagenome | biome: human gut; feature: human-associated habitat; material: faeces | place: United Kingdom | collected 2010/2012 ...
ATGCAACTCGAGCAAAAGGCTCTAAAATAATGAAGAAAGTTGCATAAAGAAAAAAGAGTGTGCCAAAAATCTCACTTTTGACACACCCTCCTCCACACTCACGCCCCATTGCGGATATTTGTAGGCATTGGTCTGTGTGGAGTAGGCTCCCACACCACCAGAATTGCCCGTGATGCCTGCTCCCACGCGCACTTTCAGGTTGTCCAGCCATCCTTTCGTGCCGCTCATGAACGCCTCGTCTGACACACGCCAGCCCACGGCTGCGGCCGGAAAGGAATCCCACTTGTTACCGGCCGAAAAGAACGAGACACCGTCCCAACGGTTGGAGAAGGTGAAAAGATATTTGCCCATGAATGAATAGTTGAAGCGAACGGCATAGGACATCTTTTGCGTCTGCGTGTAGCCCGACTCGTCACGGAACTGTGTTGCAGCTATCAGTCGCCAATATTTCCAGACATCCAAGTCTTGGTTACTACCTCCGGCATTGGTAAATTCGGCCGAGTTTTGCTGCCACGAGGTCACTCCGGTGAGGGTGAAACTGTGATCTTTGGCCAACGTAAAATTGTAGGACAGAATGTTCTCCCACGTGTAGTTATAGGCATCGTTGTTCCACATCTCGGCATGGGGTGTACCTGCGTAGGTAGGCCGCCGGGAGGTGCAGTTGGCTCCCCAATACTGCCCCTGTCGGGAGTGCATCAAAGTGCCATTGATTTGTGTGCGCAACGTGAGGCCCTTAACCGGCTGCAATTCCAAATAGCCAATGGCGTTAATATAGGTGGAACGCGTGTTGTTGGCATACTGGTTTTCCAGATAGTCGCCCAAAGGAGTATACTGGTTTTGAATATACTCCGCATTCAGTTTGCCTTGCTCGTCGCGCACATCTCCGAGAGGGAAAGCTCCGAGTGCGGAAGTGAACGTGACTTTGTCTCCGCGGTCGTGAATCTGATAGACCACATTGGACGAGAAGCCCACCTTTGCCCACGTGAAGACCTGCTGGTCGATATTCAACCGCAACGCATACTTGTTGAGCAGTTCGTTACTCAGCAGGCCCTCGTCTCGACTGTACACGGCAGAGGCGTAGACATTGGTCTTGTCGCTGCCTCCGGTGACGGAGAGCGCATACTTCTGCGTGGTGGCCCTGTTGCCCGAAGCCTCGTCCACCCAGTCTATCCACTTGCCCGCATTGTAGGCATCTACATAGTCCTGATTGCCTTCCATCAGGGCAGTGACATTCTCTGGGGCCGCCCCATTCTTATAGGTATAAGCTTCACGGTAGTAGGCAGTCCACTCGTCACCCGTCATGCCGTGCTTGAACTTCGGGCTTCCGCTCCAACCGAAATAGGCGTCGAAATTGACGCGCACCTTTCCGGCCGAGCCCCGTTTGGTGGTGATGATGATCACGCCATTGGCTCCGGCAGAACCGTAGATGGCCGTGGCAGAAGCGTCTTTCAGCACATCCACGCTCTCAATGTCGTTGGGATTCACTTCGTCGTAGTTGCCCGGAAGTCCGTCGATGATGAACAGCGGGGCGTTATCGCCATAGATGGAGCGGGAACCGCGGAGGAGCACTTTCACGCCGCCACCCAACTCACCGCTCGACTTGGTGATGTCGAGGCCGGCCACCTTGCCTTGCAGCGACTCCATCACATCGTTGGTGGGCGAGATGGTGATATCTTCCGTCTTCATGGTGGTTACAGCTCCCGTCAGGTCTTTCTTCTTTACCGTGCCGTAGCCTACCACAACCACCTCGTCGAGTCCCAAGGCATCGGGCTCAAGGGCGGCATCGGGGTGGCCCACGGAGATTTTGCGCGACTTGTAGCCGGTGTAGGAGAGTTCGAGCTCGTTCTTTCCCCCGGGCACTTGAATTGTGTAGTTGCCATCAATGTCGGTAACGGTACCGATGGAGGTCCCGGCCACCCGGACGGTCACGCCAATGAGAGGCTCGCCGGTCTCATCGACAATGTGCCCTTTCACCTGACGAGACTGTTGGACAGACTGGGCGAACGCCAAACCGGGTGCGGTCGAGGCGTATGCCTCCGAGGAAACCGACAAGAGCACAGCCAATGCCAGAATTCCACTGGCAGTGAGCCGCCACAGACCGAAATTGTTTTTTAATTGATTTGCCATAAAAGTAATTCGATTGTTTATGTTAATGATTAGGTATAGTTTGATTGGCAATAGCGCAGCGAAAAAAGACAAGAAATGCTGATGGTATAAATAAAGTCGAAGACGAACACATAAAAGACGAAAAGACGATATTTTTGTACTCAAAAGCAGCACAATATACCGTTATGGGAAATAAAAATGTCGCAACGGTTGGTTTTTAACCATTTCCTTATATACAAAAACAGAATGACCGAATATATATCACGAAGTATTAAAGAATTTGAAAATAGCGGACACAGAGAGGAACGGCTGACAGGATGAATCTCCAACCAAACGGCTTTCCATGTCTGGAAAAATGACTTTCGAACCCCATCAAGGCCGAACGACAAAGCGAAAGAGCCACACTTGGGAAGTCATCCGGGCCGGATGACAAGCTCGCGGAGACCGTTTTGCAACACAATTTGACCATGACGAGAGGCTTTTTCAAAGGAAAATTAAAAAAGAGGAACACCGGTGTGCTCCTCTTGCTGGTGCAAAGATACAAAAAGAATGGGCCTTTTGCAAATGCGGGGTAATCATTATTGACAACCTTCAAGGTTGCCGACTGCACGGCTAAAGCAGTGCGGGCACGGCATATTTGGCCAAGGCATAACCGCCGGCCGTCAGCCAGACATAAAGAATGGCGGCAAGCAGAAAAGGCTTGAAGCCGGCTTTCTTGAACTTGTCGATGCTGGTTTCGGCTCCGAGTGCCGTCATGGCCATGGTGAGCAAGAAGGTGTCGAGCGTGTTGATGCCTTCAACAACGGATGTGGGCAACAGGTTGAGGGAATTGAAGCCGATGACCACAAGAAACAAAACGGCAAACCAAGGGATAGTGATGCTGCGCCGGCGGTCGGCCGATGCCTCCTCATCACCCTCGCTGCCGAAGCCTCTGGCCACACAATAGGCTATGACGAGCAGCACGGGCACGAGCATCATCACACGTATCATCTTCACGATGATGGCCACATTGCTCACCGCAGGCCCCATAGCATTGCCGGCCCCCACCACATGAGCCACCTCGTGGATGGTGGAACCGGCAAAAATGCCCATCAACTCAGGTGGCAGACTGAACACGCCGCTGCGGTAGAGGATGGGATAGAGAAACATGGAGAGTGTGCCGAAAATGACTACCGTGGCCACGGCTACGGCTGTCTTGTAGGGTTTGGGGCGAATGGCACCATCGACACCAAGCACGGCCGCAGCCCCGCAGATGGCACTGCCGCAAGCTGTGAGCAGGGCGATGCTGCGGTCTATCTTGAGCAAGCGCCCCACCCCGATGCCCAGCAAAATGGTGCCCACGACAATGAGGGCATCCATGCAGATGGCGGGCAAGCCCACGAGGGTGACATCCTGAAAGGTGAGTTTGAATCCATAGAGGATGATACCGAAGCGCAACACGCGTTTCGCACAGAAGGCGATGCCGGGCACCCAGGTCTCGGGCAGGTTGTTGCGCAGGCTGTTGGCATACAGCATGCCCAGCACAATGCCCACCACCATAGGACTGAGCGAGAGGGCCTTCACCCAATTCATGCCACCGATGTAGAAGGCCGCACACGAAAAAAGAACAATGAGCAGCACTCCGTGGAGCATACTGCTGCGCTGTGAAGAGAGTTTCATATTTTCTTATTTTTATAAAGTCAGATGACGCAATGCGTAAAAATGATGATGCAAAGGTATAGAAAACAGACGAAACAGAGGAGGGTTGGTCTGTTTTTCTTGTACAAATGGGAGAAGAAACCGATGAGCAAACATTCAAAAAAATGCCTCCGACAGTTCAAAGACTGCCGGAGGCATGGTATTAACAGATATGAAAAACGATTTTCGAAGCCTTATTCGCTCAGCGGGTCGAATGTGCCGGCTGCACCGCCGTTGTTGTAGTCGGCCCAGCCGATGGTTTGGCGGAGGCCCTTGTTGGCCGAAGAGGCACCGGAGTTGAGACCGAGGAAATAATAGTTGGGACGGAAGTTGACATAGAGCAGATTGTGCTGCGAGTCGTATCCGTCGCCGCGTTTCTCCTTGCGCACGAGGTTGTCGCCATACCACGAAGCCAGCGAAGCAGTCTGCTCGGCAAGACTCCGGCGCAGGTCCACGCCCGCGGGACGAACGGTTCCGGCCTTCAGCAACGGGTCTGAGTCATAGGTGGTGCCGCCGATGCCATACTTGTTGGCCACGCGGAACTCCATATTCTCGCGGCGCTGCCCGTTGAAAGGCTTGAAGCCGAGCCATGTGCAGGTGTTTCCTCCCCACCCCGTGAGTGTCCATGTGGACGGAGCACCGCTCACTTTGGCAGCCCCACCATCGAAGAGCATCCACCGACGCATGTCATCGAAGCGCTTGCCCTCGTAGGCAAATTCTATCTGCCGCTCGTAGAGAATGGCACTCATACAAGCTGCTTGGTCGGAGGCGAGATTGCTCTGGAGCCCACAGTCGCCGGTGTAGCCCACCCGCCGGCGGATTTGCTTGAGCAGGGCCACAGCCTCATCGGCATGGCCTGCACCGCAGGCGGCTTCAGCCAAATTGAGCAACACCTCGGCATAGCGTATTTCAATCAGCGGAGCGGCCGAATAGAAGGGGGCGGCCCCCTTGTTGTCGGTGGCTACATAGGTGTAGAGCGGACTGCCGTTGGCGTCGAGGTCGTCGCTCTTCTTGCGCACATACACGCCACTCTTGCTCGTCAAGAGGTTGTCAGCGGCATAGGAGTTGCCACTCTCGGGGTTGCCCTGATCATTGAGGTCGGTGTACCACACGTAGTTCCAGAGCACATAGTTCTTGCCGTTGGAGGGATTGTTGGCGTTGATCTTGCTCGCGTCTCCACTGTAGGCCCAACGGAAGCCGGGGAAAGCAAATGTGCGATAGAAACGCGGATCACGACCCACGAAGGGGGCATCGGGATTGTAAACGGAGTCGGAAACCTCCAGTTTGGTGTAGGTATCACTTACCGTCGCAGGCTTCTTGCCGTCGGCCATGGGGAACATGTCGATGAGCATGGCCGAAGCATTCTTGCCTCCGCCGCCCGTGTTGGAGGGGCGTATGTCGCGCTCCCAACGGTTGTTCTTCTGATTGTCGAGTCCGGCTCCGGTGATATTGTTATACAATGTGGCAAACACGGCTTCGGGATTTCTGCCCGACTGGCAGAACATGGTGGCGAAGCCGGCGGCATTGTCGCCCGAAGCCTGATAGAGACCGTAGCCGCAGGCGTTGATGCTGTCGAGCTCTTGCTTCATCTGGGTGTAGGCATTGGCCCAACGGGTGGGGTCGTTGGAACGGTTGAACAGCGGACTGGCCCAAAGCAGCAGCACCCGCCCTTTCAGGGCCAAAGCCGTACCGGTGGTCACGCGTCCGTAGTCATCGCCCGTCCATCCGCCGTTCATGGTCTTGCCGGCCAACAGCTTGGCCGACCGGTCGAGGTCGCTCAAGATGAAACGAATGCACTCTTTGGCACTCGAACGGGGAGTGAACGACCCCTCCACAGGGTCGAGGACAGCCGTCACGAGGGGCACACCGCCATACCATTTTACAAGGTTGTAGTAGCACCACGCACGAAAAAAGTAGACCTGCCCGAGCAGGACATTCTTCTCCTCCTGCGACAGTGTGCTGTTGGTGATGCCGTTGAGCACGTCGTTGATGTTGCGGATGCGCCCATAGACAGCCTCCTGTATGTTGGACTGCGTGGCCATGAAGAAGTCGGGCACGGCATTGGTGGCACTCGTCGACGACAGTTCTATCTGCGGATTCACGAAGTCGCTGAAGCCGCTGTACTCCTCGGTCGACCGGCCGGCAAGGTCGGCATTGCCCATGGAGGGCGACCGCCACGACATGTCGCCGGCTGCGGGCAGGCACCAACTATAGATATCGTTCAACCGACCGTTGGCTCCACTATAATAGTTGTAGACTTCCTTGTTGACGTTATCGTAGTTTTTCTTGTCTTCAAGGAATGTGTCGCTGCACGATGAGAAAGCCAGCACGCCTACAAGACCAAGACTCAAATATTTGATTTTAGCGTTCATTTTGTTATCTGTTTAGCGTTAAACGTTCCGTTTGTCAGAAGGTGAGATTCACGCCCACCGTCCACTTTCTCAGGTTGGGATAGCTGCCGTATGAGCCTGCCATCGGGTTCATGAACTTGTCGGGATAGGGGTTGTAAAAGTTGATGAGGTTCTGTCCGGTCACATTGATGCGCACGCCCTGCACGCCAACTCTCTTCACCCACCGCGAGGGAAGGCTGTAGGCCAGCGTCAGACGGTTCAAGGCCACGCGGGCGGCACTCACCCTCCAGAAGCTCGAAGCCACCGCATTCACCGATGTGTAGGCCAGATTGGGATAGTAGGCTTCGCGATTTTGGGCCACAACCAGTTTGCCCTGCCCGTCGTAGATATCCTGATAAGCATACATATTGTCGGGGTTCCAGAACGAGGGCATGTTGCAATATTCCAGATTGCCGGTGGGTTTAAGGGCTGCACCGGGCAGCAAGGTGTAACCACCCCAACTTGCCCCGAGCTGTGCGGTGAGCGAGAAACCCTTGTAGTCGGCCCCGAGATTCACCGTGAAGCCATAGATGTTGTCGCGATTGGAGAGCTTCACCTGATCGTTCTCCTCATCCACGATGCCGTCGGGTCCGTCATAGCTCACGTTGCCGTTGTCGTCTACATGCTGCGCACCGCGTATATCCTTGTAGATGAGCATACCCGGACGCACCTTGTCTTTGGTGAGTCCCATGTAGGAAGTGATGCCGTATTTGTCGAAATATTCCTCAATGTCTTGGAACGAACGGAACATCCCGATGCACTGCATACCCCACGTGCCGATGTCGGTGCGGTGACCACGGGTGATCTGACGGTAGATATACTCGTTTTCCCAGTCCATATTGAGCACCTTGTTGTCGGAGTAGCCCGTGTTCAGCCCCACCTTATACTTGAAGTCCTTGCCTATCTTGTCGCGCCAAGTGAGCGAGAGTTCCCATCCCCACGAATCCATCTCGCCGAGGTTGACAGCCGCACTCTGCGTGCCGACAGTTGACGGCACGGTCTGTTTGATGTTCATCAGCATCTCGCGGTTCCACTCACGGTAGGCCTCCAACGTCACTCCCAAACGCTGATTGAGGAAGTTGGCATCTACACCGAAGTTGAACTTGTAGTCCTTGTCCCAATGCACATCGCGGTTGACGGCCGAGTTGTTCTTGTTGATGGTGATGCGGTTGGAAGAATTATTGCCCGTTCCTTCCCCGAACACCACGCCCTTGTTGGCATCCTGCGCATACACTTGCATCCATTGCCAAGGTGCTGTGTTGTCGCGGCCGGTCAGTCCGAACGACGAGCGGAGCTTCAAGAAGTCCACCCACTTCACGTTGTTCTTGAACCAAGGTTCTTCCGACACCACCCAACCGAGGCTCACGGCGGGGAAGGTTCCCCAATAGTTCTCGGGTGCAAACTTCGTGGAAGCGTCCGAACGGAGCAGGAACTCGAAGAGATATTTGCTGGCGTAGGCATAGTTGATGCGCCCGATGTAAGACAGTGTTCCGCTCTCGCTGCGCGTGAAAGTGGTCGTCATCTCACCCGTGGCGGAGTTGTACTGCCCGGTGGTAAACTCGTATGGATTCTCGCGTTGGCCCGTGAGATATTCGCTCTCGGCTTCCGACTTCTCGATAGAAAAGAGTGCCTGCACATGGTGCAGACCGAAGTCACGGGCATATTGGGCCGTGAAGTTGATCTGGTAGTTGTCCGTGCGGGTCATTGAGCGGCCAAGGAAGTTACCGTTGGCAGTGGTCATGGGCACGAAGTTGCTCCGGTCGAGCAGGTCGGTCCCTTCTTCTCCCGTCACGGGCGTGTAGAGGTGGTTGCCGCTGCCGTAGCGCCTGACCATCTGATAGAGCGTGTAGCGGGAACCGTACTCGTTGCCTTTGTCAGTGTTGATGCTCTTGCTATAGGAGAAACTCAGCTTAAGGCCTTTCAGCACCTTGCTCCAACCGAAGTCGTAGTTCACACTTCCCATGATGTTCATGTTGGAATTCATGTTACGCTTGTAGTCGCCGTTGTTCTGCAAAACGTCGAAATTATACCCCTGATTCTGATTCTTCGACTGGTTGCTCACGCCATAGGCAGGTATCGCGTAGCCGCCCACATACTCAGGGATGTAGCCCGGACGGGTGAGCAAGAGGTTGTAGTCCTTTTCCGCATTGGTGCCCCCCACCTTCAAGAGCGGCGTGTTCTTCTTGGCATAGTCACCCGAGACGGTGAGGTTTGCACCCAACCACTTGCTTATCTTCACGTCGATGCCGGCCCGATAGTTCCATCGGTCGTAGTCGAGTTTGCCGAGATTGCCGTCTTGGTTGAAGTAGGTAATACCGCCGAAATAGTTCACATTGTTGGTTGCCCCGCTCACATTGACGCTGTGCTTCATGGTCGTACCGGTCTCCCAGTATTTGTCGAGCAGATCATAGTTAAGACTTTTCATGGCTTCCAGTTCGTCAGACTGGAACAAGGCGGTTGTCTTGTTGAGCGAAGTGTTGGTCGGATCGGCTGTCGTCACGGCATTGTAGAGCCGCCCGTAGTCGTAGGCACTCAACATCTTCGGGCGCGCCACCTCATCGTTGAAGCCAAACGTCCCGCTGTAGCTGATACGCGGAGCCCCCATCTTGCCTTTTTTGGTGGTCACGAGAATCACACCATTAGCTGCACGCGCACCATAAACGGCAGCCGAAGCGTCTTTCAACACCGAGATGCTCTCCACCTCCGACGGGTCGAGATTGTTGAAAGCTTCTGCCCCAAGGTTCTGTCTTGTGTTGCCCACTTTCACATCGTTGGGGTAGATGTAGCCGTCAATGACAAACAGCGGTTCTTGTGCTGTCGAACCGATTTCACCCAACGAGTTGGTGTCGCGAATGTGCAGTCTGGCATTTTCGCCCGGCCGCGCATCACCTCCACTCACACTCAGGCCGTTCACCAGTCCGCTCAAGCTGCTTCCCAGTCCGCCATTGGCGAGGTCTTGCAGGTCTTCCACGGGTACCGTGACCACCGAACCGGTGAGGTGGGCCTTCTTCTGCGTGCCGTAACCCACGACAACCACCTCATCGAGATCGGTGTTGACGGCCGACAGCTGAAGCCGCCCACCCGTGGTGGAGACATCCTTATAGCCTATGTAAGAGACGGTGAGCTTGCCACCGTTCGGCACATTCAACTTGTAGTTACCGTCCAAATCGGTAACGGTGGCCGTCTTCGTTCCCGCCACGCGCACCGTAGCCCCGATGATAGGGTCACCATGTTCGTCGACCACCGTGCCCTGCACCACTTTATTCTGTGCTGCAACGGGGAGCGCACAAGCAAGTGCCAACCCGAAGGCCAGCGTCTTGAAATATCTTCTTTTCATTGCGTATTCCATTTTAGATTAAGTTATTATTCGGCTGCCGGCAACCAACGCGGGTCACCCGTCCTGTTGGCCAACTGTTCGGCTCCCGACACCGTGAAGTCGCCGCCGGCTGCATCCTTGAAGCCGGGATCGGTGGTCAGCACATCGGTGTCATACTTCTCGTTGGCCTTCGCGCCATTATACCAATAGGTGTTTTGCAGGGCCGTGAGGTTGTGTGTGCCGTTGGTGAGCCGGTTCATGATTTCTCCCTTTCCACAATCCACGAAGATGCTTTTCGTGAAATAGAGTTTCAGACTGGCCCGGCCTTTCAGCGTGTTGGTGTTGATGAATTGCTTGGAGTAGGCCAGATTGCAGAAAGTGCTGTTCAGGAAGTTGAAACTGCCGCCCGCATATCCCGTCACCTTGCCCGGCTCCGTACCGTGAATTTGGGCAAAGAACTTACCCGTCTTGCTCGTGCTGTACACCGTCGAGTTTTGGAATGTCATGTTGATGGGTATCGTCTTTTTGAAAGAGAGCACCACGTCTTGATGGTCTATCTGTATGACACTGTTGATGATTTGGAACTGCTCAAGCGCATACTTGGTGTCGGAGTCGTAGACCAGCCTGTGCGTGACATTGACAATGCGGCACGAAGTGATGGCAATGGGAGCCTTGATGACGTAATCGCCCGACTTCACTTGCAGCGAAGCATCGGGTGTCTTGCTCAGCACGATGAGGTCTTTAGCCGCCGCACAGTCTATATTCAGACTCTTGAGCGTGAGTCCGGCATAGGTCTTGAAATTGGCATCGGCGGCAAGCACGACATTGGCTGGCTTGGCCTTATCGATGCTGCGCAGCTGTACGGTATTGGCTCCAAAATCGAGTACACCCGAAAGCGTGTAGTTGCCACCGGGCACGAGGTCGTAGACCAGTGCCTTGCCCACCGAGTCGGTGGGGCAAGGATGCGCCTCAAACCACTCTTTCAGATCGCCTTCGGGAACCGACATATAGGCCGGTGTGAAGGTATTGAAAGCCTTCTCGGTGACAGTCGACTCGCTGTTGCCGGCCTTCTCGTTGCCCATCGCCCGGATGGCGAATATGTAATTGGTGTCTTCCTTACGGTCGAGCGTGACGGTGCAGCCGTCTATCACACTGTCGGTCACGATAGGTTTCTCACGCTTGGCAGCGTCGTAGAGCGACACTTTATAGCCGCCGGCCCCATAAACCACTTTCCATGTGACGGTCTGCGACTTGCCGTCGGCACTCGGAGTGACCGTGATGCCGTCGATCTTAGGAGCTTCCAGCGTGACGCCCGTGACTCCGCTTGAGAACGTTTCGTCGTCGAAGCCATCTCTGGCACACGATGCCAGTGTCAAGGCAGCAAGCCCAAGAAGCAGGCAACCGCCCAACTTCCCTCGTGCCATAAAACGATTTCTTTTCATAATTGAACGTTTAAGTTTTTATTTGTATTTTAGATTTGTTTCTCTCCCTGATTACGGCAGTTTCTCTTTTTGTGTCCACTTGCAGTCACCCGCCAGTCGACCGTCATGCACGTTTGCCAACGGCACGCTCATCTGAACACCTCTTTTATATAGGCCACATTGCGGCTGAAGTTGTATTTCACATCACGCACACGCCTCACATCCCGGCTCCGCTCCACCACGAGCCAGCCGCCCCACCCCATGCGGTCGAGCACCTTGCGTATGTGGGGCAAGTCTATCTCGGGGTCTTCCCGCAGATTCACGCTGTCGGTGTTGGAAGCATGAATCTGCACGACGCGCGCCCGACCAAGCCTTTTCAGCTCTCGAGCGATGTCGCGCCCGTGGTCAGCCGCATCTTGGAGGTTATAGTATATCTTGATGCCGTCGCTCCCCACTTTCTTCAGCAGCCGGATGTCGGCACGGGCATCCTGCCCCGTGCGTATGCCGATGGTCACTCCTTCCCGCACAGCCATTTCGCCCACCACGCGCAACCGGGTCACCAGCGTGTCGCGCATGGCTCCCGGCCGTTGCCATTCGCCACTACTACCACCCAACGGCAGAAAAGCCACCTTGCAACCGAAGACTTTCATGGTGCGGAAACAGTCCTGAATGAGCTCCCGATAGTTGTCCCGGGTGATGAAACTCTGGGCAAAGAAACCACTCATGGCCACCGAAGCGACGGCCACACCCAGACTGTCGGCCGTGCGGCGAAACACTTCCGCCTCACGCCTGTCACGCAACTTATTGTCGAAGAGCCTGCGCTTGCCGAGCGGTCCCATGTCGAGTTCCACCCCGTCGGCTCCTATCTGCCGGGCAAGGGCAAACTCGCCGAGCTTCTGACGCTTGAGCATCATCCAGTCGCAGGCGGCCACGCGATAGCGGGGTACAGCCTTCTGTGCGCAGACGGAGTGTGCCGGCAAAAGTAGCAACAGCCACACCAACAGCCATTTAAAAGACTTGACAATCATCAATTTAGGTTTATTCCAATAGGTAAACGAGACTTACTTTCCCCATAAAGACGATTGTCAGCCGGTTTTGTAACGGCAAATCGAAAAAATATTTGCGTATCTTAAAAAACGTAATGTGTTCTTCCTCTCCGCCCTATGTTGCGACCCTGCTCTTGACAGCAAAGGCCCGCGGACTCATGCCATATTTCTTGCGGAAACACTTTCCGAAATAGCCCACGTCGCTGAATCCACAACTGTATGCCACATCGGTGATACTCCGGTCTGAACTTTTGAGCAGTTCCACAGCATGGGTGAGCTTGTAGTCGCGCACGAAGTCGAGCGGAGACATGCCCGTAGCGGCCTTCACGCGCTTGAAGAAAGCACTGCGGCTCATGCCCAACTCCTTGGCTATGGCCGCTATGTCGAAGTCGGGATTGTCCAGATTGCCCCCAACAATGGTCTTCACCTGTTCCACAAATCGCGCATCTTGCTGCTCAAGATAGAACTTGCGCTTGAACTCCGAGAGTTTCGACTGCACATAGACGTCGTTGCGAAGCCTGATTTGATAGCGGGCGTAGCGCACGGCCAACCAGAGCAACACGCTGCCCAAGAGGGCGTAAAGGGTATAGGCCCACCACGTGGCCCACCACGGCGGTCTGATCACAATGCGCAGCGAACGACCGGAAGTGTGCCCGCCACGCGCGGCATCCACCACCTCCACCACAAAACGGTAGTTGCCCGAAGGCACATTGGTGTAGGAAGCTATGCGGTTGCGGCCGCTGTAGTGCCATGCCTTGTCGAAGCCTTCGAGCCGGTAGCGGTAGTTAAGATGCTCCTGACTCTTGTAGTTGAGGGCGGCAAACTCAAGGGTGAACATGTTTTGGTTGTGGCGCAACTCCAGCTTGGAGACATAGGGCAGGGCCCCCACTGCCCCTCCCCTGACGGGCAGGGCGTGCAGTTCCATGTTGTTCACCTCGCACCCCACGATGTAGACAGGGCAGCGGCCTTCATCGCTCTTGAGGCTCTCGGGACGGAAAGCCAATATGCCCTCCTTGCAGCCCATCCACACCTCGCCCGTGCGGTTCAGCAGCGAGGCCGTCTCTTCCATCTCCACCCGGGGGAATCCGTCGGTGCGGTCGAAGTTGCGGATGCGCCCCGCCTGCCGGTCGAAGCACGAAAGTCCGTCGGTGCTGCCCAGCCACAGCCGGCCTTTGCGGTCTTCCACGATAGACACGATGACATCGTTTTGCAGGCCCTCGCGCCGCCCAACGGTCCGGAAAAGAGGTAGACGGTTGACCGGGTCGTAACCGCTGATGCGGCTCAGTCCGCCACCAAAGGTACACACCCATATCTGCTGCCTGCTGTCTTTGTAAAGGGCGTAGATGTCACTGTTGGCCAATGTGTTAAGCTCAGTGCGCCGATAGGTGTCAAACCGGATGTCGGCTGCACGCCTGAAACGCGTGTCGAGCGACATCAATCCGTCTATCGTACCTATCCACAAACGCCCGTTGCGGTCTTCCGTCATGTTGCGCACCTCCATGTAGAGTCCGTAGCCGGGATAGCCTGCCATGCCGTTGTACTTGTTCAGAAACTCCACCCGACCTGCACGTTTGCTGATAAGATTGAGTCCACCATCGAGCGTGCCCACCCAGATGTGGCCGAGCCTGTCTTTATAAGTAATGTACACGTTGTCGCCGCTGATGCTTGCCGGGTTGGCAGGGTCGTGGCGATAGTGTACGAAACGGTAGCCCGATGGCTGCCCCGCATCGGGCACAGCCTCCACCAGTCCGTCGCCTTTGGTCGAGAGCCACAAGCGTCCGTGGTCGTCGGGCATGATGTAGTATACGCTGCCTATGCCGTAGACCGCATAAGAGAGGTTTGCCTTCACGCGCCCTGCGGCATCGAGCACATAGAGATTTTTGCCACGCGTGCCCACCCACACATCTCCCGAAGGCAGTTGCCGGAGTGAGCGCACCCCATCGTTGGCACTCATGGGCAGAGGGATGAGTCTGAACTGGCGGGGAGGAAAGATGAAGCGGAACACGCCATTGTTGGTGGTTGTGAGCCAAAGCACCCCGTCGCGGTCGAGTTCCATGTCAAAATAGCGGCTGTCGGCCCGGTTGTCGGCCACCTCCTTCATTGTCGAGATTCTCTCCGCCTCCATCGTCCGGGCATCGATGTGCAAGGCCTCTCCCGCTGCCGTGAGATAGAACACACCGTGCTCGCCGGCATCGCAGAAGCGCGGTTGGGTGATGTCGCCCAAGAGGGTGAAGGCATAACGGCGCGAAAATCCCGTGGAGACATTGCTCACGGTGAGTGAGCGACCGGTGTCATCAAGCCGCCATGTGTTGCCCCGCCGGTCGCGATAGGTGTCGGCAGCGGCAGCCTTACGGGCAAAACAAGTGCGCCAATGGTCGCGGTTGTAGCTTTCGGGACGGTAATGTTTAGGCAGCGGTTCGGCAAATATCTTGTAGTCGGTGCCCACCCAAGCGGCATAGCCGCCTCGGATGTCCACCACGGGGGCTTTCAGCCGGAAGTCGGATGGGTTGAGGAGTCCCTTTGACGAGGCCACCAACCTTACGAGGATGCGCCCGTCACGGGTGGTCGTGGCGAGAAGCAGATTCTTGTCTTTGGTGAGCAGCAACACCCCTCCCCGACCGTCGCCCTGCATCTTGATGACTTGCAGATTGCGGGTGTAGGGCTTCAACTCGTCATGCACCATCTCGAAACGCTCCGTGCGCTTGAAGAGCACCGACACCTTCCAGTCGGTTGTCTTGATCCACAGGTTACCCTGCCCGTCTTCCACCAGCCGTTCCACCTTGCGCGGGGGCTGGTCGGAACCTTCGGCAAATGCCGTGGAATAGTTCTGGAAGCGCCGCCCGTCGAAGCGTGAAAGGCCATACCAAGTGCCAAACCACACAAACCCGTCGTGTGACTTCAGCGCGCAGTGCACGCCGTTGTTGGCCAGCCCGTCGTGTTCGGTGTAGTGGGTCACAAGCATGTCGGCACGCGCCTCCGACTGCGCACAGAGCCATCCGCAGCAACACAAACACAACAAAGTGACCATCCATCGTCTCATGATATTGAGCCAAATAATGTGAGTATGATGCAAAGGTAGTGGAATTTGCGGGAAAAACAAAATTCCCCCTCCACATATTACCACCGCTATCCGAGCCAAGCTATATGTCAAGACTATTCGCATCGCATTTGCTTTCGCCCCGATTGTTTTGTATCTTTGCAGCATAGAGCCGACTCATGGTAGACAAACAATTACATCGTCGGAGACTTATCTTGCACCCATTAGAAGATACTCATACTGGGCGAACGATCAAAAAGAGGGTGTATCAAAGCTCGATTCTAACTAAAGACAGCTATCATTTGTAAAGAATAACCGCTAACTAAAGAGTTAATAACTCAATGATAGCGGTTGTTTTGATATTTATGAGGGGTTGAAACTGTCAATATGATAGGAGAGTTTCCGGAATTCTGAGTTTTGACACACCCTCCTCCAAAGCGTTGTATCGAAAACGCACATCGATGGTACATCTCCTACAATGCTATTTCTTCTTCATGTTGAGCAGCAGCCGGCCTATCCAAATGCCATGTTTGCCGTTCTGGTCTACTCCCACCCACTTGCCGTCAAGGTTGCGGCAGTATTCGAGTTTTTGGAAATAGGTGTGTGAATGGCCACCCAGCACGAGGTCGATGTTGCGCGAACCCTCTATTGTGCGCACGTCGTCGTAGTCGTCGAGTTTCCATCCCAAGTGGGAAATACATATCACGAGGTCGCATTTTTTGTCACGTTTGAGGAAGGTGGCCACATCGAGTGCCGTCTTCACCGGGTCGAGGAATTTCACGCCGGGGCAGTTTTTGATGTCCACCAGTCCGTCGAGAGCCGGACTAAGGCCGAATACGCCTATCTTCACTCCGTTGCGGTGGATGATGATCCATGGCTTGACAAGCCCTTCGACCACGGTGCCCTTGAAGTCGTAGTTGCTGCACACGATGGGGAAGTTGGCCATGCGGAAGAGGCGTGCCATGTTGTCGAGTCCGAAGTCGAATTCATGGTTGCCGATGGTCACGGCATCGTAGTGCATCATGTTCATGAGGTTTACCTCTACATCCCCCTTATATAATGTGAAATAGGCTGATCCCTGACAGAAGTCGCCGCTGTCGAAAAGCAGCAGGGAAGGATTCTTGCGCCGCTCCTCCTTGAGCATGGCTATGCGGCGGAGAAATCCTCCGCGGTCGGCAAAAGCTGTGTCGGCTAAGTTGCTTCCAAGGGGCATCACACAACTGTGGGTGTCGTTGGTGTGGAGTATCTCCAGCTGTTTCTGTGCCATGGCAGAGAACGCCACCACACAGCATGTCAATAACAGGATATGTCTCAGTTTCATAATCGTTCGATTGTTTGGTTAATTCTTCTTTTTGTATTATTCTACCACTATCCGGCCTTCCACCTTCGGGGCTACCACGATGCCGTGGGCAGTCTGGTCCTTGAAGTAGTCGACGATGAGAAAACGCACGTTGTTCTCGGCACCTTGCGGTGAAACCATATTGGTGCGAGTCTTGAAGGCCTCCATCTGGTCGTTGCCCTGCGCCACATAGTCGAGCGTGGCCACCCGGTAGCTGCGCGCGGGCTCCACCGGCTCTCCATTGATTTTCGCACTCACCAGTTTTCCGTCCTTTGTGATGACCATTTCCACCCCGTGGCTCACGGCCTCGCCACCGCGGTGTGCTATTTGGCCGAACAGTTCGAGTACTTTTGTCCCTGAAAGGGTGAGGAAGCAAATCTTATTCTCAAAAGGGGCCATGTCCACAATGTCGCCCAGCGTCACGTCGCCTTCAGCCAGAGCGGCACGTATGCCCCCCATGTTGTAGACAGCAAAATCGGGCTTCTCGTTAAACCGGGGGCCGCACCACAAGAGGATGTCGGCCAACAGATTGGAGAGTTGGCTCTCGGGCCGTTTGGCCGCCATATAACAAGCCACCCGCCCCACCACGGGCCGCATCACACTGTCCACTTCGTGCCGATAGGGCATGATGAATGTAGCGGCTGCAGCATCGGGAGTGGCATCGTAGCGGCGGTCGATAAGCAGGCGCGAGCGATCCACTGAAGCAAGTTGATAATGAGAGGCGCATGAAGCACCCACAAGCAGCATTGACGCAGCTGCAAGCATCACGTTGTATTTCTGCATAGTTCGTATATTTGATTCGTGCAAAGATAGACAAAAAGAGACAAAAGACAAAGAAAAGAGTGCAAAATTTGGAATGTCGGGAAAATAATCGTAACTTTGCATCCGCTTTTCGGCGTAACCGCTGGCCGTAGAAGAGTTACGGGCTATGTTGCGTTGGAACGACAAACAATATTTAATTATCAAACAACAATGGATTTAATTAAAGTTGCTGAAGAAGCATTTGCAACCGGTAATCAGTTTCCCGAATTTAAGGCAGGCGACACGATTACAGTAGGTTACAAAATCGTCGAAGGTACCAAGGAGCGCGTTCAGCTCTATCGCGGTGTAGTCATCAAGATCTGTGGTCACGGCGACAAGAAGCGTTTCACGGTGCGCAAGATGTCGGGCACGATTGGTGTGGAGCGTATCTTCCCCATGGATTCCCCGAACATTGCCTCTATCGAGGTCAACAAGCGCGGTAAGGTGCGTCGTGCCAAACTCTATTATCTGCGCAAGCTTACCGGTAAGGCTGCCCGCATCAAGGAGAAGAGAACCGTCGCTAAGGGTTGATTCTGCACTCCTTCCTTTTCAGCAGAGAAATAAAAAAGGTTTCAGAAGCCGTACTTCTGAAACCTTTTTTGTTTTTTACAGTTCTCAAGCGAGGTGTATTCCTGCTGATGTGTGGTCTCCGGCTACTCCTGCCAACGCTTGTAGGAGAATTTCCCGGCATCGCGTCATTTCCCCTTCAGCTGCCCCTCGTAGCTGGTCAGTCCGTCGTCTTCGCCGTGGAGGTTTTCCTGAAAGTCGTTCCAGTTCTGGTAGCCCACAAAGAGCGCCAATTTGTCAAGTGTCTCCCGCGACGGATGTTCGGCTCCCTTGAGATAGCTCCACACCTTTTTCAGAGCCCCCGAGGGCAGATGCACATGGTGACGGGAGATATGGGCAGACAGCTTTTCAAAGTCGGAAGAGACACTGATGGGCTTCCCCACCTTTTTTTCCACTTCCGTCGCCAGAAGTTTCAATTCCTGTTTCATAACCTACTGTTAATTGTTCATGCCGGCCCCATCGGCAAAGGAACTTGCAGATAGCCGACTGTAACCGGTTGCAAAGATAACAATTTTCAGCATATAACGAACTTATATCGAAGAAATTTCGTACTTTTGCAACTGGAAATTATTATCCCTCACATCTATGAAAGAATTAGCACTAAAGTACGGTTGCAATCCCAACCAGAAGCCTTCGCGAATCTATATGGAAGAAGGCGAGCTTCCCATCGAAGTCATCAATGGCCGGCCCGGCTACATCAACTTTCTCGATGCCTTCAATTCCTGGCAGCTGGTGAAAGAACTGAAAGAGGCCACAGGGCTGCCTGCCGCCGCCTCGTTCAAGCACGTGAGCCCGGCCGGAGCCGCTGTGGGGTTGCCCCTGAGCGACACGCTGAAGAAGATCTACTTTGTCGACGATGTTGACTTCGAGCTCTCTCCGTTGGCTTGCGCGTACGCCCGTGCCCGTGGGGCCGACCGCATGTGTTCCTACGGTGACTTCGTGGCACTGAGCGACACCTGCGATGCAGCCACAGCCCGGCTCATCAAGCGCGAGGTGAGCGACGGTGTGATAGCTCCAGATTATACTCCCGAGGCCATAGAGATATTGAAGGCCAAGCGCAAAGGCACTTACAATGTCATCAAGATAGATCCTGACTTCAAGCCCGCCCCCGTTGAGCGCAAGCAGGTGTACGGCATCACGTTCGAACAGGGACGCAACGAGGTGAAACTCGACGACCCGGCACTCTTCCGGGATGTTCCCACCCGTAACAAGACATTCCCGGCCGAGGCCATGCGCGATCTCATCATTGCGCTCATCACGCTGAAGTACACACAGAGCAACTCGGTGTGCTACGTGAAAGACGGGCAGGCCATCGGCATTGGGGCCGGTCAGCAGAGCCGTATCCATTGCACCCGTTTGGCAGGCAGCAAAGCCGACGAGTGGTGGCTTCGCCAGTGCCCGAAGGTGATGGCGCTGCCGTTCAAGAAAGACATTCGCCGGGCCGACCGCGACAATACCATCAATGTCTATATCAGCGACGAATACGAAGATGTGTTGCAAGATGGCATTTGGGAACAGTTCTTCACCGAGAGGCCCCAACCGCTCACGCGCGAGGAAAAGAAGGCATGGATTGCTCGAAACACAAAGGTGGCGCTCGGTTCGGATGCGTTTTTCCCCTTCGGTGACAACATCGAACGGGCTCACAAGAGCGGTGTGGAGTATATCGCACAGGCCGGAGGCAGCATCCGCGACGACCATGTGATAGACACTTGCGACAAGTATGACATTGCCATGGCGTTTACGCATGTGAGATTGTTTCATCATTAAAAGCCTTATCCCCCTCTCCCCTCGGAGAGGGAAAAATTAGCCCGAGGGATAAACTGCAATCCATTGGCAGTGTGCTTTTTAACAAACCGACAACTATGGACGAATTTGACAAGATACTTGAGAATGGAATCACTTTCAAGGCTGCACCCAAAGGTGGAGGCAAGGAAGATAAAGTGAAGACAAAGGCTAAGAAAAAGAAATATATTACCGGTGCCCATGGCAGCGGTTCGGCCCGGCAGAAAGCTAAATACCGTGAGCAGCGGGCCAACCGCAAGTCGCAACGAAAGAAATAGGCGGATTTGCCAAAAGGCGACTGTCGTGACAGCAGAATGAATAAAAGTTGATGTCATTCTGCTGTTTTTCTGTCATTCCCTATGTGCTTTTTACATAAAGAACAAAAAACGTCTCAAAAATTTTGTCCGTTCAAAACTTTGTGTTACCTTTGCATCCGCAAACATCGATATCATGTTTTGCAGACATGATGGCGGGATAGCTCAGCTGGTTAGAGCGTCGGATTCATAATCCGGAGGTCGAGGGATCGTGCCCCCCTCCCGCTACAAAGAATAGTTGATGATCGATTGATTATCAGCTGTTTTTGTTTTAGTAGGGTACAAATGATGTGTAAATTGGCTCCAATTCCTGTAGCTGCAGAGAATCTCCTTAATATTGCTTCTCAAATCGGTGTCCGTCTATATGATGGAATTCCCCAAGCATACGGCAGGTCACCGGGGATGATGTCGTCCTGAGTTTACTCATAGGGGAGTCTGGACTGTTATAGCCATCAGTCCTATGACAACATCGTTGGCAGTCGTTCTCAGGACCAGTTTACGCAGTTTCTTTTTAGGATTGAGCCTCACCTCGAGCACTTCGGCAGCTCCGCCGTCGATTGTCAGCGGTGGGACTTTCGATGTCGGAGAGTCTGAAATGTTCCTGGCGCGCCTGACAGCCAGTGACTCGGATAGTGTTCTGCTCACCTTCCCGGTTTTCAATCCTATGCGCCAAGGGCGTGGTTTGGGCAGCGTGAATGCCGGAGAACCGTCGTCGTAGTCCTGCTCTATGGGACACCAGTTGGAAGGGTTACGCAGGCTGAGCGTCTCTGAATTGCCGTCACTGTAGGTTATCCTTACCACTCCGTTCTCGAAATGGCTTTGCATAGGATTCGTTGAGCCAGCCATGAGCAGGTAAACGTGCGATGCCCGTCCACTAAGCGGAATCTCAATGCTGTCGGGATAGTTGTCCCAAATGCTGGTGTAGACGATGTTTTTCCCCTTGCTCGGTATACTGAAGGGTACTCCCGCAATCGTAACTGTTCCGCCAGCAGCTATGGCTCGGAGGGCGCAATCATTGATGTCGGCTGTTTTTTTCGTCGAACACCAGTCGCCGATGCCTTGAGTGGGAAGGGCGAGTGTGGTGTATGGAGAGCGGGGCGAGAGGTATTTGTTCTTGAAGATGTCGGTGACTTCGGAATTGAAGAACTTTGAGATGTTGACGGGGTTACAGCATTCTGTGATCACCTCGGCAAGTGCCGTGCCTTTAGCTTTTTCCGTCATGACGTACTCGGGTGAAGGTTCCTCATGGAATCCGACCGTGTCCAGTACAATGGTCTGCACGCTGTCGGACCTGAAGGCCGTGTCTTTATAGTGTCCGTTACCGGTGTTCTGCCGTATAACTATTTGCAGCGGACGGGTGAAGTTTTGTATTACCTTATAATACTCTTTGCTGTCGGAACGCCGAAAAGAGTATTCTATGTATGGGGTCTTCACTGATGCGCTGTCCCAGTCGGCAGGGAATCCGGGGCGTATGATGCATCGCCCGTCGAGGGCCTGAGGTGTTATGCCGAACAGACCTTCTATCAGTGCTCGCGATGTTATGCCGGTGACATCGGAGAAGTCGCGGTAGGCCTCACCGAGATTAGCGTCATACTTGGAGATCTGCCCGAAATTAGCAGGGCTGGTGCCCATATACATGAAATCGATCAAGTTGCTCTTCAGCAGCTTGAAGCCGGCGTCGGGTCTCCCTGCATGGAAATAGGCGAGTGCCATGTGGCTCACTTCGGCCATGGCCACGTTGTTGATGCTCCACTCATAAGGTACCCAGTCGGAGGTGGAGATTGTGGAAAATTGCTCGTTGCCGAGTGAGAAACGGATATGCGGTATCCGTGTATCGACATATTTTGTAGCCTCATACGCCTGCTCCGGGCTGCAAGCCCCGCAATCTATGGGTGTGTATATTGACCACAAGGCGGCATCATTATGAATGCGTTTCAGCCCCATGAAGTCTTGAAATTCAGCCCAATGGCCTTCGTCGCTTAGCCACAATCGGGCGTTCATGGCGTTGAGAATGTGTGAGGCTTCGACACTGTAGGGCTGTGGATCCTCACCTATGATCTCTGCAATGCGTGCGGCAAGAAGATTTCCGCGGTAGTTGTAGGCCGAAGCGTGCGTGACTGCTCCGCTGTTGTATTGCAATGCGTCGCTGGCCCAAATGCAGCAGTAGGCATCGTAGAGGGCATCGTTGTCGGGATCCCATGTGTTTTTCTCCCACGCTAAGTGTCGCCGAATCACAGGCCACATCTTCCTCATGTAGGCAGTGTCGGCATCGAACTGGAAATGCCACAGAAGCTCGTCAATGTAGTTGAGGTTCATGTCGTAGTGGTGGAACTGGCGATTGTTCTCCGGGCTGCGACAGATGTAACCGTTGCTATACATCGGTGTCCCCCATCGGTATGTGCCGCGGGCAAGGTTGTTGGCAGAGTCCATGAGATGGGGTGACGTAACGGGCACGCCGGTCACCTGACTCTTGGCATATGCGTCGAAGTGGGTGCGCTGCCGTTGTGGCATTCCAAGAAAGTCGCCCATATAAGCTGCGCGCCATCCGGGCAGCGGCATCCGCCATCCTACCGCACCGTGCAGCCACACTTTTCCGTCCCATGCCCCATCGGCGGCGATGGTCAATGCACTGCCTATGGGATTGATGTATGGGTCGGGAGTTGTAAAGACGATTGAACCTGCAAGATGTTCACGGTAGCTGTCAGAAGAGGCAAATAAGGCTGCCAGTTCATTGCCCGTACCGCAAAAAAGAGTGTCGCTTTCGAAGACGAAAAATAGTTCGCGGCCTTCAGTTGGCAGTAGCCCTGATGTCGTGGCCAAAGGCTTCTCGCCCTGCCGTTGGGCGAAACTTGTTTCCGGCTGGTCGATGGTACCGAGATCGCCGCATCGGTGGAATTTCTTTCCGGTAACGTTACCCACCAAGCATCCTACGTGTATGCCATCAAGGCTGTCGCCAACGAGGCGCCAAATGGCACCTTCCCGGTCGGGGAAAGCTACAACGGCCATCCGTAGTGTTCCATTCCCCAAGCGTGGATCGCGAATGGTGTAATCACGCCGTCCACCAACGTAGCCCGCCATGCAATAGCTGGCTGAGTCAAGGGCAAAGATTCCATCGCTTGCCAACACCTGGAAGCGGATGTTTCGGCAAACGTCCTTCTTGTAGGTAGCAAAAATGGGGACATCGCTGGTCTCGAGGCGCCATTCGCTTCGGTTGCTTCCGTAAAGTGCGCGCGAATAGCGGTTGTTGCCGTTGACACAAACAAAAGCGTTACCTTGCGGAAAGTAATTTGCTGTTCGGGCTTCAGACTGTGCGGTGGCGCTCATGGCTACGCATGCCGAAAAGAGTAGTGTCGCGATTTTTTTCATCCTGAGTGGATGGTTTGGATTTGTAGGACAAAAGTACGGAAAATAAATAAAATCCTCAAATAATTATGGTTTATCCTGTGTTTTGGAATGCCGGTTATGCTATTCAAAGAGCTCACGCAGCTCCTTGTTGCTCAACTTCCCAATCCAACTTTCTCCTGTAGAGATGGTCATGTCTGCAAGGGCACGCTTATTGTTGATCATGTCGTTGATGCGTTCTTCAAAGGTGTCGCGGGTGATGAAACGATGAACCATAACATTCTTCTTTTGGCCGATGCGATAGGCACGATCGGTAGCCTGAGCTTCTACGGCCGGATTCCACCAAAGGTCATAGTGGATAACGTGGGTTGCGGCTGTGAGGTTGAGACCAGTACCGGCCGCTTTCAGAGAGAGGAGAAAGATGCGGTCGGCACGGTTGTTCTGGAAACGATCGACCATCTCCTTGCGTTGTTTGATGTCGGTTCCTCCATGCAGAAACATCGGTTTCCGTCCCGTTGCCTCGGTAATAAACTGCTGTAGCATGTCGCCCATCTCCTTGAATTGTGTGAAGATGATGGCCTTCTCGCCACTGTCGTTAATGGCATTGACGAGAGTGAGCAGCATCTCGGTTTTGCCGGAGAGGGTCGGTTGGAAATCACCATTTTTCAGATATTGGGCCGGATGATTGCATATCTGTTTTAGGGCAAGCATCATCTGCAAAATGAGTCCTTGCCGCTTGAAGAGCGTCTTTTGGTCTCCCTCGTCGAAACCTTCTATTGTTTTCATACTTTCCTCAAGCACTTGATGGTATAGCGCAGCTTGCTGTGGAGTGAGCATTGCGTATTCGTCTTGCTCAATCTTATCCGGCAGATCATTGATGATATTCTTGTCGGTTTTGAGTCTTCGCATCATCATGGGCGCAGTGATTCTACGGAATCGTGCAGCACAGTCGCTGTCGCCTTTCTGCTGAATTGGGACAGCGTATTCATCGTTGAAAGTTTTGATGGTGCCTAAGTAACCCTTGTTGGCAAAGTCCATGATACTCCAGTATTCCGAAAGCCGGTTTTCAACGGGAGTTCCACTCATAGCTATATGCACATCGGCCCTGATAGCTTTCACAGCCTTACTTTGAGCTGCAGTGTTGTTCTTGATGTTCTGTGCTTCATCGATGATCACGATAGCCCATTTTGTTTTTTTCAAGTGGTCGATGTCGGAGCGTACCAAGCCATAGGAAGTCAGCAGAATGTCGTGCTTGAATTCTTCAAGATTTCTATTTGGTCCATGATACAGAAAAACACTAAGTTTCGGGGCAAATCTGTTAAGTTCTACCTGCCAGTTGGCGAGAAGTCCGGTTGGTGCAACGACGATGATATGCTTCTTTTCGAGTACGCCGTCATTCTTGATTCTCTGCATCAAGGTGATCACCTGAAGAGTCTTTCCAAGTCCCATGTCATCGGCAAGAATGCTGCCAAACCCTAACCGCATATTCTGAAACATCCACTCGTAGCCTCTTTTCTGATAAGGCCGGAGAGTGGCATTGATTTCTTTGGGAATGTCCTGTTCCTTCATCGTTGTCCACTCCTTTATCAAAGCCTTGACTTCAGGCGAGACGGATATCTTGGCAGAGTTGTATTCTTCTGAGAGTGCAGCTTGGAGCATCCGTGCCGCAGTCATCTCATTGCGGGTATTGAAAATTTTTTCTATCCGTTTCAGATCGTCGGCAGTGACATATATGTATTGTTGCTTGAATCTGATGAGTCCCTCGGCTCGTCCCACAAGAGCGTTGAATTCTTCTGGAGTGATCAGCTCGTCGCCTATTGCCACTTGCCAACTGAACTGCAACAGTTGGTCAAGCCGGAGGAATGAACAGCCGTTGTTGCTTTTTGCCGATAATTTCACGGAGGGGCGTGGACGAAGCAACTGTTGTAGCGACTTGGGCAACATCAGTTTGATGCCAAGCAGGCGCATGGCAGGCACCGCCTGAATAAGAAACCGGGTGAAAGTGGCATTGTTGAGTGTTATAGGTCTCTCCGCCTCTTGTGCAAGATATGTTTCCAGACCATTTACCAGTGTTGACAACTGGGAAATGTCACGAAGGATGTCTAATCGTGTCTTATTGTAAGCAGCATCAACAAAAACATCGCGGACGCTTATCATCTCATTGTTCTCGGTCTCAGAGTCAATCACACTCATTTCGAGTTGGAATTCGCAGCCTTCTTCACTCTCGTCCTTCACCATTATCACCGGTAAATAGCGCAGTTGAGGCGTCTTCAGATGGTCGGTCCAACTTTTGATGGCTCCCGGTATGTTTGTTTCTCCCACACCATCAAACGTGTGGGGAGTTGCAAGAAAGAAGATGTCATACACCTTGTCCGGCCATGTGATGTTCTTCGATGACAGTTTCATCATCTCAGTGAGAAAGCAGGTCGTTAACAGCCATGCCGGATGCTCCGGCGCAGCTTTCGTCCTTGATGTTTTCCCTGCCGAGATACTTTCGAAATCGAAATATTTGTCCAGTTCGCCAAGGATGTTTACCGTCTGCTTGTCAGAAGTGGCAGGTGTCCACACAACCATTACAGCCCCTTTCTTGTCTTGGCCTATCATGGGGATAACGTTACCTGACGATGCGAGTATTAACGATAGTTGCAGTGTCATCCTGAAAGCGTAGATGGCATTGCTGTAATCAGTCAAGTCGCCAATGGATATAGCTGCAAGATGTTGCATCAAGTCAGTCAGACTCAATACCTCCCTTTTGTTGGCGAAAAATGTATGCACTGCCAGATTGTTGTCTATCTCTATCTTGATGTCCGGATTTCTTTGAATGACATGTTCTCCGGACTTTAGATCCAATGCTTCAGCCATACTCTGTTTGCCACTAAGTATATAGTCAGCCCTCTTGCCTAATCGTTTGATATTTCCTGCATAATATTTATTGAAGTCGCCATCGGGATAGAAGGCCGGTGCTGTCGGCAATAGCATTTGCAAGGCATCTCCAAGATGAACGATCTTTCTGAAGTCGAATGATCGCAAGACCTGTGGCGTCTCACGGGTATCTCTTTTGTTTTGTTGCACAGGCTGCACGATGTGGATCCATTCGGGAATCTTTACGGCCTCTTCCGCATGGATGTTTACGCCCCGTTTTTTCAGTTCGTAGAGTATGTTTACACCATGCAATTCAAAGACAAGAAATGGATTGTTGTCTATTTCCTGCCCCATCTTATAAATTACGGCAGCAATATGCTTGCAAGGCACAGCCCAGTCGGGACAACTGCAATCCATGCCAAGATCCCTCCATGTGGAGGGAAATACCCGTAGTCTTTGCTTTTCGGCTATGTCGAGCACGGCCGGCGAGAGTTTACCGTTCAGCAATTCTGAAACAATGATCGGACGGTTGAGGATACCGTCGATAAGCAAGTCAATTTCCTTTTGTGAGAATTGCTCCACCTTGATGGTTACATTGTACGGTGTTCGACGGCTGCCTTGCACCTTCGCCTTGATATAGCCTTCTGCGACAGAGATGCTTAGAACCGAACCATTGCGTGCATAACGTGCTCCACGAGGGATGCGATTTGCATAATCTATATGTGCCAGTGAGCAAAGCCATGCCTCTCCCCACCATGTTTTTCCGAAATTGTTTGCCATCACGGAACCTATAATAGTCAATTTTTGAGTGATAATTCGCTTTGTTATACTTGTCGCCGTTGATGAATGAGGTTTTTCACAGCGCCAGCACACAACCCCGCCTTCCTTTCCTCCCGGCTTCAAGTATGACGCTCAAACCTTTTTGTCAGAAAAATACGTTCTAAATTCTGACAGCTTCATGCGGCATCATTATTTTTGGCAAAAGTACTAACAATGGGAGAAATCGATTGTCGAAAGAGGTTAAATAACACTAAAATGCAAATAATTTGCTGCAAATGAGCACACGCAGAGGTTGCAGAGGAGGGGGATTTTCTTTCCATCCGGTACTTTTCTGATTGGTATGCCTGAAAGTATGGAGTGCTTGAACATCGAGAGACCTTCCGATTACGGAAAAATAGTATCTGTTACGACAAAATAGGCAATAACGACGAAGTATAAACTTATTGTTTGTGCAATCGACATACAGTCGGTTTGCACTGTAATATGTAAAATTATCCCATAAATGTTTGCGTAAATCAAATAAAAAGTTTAACTTTGTGACGATAATTTATAAAATTCCCATCTCTACCCAAGGGGTTTGCATGTCCGGAGACCATCATGCCATAAATGGAAACAAAGAAAATACAGGCAAAATATCATGGAAGGACACTTATGAGCGTTGTGCCATAGGGGACATCTGTCTAAATTGCATACAGAGAGTGAATACAATATAAAATTAACATAAGAAATATAGTTTGATATAAAATAGCAGTAAAGGACAGCTATACAGTCTTGTTCTTCACAATCTTTTCAGTTTCTAAGCAGCTGACAACACAATAGCCGGTAAGCAATTTCGCTGCCGATGCGCGGAAAGCGCATGCCGCACTCATTCAGCTTCTGAAACTTCATTAGGGGACGGCTAATTACATTTTAAATAACAAATGAAAATATGAAGAAAATTAAACTTTTGTTCTTGGCATTGCTGTTTTTTGCAATACCAAAAGGACTCTATGCCTATACTAATGGGCAGCTTGTTGAGATCAATCACATGAACTATAAAGTGCTTTCGGCTGAACTGCGTAAACTCGCTTTTTTGAACGCTGACAATGTTGTTGGCATGTTAGAGATTCCTGGAATAGTTAAAGATGGTAAAGGTACAACTTTTACTGTTACTCGCGTATCTTTTGTTACCGGGTATCCTTGTACGAACATTACTTCGGTTAAGTTACCTGAAACTGTTACTGACTTGGATGTGGGTATTTTTTCAGATGCTAATCTGGAATCTATCTATATTTCAAAGAGTGTAAAAAACATCGAAGAAAATGCAAACACTCAGTTGAAGAAGGTACCTAAGTACACAGTGGATCCTGATAATCCTTATTTTACAACAGACAGCGATGGCGCTCTTTATTCAAAGGATGGAAAGACGTTGCGTTCTGTTCCTTCATCCATACTTCTTGATGATGGGAGCTATACTGTTAATCCCAATGTGGAAAAGATTACAAAATCGTGTTTTACCCTGATTGATGGGTTAAAAAAAATAGTTCTTCCGCCCAACTTGAAAGATATTTCAGTCGGTTATCCTTCTATTGCTCCAATCGACATGCTTGAGGAATTCGAAATAGCTGCTGGAGGAAATACTACTTTTACAACTAAAGATGGAGTACTCTGCAAGGATAATGTGCTCATGTTCTATCCTCGCGCTAAGAAAGTAGTTGATTATAAAGTGCCGGATGGTATAACCTCCCTTGCAACTTTCTCTATTGCTTATCCCATGGATATGGAAAAAATAGATCTGAATCAGGTCACGAGTATGGCCAAATCTTCGCTTTTTTCAGCATATAAACTCGATAAAATCACACTTCCTAAGGATCTAAAGAAATATGATCCTACTACAAAGACGGGTATGGAGCCTGGTTGTATTGGTGCTTGCACAAAAGTCGATGAGTATATAGTTCCTGCTGAAAATACAGACTTTGAGGCCGTGAACGGTGTGGTTTATTCTAAGTCTACCAAGGAAGTTCTCTACCTCTATCCAGCTGGTAAACTTGGAGACACCTACAATATTCTTCCAGAAACAAAAGTGGTTGAGGCTCTGGCTTTTTGGTCTGTACAGCATCTTAAGACAATGATCTTTCCTACAGGATTGAACTCTATCAAAGATGAGGCGTTTCGTCAGCTGCCAAAACTTGAAAATGTGACATTTACGGAACCTTCAAATGTTAAGCATCTTGGTAAAGCTGTTTTTAAAGCATGTTCGAAATTGAAAGAGGTGACATTGCCTTCACAGGTGACATCGCTTGATATGCCTTTTGCCGATTGTGGCAATTTAGAGACGATCAATGTTCCGAATGGTTCCCAACTGAAAATTCTCCGTTCTAATTCATTTTCTTCTAACAAAAAATTGAAACATTTCAACTTCATAGGAACTTGTCAGCTTGAAGAAATTGAGTCAGATGCTTTTGCCTACTTGCCAAAGCTTGAGTCTTTTAAATTCCCCAAGACAGTAAAGACTATTAAAACCAATGCTTTCAGAGGTTGTATGGGTATGAAAACGGCGGAATTTCCTTCTGATGCCGAGATTAAAGTTATTGGTGAGGGAGCTTTTGCAGACTGCGGTTTGACAAACTTCACCGTTCCTACTAATGTGGAGGAAATCCAACGTGAAGCTTTTAACAAGTGTACGGCTCTAACTGTTGTAAACATCTCAGAAAAGACTGTAAAAATTAGCCCAGAGGCTTTCAAGGCTTGCTCTAAGCTTACACAGCTCAACGTAAGCAGAAAGCACACTGTCTACTCTAGTGTTGATGGTTACCTCTTGTCTAAGGATAAAGAAACTTTAAAAATATTCCCTCCAGGTAAAGCCAATGACCGCTTTACGCTACTACCTCCTTCTATTAAGAAGATTGGCGACTATGCTTTCTATGAGTGTAAAGAGCTGAAAAATGTGGTTATTCCTAACTTGGTAGAGTCAATCGGTGAGCGTTCTTTCGGTCTTTGCTCAAATCTTAATACAATCACTTTCCTCTGCGATAATAAAATTGATCCAGCCAAGATCAACCAAATGCAGAGTAAAAGATCTTTTGACGATGGCGTAGAAGCTCTTAATCTGATGGGAAAGATCGATATCCATGTGCGTAAGGAGAAAATCTCGGACTACAAGAATGATGATTTCTACAAAAAGTTTAAGTCCATCAGTCCTTCTTTTATGGATCGTACTGAGGAGTATATCGCCGTATCTGATAAGTCCGTAGATATGCTCAAGACAACGCGTGAAGATGAGACTTTTGTTTTTCCTGAAAAAGTGACTCATAACGGCAAGGATTACGTAGTGAGTCTGATTGGTGACTATGCCTTCAATGATGCCAGCAACAAGGTGAAAGAAGTTGTAGTAACGAAAGATGTTAAGTATGTTGGGGCTAAAGCTTTTATGACCGATAAAGATCACGAAAAGAGTACTATCCAGAGTGTCTTCTTTATCGAAAGCAACCCCACGAAGGAAATGTTGAGCACCACTCGCTTTGATCTCGATGATACGGGCAATAATTACAACGAGTTTGCTACAACAACAACGATCTACGTTAAGAAAACGGCTCTCCCTACCTACAAAACTGCCTGGGCCAAGACAGTCTACAACACAACAACCAACACAGAAGAGAAGAGCCCCTTCGACTTCACTTCGCAGCTTGAGTATCAAATCAAGGACTTGAAGATCAGCCACAAGTACACCACTTTTGCCCGCGAGTTTGACACTGACTTCTCCGACTACCGCTCGACCAAAGGCAACACGGATGTGGCTGCTTTCGTGGCCGGTTCCAAAATCATAGATTCGCCGGGCGACTACGGTGTAACCACCCGTCACATCAGGATGGAGAGCGTAGACAAGCATGGAGGCAACAACGCATCGTATGCCTACGTACCAGCAGGCACGGGCGTGTTGCTGAAGGTGCTTGACAAGGATGCTACCGATGCAGACTTCTACTACACCATCGGCGAGCAGGACAACCAGACCTATAACGTGACGGACAACATCATGACCGGTGTCACCGTGAATTCTACCGGTGTGACGGCTTCGGCTACCGATCCTGTCTATGTGATGCAGGGCGGAATATTCCACAAGATTATTTCCTCCATCCCCAGTCCCAAGTTCCCCATACACAGGGCCTACGTAAAGGCAGGCTCACTGCCGGCCGGTGCTAAGGTGGTATTCGACTTTGAAGACAGCACCATCACGGGCATTGAGAGCATAGCAACCGACAAGGCCGACAAAGCCGCCGGTGTCTACTATAACCTTAATGGACAACGCATCAACAACCCCCAACATGGTGTCTACATCCGTCAAGGCAAGAAAGTAGTAATCAGATAAAAACATGAAGACAATGGAAAAGAAACTATATGTAACTCCCGAGACAGAAAAGGTGTGGATGGCAGTTGAAAAACTGATGATAACGGCCAGTCCGGGCGTAGATGGCGACTATGACCCGAACCTGCCGATAGAGAGCAAGAGATTCGACTTCCTTGATAAAGAGGAAGATGACAACGTAGAGACGGGATTCCGGAGACACTCACTTTGGAACGACTGAAGCGTAAAGATTCTTCTTTTTTATTCATGGGCAACTCTTAAAAGTCCCATGATGGATAAACTAGAAATGACAATCGGATTTGGGGAACACGAAAGGTGTTCCCCAAATCTTTTCAGCTTTCCAGAAACAATGACAGACGCAAGAGAACAATTCCACAAGGAGATGAGACGAAAAAGAAAGAACAAGCAAATAGAAAAATATGTCTTCTATTTGCTTGTCCTTATCTCTCTCCTGATATGCTCCGTGTGTATCTATGCTTATCTTTTCAGCTACAACCTTTCGTGAGGCTTACCGAACACATGCCGACAACGGCGCACATTTTATTTCGTGATGCCGAAGTCGGCTTGTTGCTGCTCCACTTCCCGCAAGAGGCGGGATTTCTCATCGTCGGTGAGAGATTGCTGAGGGCCGGTGGTATCCGCGGAATGGGCCGGACGTATCACGGCGGAAGTCTGCGGAATGAAGCAGAAGCGAGCGGTGTAGGGCACCGACTCTATTTCCAAATCGGCCGGTGCAGGGGCATGCGTACCGGGAAATTGCACCTCGGCATGTATCTTGATCTTGCCGGCCTTGCGTGTGGAGCGCACAAGGATGGGGGCAGAGCCCCACTCCACCACACGGGGATTAGCATTGATGGAGGCATCGCCGATGATAGTTCCTTCACCCGACACGGTGAACACAATGTTTTCTTTGGCCAACCGGCGCACATTGCCGCTGTCATCGGTCACTTCGGCCACAACGACGATGAAATCGCTTCCGTCGGCCACCAACCGTTTGCCCATCTCGTCGGCATACAGGCGCAACTTCGTGCTTCGACGGGAAGGCATACGACGGTCGGTACACACCACCTTTCCGCCGATGATTCCCTCGGCCACCATATTCACCTTTTGCCAGTTCTTCTGCACATAACTGTGCTTGCGGGCTTCCCAGAAATCCCATACGCCCTTGAATATGACGGGGGCATTGAAACCATCGTGGTGTCTCACGGGCAGCGTGAGACTCCGCTCGCCGTCGTAGACGCTCAACCGCACGGAGTCGCAGTTGGAGAACACCACGACATCACTGTCTGAGAACTGCGTCATTTCATGGGCGATGAAGACCTTCCCCTCACCATCGGCATGGAGGGAAGATGCCGGAACTGCTTTCCCATCCGCCAACCTGTCACCGGATTTCACCAGACACTGGGCGGCAAACAGGTGGTAGGCGTATTTCGGCTGGCGGAAAGCGTCGAAGTCGCCACCCCAATAGGGGTCGGGATGGTAGCCACGCTGATGGTCGAACGGATGCCATTGTGCTCCACCGATAAACTGTCCGGTGGTGCGATACATCTCCTCGGTGGTTTTTGCCAGCGAGAGGGCCTGTACCAGCTGCGGACGCTCGCCCCAGCTGCGGCTGGCCCTATTGAGATTGTTGTGGGCATACCAATCGTCCACATATTCGCCAAACTCGCGGGTGAAGATGCACTGGCGGGGCCTGTCGGCTTTCTCGTCGTCGCCCGGCCACCCGTAGACCACATCGTAGTTGTCGCGCACACCGGCCGAGTGCAGGTCGGCAGCGGCAGCCGGACGGTGGGGATAGGGATATTCTTCCTTGGTAATCTGCAACGATTTCAGCGAAAAGTCGAGCGGGAAACGGGTCTCGTTGAGAATCGGCTCCCACATCAGCACCGAGGGATGATTGCGGTCGCGGCGAATGATCTCACGCGTGTTTTGCAACACACGCGCTTCAAACCCACTGTCGGTTTTGTTCCAAAACTGCCAACCGGGCGTGGCCACAATGACGAAAAGACCCAGTTCGTCGCAAGCATCCATAAACGACGGATCCTGAGGATAGTGGGCCGTGCGGATGATGTTGAAGCCGCAACGCTTCAGCCTGAGCACATCGCGCCACTGCTGACTGTTGGGCACGGCATTGCCCACGTAGGCAAAGTCTTGGTGGCGGTTGGCCCCGATCAGCTGTCGGTAGCGTTTGCCATTGAGCCAAAAGCCTTCGCGGCCTCTAAACTCAATCGACCGGATGCCGATGCGGGTAATGCCGCCGTCGAGTGTGAGCCGCCCCTCTTTCACGCTCGTCACCACCTTGTACAAATAAGGCATCTCGGGCGACCACAGACGGGGCCGTTTTACCACCATCCGTTGCGACACACTCTGCGTTCCCGGCGACAAGATCAACGCTTGGGAAGCACGGTCTACGGTTTTCCCGGCAGCATCTACGAGTGCATTCTCCACCATGAGACGGCGCGGACGGGCCGAACCGTTGCGCACATTCACTTCTACAAACACCTCGGCACGCTGCTCCGAAATCTCGCCATAGTGTACGAAGATGCCCGCATCGCGCCGGTTTTCCACCGACGGGTCGGTGATGAACACGTCGTTTTTGGCTATCAGCCACACATCGCGGTAGATTCCGCCATGATAACAGAAGTCGAGTGCATACTGCGGTTTGCCCGGCGGGTAGGTCTTGTCGTCGGAGTTGTCGGCCATCACGGCCACCACACACTCCTCGCCGTGCTTCACGCCCAGTTTCCCCAAGTCTACGACGATAGGCAGGTAGCCTCCGAAGTGTTCTCCGGCCAAACGACCGTTGACATAGACTTTCTGTTTGCCCATGACGGCCTCAAAGTAAAGTTCGCAACGGTCGGCCGGTGCCTTGAAGCGTTTACGATACCAGGCAATGCCCTGATAGTTGCGCCCGCCGCTGGCCTCGGCCGGTTCGAGCTTCACACTGTGGGGAGTGCTCACCACCTCCCAGGCCGAATCGTCGAAACCGACGGCCTCAGCACCGGGCACATCGCCCAAATGGAACCGCCATCCGGGATTGAAATTCCACACCTGCCGGCCTTGATCAGGGGTGGGGAAAAGGCCGGCCACAGAAGTCTCGTCGGCAGCTTGGGCCGACAAAACAAAGAAAAGGGAAAAGATAAAAAGTAGTCTGTATCTCATGTTTTTTGAAGTTGACGAGTGAACGAGTAGACGAGTAGACAAGTTGCTTGCAGGGGTGAGGGGCGGAGGGGCAAGTTGACGAGTGAACGAGTGGACGAGTAGGCAGGCGGAAGACCTTTTTGTCGTGTCATTAAAGGCCTCTATGCCTCTTGGCAAACAACTTGTCCACTCGTCTACTCGTTCACTCGTCAACTTCCCATCCATCCGTCCTGAACGAACTCACGGGCAGGCCATCGTGAAAGAGATCGCCCATCACCCAGTTTTTGAACGCATAACGCACAGCTACGGGATGCTGCACTTCCTTACTTCTGACATAGACACGGTTGCGCTCCGTCCATGCATCAGCCTTGTGGAACACACGGTCTTCTCCGGCCACCTCAAAGTTGTCACTCCTCGGTCCGCCGTTGAAATACACCCATTCCTTGCTACGCTCGAAAGCCACCACAGCCGTGTCGCCCCTGAACTCCACACCGCTGTAGACGGCAAAGTCGGGCAATCCCTTCACACCGTATGTGTCGGCCAAGGCCAAAAGAGCCAACCGTTCGCCGGCTTCCCGTTTCTTTCGGGGATGAATGCCATATTCCAGTCCTGCGTCCAACAGCACGGCCATGCGGGCATTGGGGATAAACCGCTCAGCCTTCTGCTGCTGTTCACGCAGCAAAGCACTGTTGTAGGGCCAGTTGATGAGGCTGTAGTCGTAGGGGGCTATCTGACAATAATAGAACGGGAAGGCTCCCTCCTGCCACTCGGTGCGCCACCCCTCCACCATCGCTTTCATCAAGTCGGCGTAGTTGGCGTGGCGGTTGACATTGTCTTCGCCCTGATACCAGAGGACGCCCCGCATGGTGTAACCCACAAGCGGACGGAGCATACCGTTGTAAAGGGCCGTGGCACAACGTTGTTTGGTTTTGTCTACATCGCCTTGCGACTGCGGCAGCATCACCGACGGAAAAGCTTTCAACTGCCCGGGGGCTATCCAAGCCTCACAGGCACTGCCACCCCAAGCGGTCACAATCAGCCCTACGGGCACTTTAAGACTCCGGCGGAGTGCCTTACCAAAGTAATAGGCCGTTGCACTGAAATCTCTGATTGTCGCAGCATCGGCCGCCGCCCAACTGCCGTTTACATCTTCTGCCGGCATCAAACGGGCTGCACGCTTCACCGTGAACAGCCGCAAGTCGGTGTCGCCACTGCTCATCAGTTCCTCCACAGTTCCGTCTACGGGCTGCGCCTTGAACCCTTTCATGGGCATTTCCATATTCGACTGTCCGCTGCAAATCCACACTTCACCTATCAGGATGTTCTTCAACCGGGTCTCTTTCCCGTCGCTGAACACCATCTCGTAAGGCCCTCCGGCAGCCGGTGTTTTCACTTTCAGCCGCCAGTGGCCGTGAGTGTCGGCTTCCACCTTATATATATGTCCGTCCCACGAGGTACGCACCTTCACCAATTTTCCGGCATCGGCCGTGCCCCAGAGGTTGCAATCGGCTTGCTGTTGCAGCACCATGTTGTCACCAAACATCTTGGGCAGCTTCACTTCGGCACGCGCAACGGTTCCTGCAAAAGCCAGCAATATGACCGGAAAAAGTCTGTTTACGTTCATCATTTGTCTGTATTTAAAAGATTGTTACTCCTTTCTTGCCTATCAATATCTTGTCAGTATCGCAATTCCACAGGCCCCATGAGTCCGGCAGGGAGCAGGCGGTCGCCTTTCATACGATACTTGGCATTCGTCCAAATGCCCTCAAATGGCGGCTTACCGCAGTCTGCCCCACGCAGTGCATTAGCCCATGTGTTCACCACTTCTATGCGCACGGTATTCTTGCCCCGCTTCAAAGCACGCGTGATGTCAACCTCGTAAGGAGCCGTCCAGGCGATTCCGCAATCCGTTCCGTTCACGTAGACACGGGCGATGTCCCGCACTTCACCCACGGAGAGCATCACCCGGCCGGCTGACTTGTTGGCCCAACGGAACGAGTTGGTGTAGAAAGCCCGCCCGCTGTAATATCTGACGGCATCGTCGCCATACTGCGTCCAGTCATCGGGGAGCTCCGTGCGTATCTTGGCCTCATTCTTTTCAAATTCCAGATTCCACATCCCGGCTATCGTCTTTACCCTTCCCGTGAGCGGAAGTGTGAGAGGCACGCCCCTTTCCGTGTCTCCCCGACTGAAGATGACAAACACGGAGCCGTGGGCCGGCAAGCTAACCTGCATTTCCGTGCGACCGTCTTTTTCGGTCAGACCGACCGGCGGGGAATAGCTGTCGAGCACTGCATCGTAGAGCACACAACCGGTGCTGCCGCTCACCCGCATACCGGCCGTGAACGACACAGGCTCTGCCCGCTGGTTGCTGAGGAAATAGATGTCTTCCTCTCCGGGCACCGAGCGATGGGCGTAGGCCACACCGACGGGCAATTCCACATCCCGCTCTATGCCTAAGGAGGCAAGGTCAGCCCCCTGCCAAGCCTCTTCGATGACCGCCACACCGGCCTTTCGCAACGCTTCGAGCTTGTCCTGCACCTCGGCCGACAATGTGTCGAGCGACGGATTCATCTTCGTCGGCCCCGGAACGACCAACGCCTGATAACTGTTTCCGCCCGGCATGACGATGCGTCCGTTCTCAACGCGGGCCGAATGGAGCAACGCATCTTTGTTCATCGAGTCGTATTGATAACCGCGAAGGGGGTTGATCCAATCCTTCAAGTCCACGATGCCTGCGGAATGATGCACGCCCACGGGACTTTCCTCCATCGGTTGGCCCACATTGGCAAGCCGTCCGGCCTCAGACTCTACACGCTCCCGTCCGAACAGACCGGGCAAGACGGGCACCAAGCGGTCGGGGGTGAGCGCCCGACTCGGCATTTCCTCGCCCGTGAACACAGCCACATCAACCACCGGCACACCCCTTTGCAGTTGCCGTTGGCAGCGGTTGGCATAGTCCACCAGTCCTTTAGCTTCCCGATACCACGTGTTGTCGCGCTGGAAAAAGAGTCCTATGCCGTCGAGCGTCATACCCGGCTGACGATTCATCCACGGGTTGTGGGCGTCGACATGGAAGAAGAGCCGATTCATGCCAAGGGCAAAGTGGCGGTCAAGCAACGGCTTGAGCATTGCCGGCGTCTCATCCCACACGCCCCTGATTTCGGTAAATCCTTCGGCCTGCACGATGCGCTTGCCGTAGATATGCGCCCCGCTGATGGCATCGAGCATATCGTTGGGCTTGTCGTGGGTGGGCGAACGAAGCCAAAATTCCCCCATCGGGAGGTCGGAATATTTGTAGTGTTCGAGTCCGTCGGCCACAAACGTAGGTGCTATACTCTCGTGGGAGATGAGCTTACCGTGGCTGTGGGCGAGCTGCTCAAGGGTCTTGAAAAACTTCTCGTTCACCAAGTCATTGACCGTGAGGCGCACATCCCGCAGCACTCGCTCGCTCCTCTGAGCCGATGCGACGGGCATTCCCGTCATCACCGGGAGCCACGGTAAGAGGTCATATCCTCTGCGGACTTTAAACTCTTCGGCAAAATGTGCTCCCCAGTTTTGTGCTCCGCACTCCCAACTGTCTACATGGAGATACTTCACCACCGATGAGTGGGGACGAGCAAGGAACTTCCCATACCAGTTGTCAAAGAGTTTCTGCACAGCCGCTTGAGAAAATTTATCCACCTCCAAGCCCTTTCCATCACCTGCTGTTGCATTCATCTGCCCCGTGGAAGTGTGCCCGATGCGACGGATGAGAAGGGGGATGTTAGGTGGTAGGTGATGGGTGGTAGGTGGTAATGGAGTGATTTTATTGCCATGTAACGAGACGTTATGGGAAATACGGGCTGCGATGTTGGGAATTAACGAAGTGACTTTGTCGCCATTCAAGATGACACGATAGATGTCTTCGGGTGCGACACAATCGGTTGGGGGCAATTCTTCGGCCGTGGTTTCGGGCCCCACAAGCCATGTAAAGCCGGCCTTGCCACGCCACTGCCCTATCTTCGGAACCGCACCGAAGCGCACGCCTGCCATCTTCATCACGGGCCGCCACTTGGCTGCATCAAGGTCTTCCGCCCCGGGCTCGGTGCCCTCCGGTGTCCAGTCGAGACGGATGTAGCGCGCCAAAGTGGGCTTGACAGCCTCGGTGAAACTATAACCGACGGTCTGCCAACCTTGCCTGGCAGGCTGCAACTGCTTCAACAGATAGAAGTTCACCCCATCGTTGGAGGCCATCACCTTCATGCGCTGGCACTGTATGTTGTTGCCCGAAGGGATGATTTCAAGGTTGCGGACAAGTTGCACGCGACCGAAATCAAAGAGAATAGAGCCGGGGGTCGTGGCCCGATAGGCACCTTTGTCGTCGCGCGTCATACCTCCCGAGAGGGTCTCTTTGGCAATGGGAATAGCATCGGCAACTGCCCCACTACCGACTCCTTGCTTCTTCAAGGGGATGGCATAGCACGCAATGTCTTCATAATACCCCCGATAGGCTTCGGGACGGGCCAGCCGCAGACCTTTGAGGGCAGCCGCACTGACAACGGTATCGGTCCACACCACCTTTTGCATACTCTCCTCGGGCGTTATCCACGGGCCACCGGCAAGGGCAAAACCATCGCAAATGTGGATGCCCATGTCGAGCCCGAGGGAGTCGGCTTGTTGGAAGGCATAGTCTACCATGTCCCAGAAAGCAGGACTCAACTGATTGGCCGTGCCTCCATATTCCGGACGGTCGGAGGTTCCGCGAATGGGCATAAGGTAGCAACCGCCAAGGCCTATGTCTTTCATACCCTGCAAATCGGCCTTGATGCCGGCCTTCGAAACGGCACCATACATCCAGTACCAGAACGTAAAAGCCTCACCCCCGGCCCCTTTCCGAGGGGAGAGGGGAGTGATGTGTCCGAAAGACTGTGCGGCTAATGATGGGGGAAAAGCGAACAATGCCGCTAATATGATAAGGTGTAGACGCTTCATTCAAATCTTAGTTTGACGGTGATGGTTGCTGGAGCCACCGACCAATGGGGCTGGGCAGAGGGGCCGTTGAGATCGGTGGCATTCACCTTATTGCGCACGGCGGGTATCACATCAAGCACGGAGAGTCCCGTCGCGGGGAGTTCATAAAGCAGATGATCGCGGCCATCGCGCGGTTGGTAGACACCGATATATTGTCCCGCCTCCCCGTTTTGCAGGCCGATGCGCCCTTCGTCGGTCACCAGCTGCATCCAGTCGACATCGGCAAAGTAGCCTTTAAACTCGGGATAGTCCCACGACTCGCCGGGAATGGGGTCGTTGTACGCATTTTGCCAGAAACCGTATTGGGGACCTTGGATCCGGTTTTGCCACACTCTGTAAGGGCCGCGGCCCACCCACGACTTGCTCCTCACCTTGTCTTCGGGATAGTCGAAGGCGATGCCCATGAGATCGACAACGCCCCCGAAGCGGTATTGCACCTGCATATCGACCATACCGTCGGGCAGAAACTCCCAGTTCACGGCCTGCATCGTGCCATGCGCATAACCTGCATGGAGCACCCTGCCGCCGCTGATGCCGTCGCGCCAGTCGAAGCCCGTAAAGACGCCTTGGTCGGCATAGAGGGTGTATTGTGTCTTTTTTTTCTCAGCATCCTTGTCATCGTGGTTGTAGAACTGGTCGAAACTGCGGTCACTCCGGCGGGCAGCCACGAAGCGGGGGCCGTTGGAGAGGCTGATTGTCCGCCCGCCCACGGTCACGCATTTGAGCCGGCCGTCGGTTTTGGAGAAGGTGTAGACGCGCCCGGCAGCCTTCACAACGGCCTCCTCCGCAGTCTCCGAGAAAGTGGCTGCAGGAGTTGGTGCAACGGCATTTTCGGTCGATGCACCCACGTATGGGAAACTCCATGTCATCACTTCATTGCCAAAGGGATCGACTGCTGTCAGCTCCACCGACGAGGTTGTGGTCGGAATGTCTTTCAAGGTGAGCAGGCCACCCTCTCCCGGTTCTACATCTACAGGCTTCAACGTGCCCTCTTTCAGCACCTTGACGGTATGATCCCCCAAGACCGGAAGGCGCAAGTAGCGATAGCTGAAACGACAGTCACGGAGATTGGTGAAGCCGTAACCGTTGCTCACGGCAAGCGTCATGGCATTGTCTTGCGGCTCAGGCACATCCGCGCTCCGCTCCACTTGGATGGGGCTCCACACCTCCTTGATGGTATAATAGGAGCCTTCCTTCTCGAAATGCGGCCCCACGATGCCGTCGGCCCCGAAATTGCCCATGCAGTCGATGATGTTATCCTTGTCCGTGCGCACCACTCCCTCATCGGCCAAATCCCAAAGGAAACCGCCGGCGCAGCGCGGGTTGGCCATCATCATGTCCCAGTAGTCCTTCAGCCCGGCCCCGTGGCCGCCGTCGTAAAGACCGTGCAGAAACTCGGTGGGCATGAAGATTTCCTTTTGCCGCATGTATTCCTGCGTCTCGCCCCACGAGCGGTAGTGCTTGGTCTCGAAGCCGTTGCGGTTGGCCCAAGGATAGAGCACCACCCGCCGTTGCGGATCCCAACGGGCAAACTCGGGTTCGAGTTCGTAGTTGAAGCCGCCCTCGTTGCCGTTGCTCCAGAAGACGACACTCGGATGGTTGACATCGCGCGTCACCATCTCCTTCACCAGTTGCCGGCCTACGACTGTCTCGTGGGCCCAGTGCCAACCGCTCAGTTCGTTCTCCACATAGAGTCCGAGCGAGTCGCAGGCCTCCAGAAACTCGGGGTCGGCGGGATAGTGCGACAGCCTCACGGCATTCATGTTCATGCTCTTGATGAGTTTCACGTCTTCGATGTTCTTCGCCTTGGAGAGCGTGCGTCCGCTTTCCGGTCGGAACGAATGACGGTTCACACCCTTGAAGATGACCTTCCGGCCGTTGATATACACGCCGTCGCCCGCCCGACAGTCGATGGTGCGGAAGCCGAACCTCTGCCGCTCGCGGTGCAACACCTTGCCATCGGCGCCCGTCAGCGTGAAAACAGCTGTGTAGAGGGAAGGGGTCTCGGCGGTCCACAGCCGGGGATGGCCTACACGGAAGTCCACCCGGGCCCGGTCGCTCGCCAATCGGTATTCCCCACTCTTGCCGACGGTCTTTCCGGAAGCGTCGACCACCGCCACTGTCAGCCTGCTGCCGGGTGCAGCCCGGTTCAGATAGCAGTCGGCCTGCAGCCGACCATCCATGCCGGCATCGATGGCCACGCGCTCAATGTTGGTCACCGGCTTGGCCACCACAAACACCGGACGGATGATGCCCCCGAAATTCCAGTAGTCGGCGCGGCGCTCGGTCATGTTCACCTGCGCATTGGCACTCTCCTTGCTCACCTCCACCTCCAACCGGTTTTTCTTTTTGCCGAAATACACACGGTCGCTCACATCGAACGCGAAGCGGTAGAAGCCCCCTTGATGCAGACCGTTGCCGGCCTTGCGTCCGTTGATGGTCACCCGGGCATCGGTCATGGCAGCTTCGAACACCAGTTCTATCTGCCGCCCCTCCCAAGCCTTGGGCAGGGAGAAGTCGTAGCGGTAGCGGCCCTGCTCGTCGGCGATGCCTTCGGGCGTTGGTTTGCCATAGAAGCGCATCCCATACTGATAGGTGCCGAAGCCTTGCAATTCCCAGCACGAGGGCACGCCTATCTTGGCCCATTTGCCGGAATTCCGGCCGCCCGTGCAGTAGAAGTCCCATTGCACCATATCATCGCAACCGTGGCCGGAAAGATACTTCCGCTCGGTCTCCACGCCGCTCTGCGCCCGGGCCGAAACCACGGCAAGAGCCAGAAGAAGGGTAAGAATCGTTTTGCTCATATACAATAAGGACTGAAAAACGGGTAAAATGTCGTCAGAGAATCTGCAAAATGCACCATCCTCGTCCCTATTCGGCGGCACGGTTTTTCTCGGCGAATGGTGCGAATGACGCGAATTTATTCTCACTTGCCTGCCCACTTCCCTTTGACAGCAAGTGGGTGACGCATGAAAAAGCAATACAAAAACACTTCATCTGAAAGTCTTCAAACAGATTGGAAAAGTGGCTTTGAAAGCCCCGAAAGCCGCCCCTGTTTTCCCGATTGGGCCGAATGGCGATGCAAAACGGGCCGAACGAGCATGTCAAATGACCGTAGTGAGCGTGCCAAACAGCCCTTTCGGGCTCCTCACTACGGCCGTTTGGCGGCCTTTTTAGGGCATCAGAAAAGGTTAAGAATATTCAAACGGCTAACAGACAGCACTTTAACACCTGCTCTGAAATTCTCGTATTTTCGGCCAAGAATCTTCCCGGCGGAAATATCGTAAGCACAGCGTGCCTTTTCGGATAATATCTTTGACAAATCGAGAGAGCAATGGCAGACAGTCCCTTCAACGGCTATCTGCCCCTCCCTCATTCGACCGATTCGCCCAATTCGCCGACCACACCCATATTCGACAGCCGCGAAATAATCATTTTTAGGTATTGTCAATAATGTTTAATTGCCCTATCTTTGTAGCCGTAAGTACCGATTTCGTCATGCGTATATCCTTTTCGATGGATTCAAAATATATTTTTATCGTGTTGTTCTGTTGGTTTTCGCTGCATTGTGCGGGCCAGAAATATGTCAATGTGAGCGGTGTCGTGGCCGATGCCGCAGACAAGGGCACGCTTGCCGCGGCCACCGTTTCGTTTCAAGGCAAGCATCCCAGAGCCACGCTGGCCAATGCCGACGGACGCTTCTCCATTGACGTGGTGGCCGGCGAAAGCTATGTGCTGAAAGTGAGCTATGTGGGCTATGAGCCTTACAGACGCTCGGTGAGCTTTGCCAAGAACACGACCTTGAATGTGAATCTGAAGGCCAACCTCCGCCTCAGCGAAGTGACGGTCACGGCCAAGGAGGCGCAGGGACTCGTCACCAAATCGGTCATCGGGCGCGACGCGATGAACCAACTGCAACCCAACAGCTTGGCCGACCTGATGGAGCTGCTGCCGGGCGGCTACTCCAAAGACCCGAACATGGGCGTAGCCAACACGATAAGCCTGCGCGAAACGGGAACCATGACTTCCGGTGGGGCCTTGTCGCACAACAACGCCTTTGCCATATCGTCGCTCGGCACACAGTTTATCGTGGACGGCACGCCCATCAACACCGATGCCAACCTGCAATTTTCCCCGCTTTCCGACACGCAACACGTCACCTCGGGAAGTGGGGCTGAAAACTATCGCAACATCACCAACAAGGGAGTGGACATGCGCACGATAGGCACCGACGACATCGAGCGCGTGGAGGTGATAAGGGGAATACCGTCGGTGGAATACGGCAACCTGACCAGCGGCATCGTAGACATCAAGAAGATACGCCGCAAGATGCCGCTCTCAGCCCGTTTCAAGGCCGACGGCTACAGCAAACTGTTCTCTTTGGGGAAAGGCATCGCCCTCGGCAGTGGCGATGCACGGGTGCTCAATGTAGACCTCGGCTATCTGGACTCGAAGGTGGATCCTACCGACAATCTCGAAAACTACAAGCGGCTGAACGCCTCGCTGCGCTACACGCTCAGGAAGACGACGGCGGAAAAAGCGGAGTGGAAATGGGAGTCGGCGTTTGACTATTCCGGTTCCTTCGACAACAGCAAGGCCGACCCCGACCTCAACTACGGGCGCATCGACGAATACCGCTCCAACTACAATCGCATGGTCTTCACCAACAGTTGGTCGCTGAAGCGCAAGAAGGGGCTGTTACGCGAGGTGGAAGTCAACACCTCCGTGTCGCAGCAGCTGGATCGCCTGCATGAGAAACGGCTCGTGGCTCCGCAACGCTACGGCATCGTGCCCACGGGATGGGAGGAGGGCGAACGCGAGGCTGCCGCCGTCTATGCCGAATACGTGGCCGACTATCTGTGCGACGGCAGGCCCTTCAACGCTTGGCTCAAGGCCAAGGGACTGTTACGACTGGATGTGGGAAAGCTGGAAAACCGCCTGAAAGTGGGCCTCAACTGGGATTTTTCCAAGAACTACGGCGACGGGCAGGTATATGACATGAGTCATCCGCTCAGCGTGAATGGCTGGTCGGCCAGGCCACGACGCTATAAGGACATTCCCGGATTGCAGAACCTGTCGGCCTTTGGTGAAGAAAACTTCGTGGCGAAGATAGGGGGCGGTGTGCTGGAAGGCATGTTCGGGGTGCGGCTGAACACCATGCCGGGCCTCGACAAGCGATTTGAGATGAGCGGAAAGGTGTATGCCGACCCGCGTGTCAACCTCAACTGGCGGTTGCCCTACCTCACGGTGGGAGGCAGTCCGCTGCGCCTTGCAATCGCTTCGGGATGGGGGCTGACAACGAAAAATCCCACACTCAACTATCTCTATCCCGACAACTACTATAGCGACTTTGTGGAGCTGGCCTACTATGATACTAAAAATCCCGAACGAGACAGCCGCTTTGTGGTGATGAGCTACCGACAGGATCCCACCAACTATGCCATCAAGCCGGCCCGCAACCGGAAGTGGGAGGTGAGACTGGATGTCGACTGGAAGGAGAACTCGCTAAGCGTGGACTACTTCTTCGAACAAATGACCTCGGGGTTCCGGTATTCCCGCATCTACGGTGACTACCTTTACAAGAGATATGATGCCTCGAAGATGGCGGCCGGAACGGATTGGCGCACGCTGCCTTTTGAGAATCGGCACGTGCTCGACGGCTACCAGCAGGCATCAAACGGCAGCAAGATGGTGAAGCAGGGCATCGAACTGCAATTCACCTCGGCCCGCATTCGCGCCCTGCGCACCCGCGTCAATGTCAGCGGAGCGTGGTTTCACACGACCTACACCAACAGCCAGCCGATGTTCGACCCCGTGAGCACGGTGATAGACAACCGCCCCGTGAGCGAGTCATACGTGGGTCTGTACGACTGGAACGACGGACGGGTGAACGACAGGTTGAACACCAACTTCACGCTCGACACCCAAGTGCCCGAATGGGGATTCATCTTCACCACCTCGGTGCAGTGCATGTGGCTCATCAAAACCAAGAGGCAGGAGAAGAACGGCTACCCCATAGCCTATATTTCGGCAGCCGACGGGAAGGTGCATCCCTACACTCCGGAGAGCGAGCAGGATGTCTTCCTGAAACAGTTGGTGCAGACCTACAAGGAAGATATGTTCCGCCCATTCACGGTGCCGATGTCAATGATCGTCAACCTCAAGGCCACCAAGCGCATCGGACGCTACATGCGGCTGTCTTTCTTTGCCAACAAAATATTAGATTACCTGCCCGACTACAAGTCCAACGGTAAGGTGATACGCCGCAATGCTTCGCCCTATTTCGGAGTGGAAGCCAATCTCACGATATAAACCAAAACAGCTAATGACTGAAAGGAACAAGAATATGAAAAGCGTTATATACACTTTGGCACTGGCCATGCTCGCTTTGCTCTCGTCGTGCAGCGATGACAAGGTGCTCGCAGAGGTCTCCACAGACCTCAAGATAGATTATCCCACGAACGTGAAAAACCTCAAGGTGGTCTCGGAAAAGATTGAATTCACCAACCTTACGTCCGGAGAGAAGACGAGTGTGGCCCGTCCCGGCACCATCCGGTTGCCGGAGGGACTTTACGACTGCGTGTATTCAGCCGATGTCACCTACGACAACGGCGACGGAACGGAGGTTGCCACGGCGAAAGGCCACCTCACCGGCAAGGCTGAAAACATCACTCTCGCGGGAGCGTCGGAGACACTCCGGATAGAGACATTCCTCTCGGCGACAAACGAAGACTTCATCTTTGAGGAGATATTCTTTGCCGGTACGTTGCGCGCTTCGGGATCGCAATACTATGGCGACGGCTACATCAAGATATTCAACAACACCGACCATGTGCTCTATGCCGACGGACTGGCCTTCTGCGAGTCGAAGTTCAAGTCGGTGTTATATTTCGACTACTCGCCCGACATCCGCAAAGACACTTTCACGGTGTGGTCTGTCTATGTGATTCCCGGCAACGGAACGGAACATCCGGTCATGCCCGGCAAGTCGCTGCTCATCTGCGACACGGGCATCGACCATCGGGTGGCTAACCCCAACTCGTTTGATTTGAGCAAGGCCGACTTCGAGTGGTACGACATTTCCACATCCCCCTCCCATCTGGATATAGACAGTCCCACGGTGCCCAATCTGGACAAGTGGTATTGCTACACGTTGAGTTTCTATGTCCTGCACAACCGGGGCTTCACGTCGTTTGCCCTCGCCCGCATCCCGAAAAGCATCACCAAGGAACAGTATCTCAAAGACTATCTGTACACCTACTATTATACGATGTATCTTCCGCAGGGCACTTTCCCCATGAAACAAACGGCCTACAAGATTCCCAATGCGTGGATTGTAGACGGGGTGAACTGCAGTGTGCAAAGCAGTCGGCTGTGGAACATTCTCCCTCCATCGGTAGACGCAGGGTGGACACACGTCGGACAAGTGGACCACGACAAGACCCGCTACTTCCGCAGCATCCGCCGCAAGTTGCAGTTTGTGGACGGAAAGGGCATCATGCACCTGCAAGATACCAACAACTCCACCGAAGATTTCAACACGGAGTGCATCCCCTCGGTGATTGAGGAGCAGGGCACGGCCATCAGTGCAGACGGCACGAAGGCTTCAACACACACCTATGATGGCGTGACTCCGAAGAAGTAGATGACTAAAAACAAAAGATGTGGATAAGAAGACAGTTCACTTCCTGATGGCACTTTCACTGGTTGCCTTCGGCCATGTTGCTTCGGCAAAGGCTGCCGACGATGTTGTGGAGAGGCAGGTGGATCACCGGAGCGACACCCGTTCGTGGTTTCCGGAAATCTACCGCAACCCCGCCATGCAATGGAATCGTTACCGGTATTCGCTGAACCGATTGAGTGCGGCCTACACCAACAGCCGGGCCACCCTGCCGCAGCAGTTGGAGTGTGGCGACAAGGCGGCAGTTGTGGGGGGAGATATAGACGCATTTCTACGGAAAAAGAAAGTTTCTCTGTGGGGAACAGCGCACTACGCCAATGGCAAGACCCACCATATACGCTACAATGAAACCACCGATTTCGACCTTCTCTACCCCTACGTGATGGCCGATACCATTGGGGGAGGAGTCTCGCGCAAGGAGACCTACGACTTCATGGGGGGATTTGCCTATCACAAGGACAAGTGGACGGTGGGCGTGGAAGGCCGCTACACGGCCCGGTTGGAGTATCGGACGGTGGATCCCCGGCCAAAAAATCTCACGGGATATTTGCAAGTGAAGACGGGAATGGGGTGGTCCGGACTTTTCAACGGGACTTATGAAGGGGGACTGTCGGTAGGTTTCCGACGATACAAGCAGACGAATACGCTTGAGTTTTACAACGAAACGTCGCGGCCGGCCGTCTATCATCTCACCGGACTGGGCATGGATTATTATCGGTTCAGGGGCTCCTACACCTCCACTTACTATAAAGGACTGGGCTGGGATGCCACGATGGAACTGCGCCCCGTAGCTCCCCGGAACGGCGTATATGCCTCGTTGAGCTACCGTTCTTTGTCAATAGAGAACATCATTTCGGACCTCAACGAGTTGCCGCTGACGAAGTTGGAGTTGCGACATCAGGGCTTTGAAACGGGCTATCTGCACAAGGGACAAACCTGCACATGGGGCGTGAGGATGACGGAAAGCTATGGCGAACGTCGGGGAATAGAAAACATCTTCGGTTCGGCGCAAGATAACATCTATCCGCAGATAGCATCCGGTCGGCAGTATCAGGAGAATCGGTGGAACCTCTCGGGTGCCCTACTATGCCAATATCGCCCGTCGGGCACGGCTGTATATGACTTTTCGCTGAGCCAACACTACCGCCACATCCGCGAAACCTACACCGAACCGTGGCGGAAAATGGCCTCTTCGGCACAGGTCTCGGCCCTCTCGCTGAAAGGAATGTGGCGGATGAAGCGGTGGCTACTACAGACTTCCGCTCATCTGGACTATACTTGGAACAGCCGTTGCAGCATGATACTGAACGGAAATGCCAATGAGAGCATGATGGCTCCCGTGTACCATCGTCACGCTTTCTACGGCAACAACCGCTATGATGCCGGTTTGCGAGCCGAAGCCAACTATGCCGTGAATCGCCATTACAGCGTGTTTGTCGCTTCCGGATGGGATTATGCGCACTACATGAAGACAGAACACAACAGCCTCCTGTACCTATCGCTGGGCATGGAATTCTGATTTTAAATTCAAATAAGTATCCACACCAAAAACTCAAAGATTATGATGAGAAAATTACTCCTATCGTTTGTGATGCTGGCAGCCGTGGCTGCAGTCCACGCAGCAGACTTCAAGTATCAGTGGCACCACACCATTTATGGAAAGACCAGATCCGGCAACACTCCCATTTCCGTCATCAAGACAACGGATGGCAACTATGTAGCCTTCAACGCTTTTGGATCCAACACGCTCACCGGAACCAAACTTTATTTCGACGGCGAACCGCTTAAAGACGCTGAAGGGAAAGAGATTGAAGGTTGTCCGTATAAAGGGACTAATGCAAACACCGGCAACGACAACCTCCTGTTGCAGAAAATGAATCCTGAAACGGGTAAAGTGATTTGGACGGTGTACTCGGATAAGGGCTATCTGTACAACAACAAGTCTGTTTATCCGACCGCTGACGGCGGCTTGGTCTTTGTTGGCGACGTGCGCAATCTTGCCGACAAGACGGAAACTACGCTGCTCAGGATGGTCGGTGCCGACGGCCAAAAGACCGAAGTGAACTACACACCGGCGGGAAACGGGCGCACCTCCGTTGAAGGTGTCATTGCCAAGATAGACAAAGACGGAAAAGTGGCATGGGCCAAGTTGATAGCCACCACCACGCATCCCACCATCAAGGGCAAAACCTACGGCGAGTATGACATCTATTATAAGGGACTGGCAGTAGACAGCAAGGGTAATATCTATGTATGCGGTAACTACATGTCGGCTGTCACCTTCGTAAAGCGTGACGGCACCCAAGAGACCCATCAAGCCAAGAATACAGCAGCGTGGGACGGAACCATACAGACATCGGCCGGTGACCCGTTTATTGCCAAACTCGACAAGGACGGCTATCTGATCCAATTCATGACAGAAGACGAAAGCAACGTGAAGTTTGCGACTTTCGACAAGATGGTCATCAAGAACGATGTTATCTATGTGAGCGGACGCTTGCAGGGCAACGGCACCGCCACCATCAAGTTTGGTGACACCACTTTGCAGCCCAACGATTGCTGGAATCTCCTCTACGCTTCCGTGAAGACCGAAGATTTGAGCCTCAACTACATCAAGATGTTGGTCGCAGGGAAGTTCGGCGGCAAGAATTATGCCGTGCAGAATATGAACCTCCAATACTATAACGGCAGCCTTTACATGACCGGTCTGATCACGGGAAGTCTGGCCGACGATGCCACGTCAGAACCTTTTATCGCCACAAAGTCCAGAATGCGCGAAGCCATGATCGTGAAAGTGGATGCCAAAGACGGCACACGGCTTGTCGGCGGCATAGACGGACAGTCCATCACTTCAGCCTATGCCGTGATCGAAACGAAGGATCCCATCACCGTTTGGGTTTACGGCTATGCTCTACTTGCTAAGGCCAGACTCAACAAATATACGCTTGAAGAGGGCAAACTATTGAAAGGAACGGAGGAAATTGCGCTCGAAGAAGCCACTATGGGGATGTTGGGAGAACCCCTGATCGACGGTAACGCTTTCGTGTCTATGGCAAGACCGCGCTATGACTCCGGCACCATCTTGGGCGCAACGGGGCCTGCGACAACGTTCTTCAACTGGGGCATTGTCCTCACCAAGTACACCTGCGACGACATTCTGCCCGATGAAGACACATCGACAGGCATCAAGGATGTGAATGTGCAGAAAAACAGAGTGGCCAACTGCAACGTTTATACACTTGCGGGCGTGCTCGTCAAGAGGGCCAAGACCATGGCAGAAGCCACCAGCGGTCTGCCTTCCGGCCTCTATATCATCGGAGGCAAGAAGATTGTCGTGAAGTAAACAAAACGTTGCAAGTCACACAAGTCATTTCGGGTTGACGGATCGACGATAGGTGGACTACCTCGCGTATAAGGCGACATGTAGTCCGGCTGCCTGCGATTTGCCAATCCGTTGTGTCCGGAACCGGTAGATTTGCAAAAACAAACATAAATAAATATCAATATTGAAAACCAAAAGACTATGATGAAAAAACTACTCGCTGCTTTGGTAATACTGGTGACCGTAGCTGCAACCCACGCTGCGGACTTCAAGTATCAGTGGCACCACACCATTTATGGAAAGACCAAGGCCGGCAACACACCTGTTTCCATCATCAAGACAACGGATGGCAACTATGTGGCATTTACCACTTTCGGTTCCAACACTCTCACCGACACCAAACTCTATTTCGACGGTGAACCACTTAAAAATGCGGAAGGAAAAGAAGTCGAGGGTTGCCAGTATGTGGGAAATAATGTAAATGCGACAAACAATAATCTCCTGTTGCAGAAATATGATCAGAAAACAGGAGACTTGTTATGGACGGTATATTCCGACAAAGGCTACCTATACAACAACCAGGCCATTCAACCTACGGAGGATGGAGGTCTCATCCTGATATCAGATGTACGTAATTTAGCAGACAGAACTGAAAAGACTTTATTCCGTATGGTTGGTGCTGACGGCGTAAAGACCGAAGTGACTTATACGCCTGATTCCATAAAGCGTACCATCACCGAAGGAGTAATTGCCAAAATAGATAAAAACGGCAAAGTGGAATGGGCAAAGCTCATCGCCACTACCGCGCACCCGATGCAAAAATACTTTGGCGGCTATGCTGCGTTTTATCGGGGATTGGCATTGGATAACAAAGGAAACATCTATATCTGTGGCCACTACATGTCTTCGATGACATTCACCAAACGTGATAAAACGACAGAAACCCATGAGGCAAAAAGTGCGGAAGGCTGGGATGGAACCATCCAAAGCCAGGTCGGTGACCCTTTTATAGCCAAGCTCGACAAAGACGGCTATCTGCTCCAATTCATGACGGAAGATGAAAGTAATATCAAGTTTGCGTCATTTGACAGGATTGTCATTAAGGAAGGCATCATCTATCTGAGCGGGCGTTTCCAAGGAAACGGAACCGCAACGATCAAGTTTGGTGATACAATTTTACAACCAAACGATTGCGTGAATATCATTTATGCTTCTTTAAATTGCAACGATTTGAGCATGAATTATATCAAGTCGTTTGTGACGGGGAGATTCAATGGAAAATCTTATGGGATACAGAATAAGAATCTTCAGTATTACAACGGAAGCCTTTATCTTACAGGCCTACTGCTGGGGAGTTTAGCCGACAACGCGACCTCTTCTCCTTTTATTGCTGTATCAGACAAATACTATGAAGCGTTGGTCGTGAAAATAGATGCCAAAGATGGTAAACGTCTTGCTGCCGGTATAGACGGAAAGGGCATTACGGGAGCATTCGGTGTTGTGGAGACAAAAGATCCTAAAGCTGTATGGGTCTATGGATATGCTTTGTTTGGCATGTCCAGACTTAATAAGTATACACTCGAAGACAACAAAATGATAAAGGGTACGGAAGAAGTTACACTTAACAAGGCCCAAATAGGGATGGTTTGTGAACCATTGATAGACGGCACCGGTGTTGTATCTATGGGGAGGGCAAGCAATGATTCAGGCACCATCTTGGGCGCAACGGGGCCTGCGACAACGTTCTTCAACTGGGGCATTGTCCTCACCAAGTACACCTGCGACGACATTCTGCCCGATGAAGACACATCGACAGGCATCAAGGATGTGAATGTGCAGAAAAACAGAGTGGCCAACTGCAACGTTTATACACTTGCGGGCGTGCTCGTCAAGAGGGCCAAGACCATGGCAGAAGCCACCAGCGGTCTGCCTTCCGGCCTCTATATCATCGGAGGCAAGAAGATTGTCGTGAAGTAAAAACGAAGTAAACAAACCGTTGCAAGTTGGCAGTGGTATCGGGTTGGCGAATTAGAGGTACAGCCGGCAGCCCCGTGCATAGCAGTGCGGGAACCGGTGACCGGCCGTTCGCCAACCCGAACGCCTAAATTCCCACAGACTTGCAATTCCTGAAATATATCCTACATGAAGAAATACTATTCATGGCTGTTGTTCCTGCTGCTATCTCCGCTCGTTGTCTCCGCACAACCGCTGGAGCAGGACGCCTCTTTCCTGACGGGAAAACTGGAGAACGGGCTGACCTATTACATCCGCCACAACGCCAAAGAACCGGGCATCGCCGACTTCTACATCGCCCAGCGGGTGGGCTCCATCCTCGAAGAACCCCGGCAACGCGGACTGGCCCACTTTCTGGAACACATGGCCTTCAACGGCACGACAAACTTCCGGGGCGACGGCAAGTCGCCGGGCATCGTGCCGTGGTGCGAGAGCGTGGGCGTGAAGTTCGGGGCCAATCTCAATGCCTATACGAGTGTCGACCAGACGGTGTATAACATCTCGGCCGTGCCCGTGAGGCGCAAGGCCGTGCTCGACTCGGCCCTGCTCATCCTGCACGACTGGAGCCACAACCTGCTGCTCACCGACAAGGAGATAGACAAGGAGCGCGGCGTGATACACGAAGAGTGGCGCACACGCCGTGCCGGCAAGGCCACACAGCGCATGATGGAACGCGTGCTGCCGGTGGTTTATCGAGGCACAAAATATGAAGACTGCCTGCCCATCGGGTCGATGGACATCGTGGACAACTTCCCCTACAAAGATCTGCGCGACTATTACAAGAAATGGTATCGCCCCGACTTGCAGGCCGTGATCGTGGTGGGCGACATCGATCCGGCCGAGGTGGAGGCGAAAATCAAGCGTTTGTTCGGTTCCATTCCGCGCCCCAAGCACGCTGCGGAGCGCGTCTACTATCCCGTGACCGACAACGACCGGATGATTGTGGCCACCGACCGCGACAGCGAACAGCCCATCATGCTGGCCAACCTCTACATGAAGCACGATGTCGTGCCCGACGGGGAGAAGAGCAATGTGGGCTATCTGCGAGACAACTACATCGAGTCGCTCATCATCTCGATGCTCAACGCCCGTTTGCAGGAAGTGCAGCAGCAGGCCGTTCCGCCCTTCCTCTCGGCCACAGCCCATGCCGGCCGCTTCCTCGTTTCGCGCACCAAGGATGCTTTCTGGCTCTCTTTCGGCTGCAGGCAGGAGAATGTGAAAGGTTCGTTCGATGCCGTGATAGCCGAGAGCGAGCGTGCCCGCCGCTACGGGTTCACCGAGGGTGAACTACATCGTGCGCAAGACAGGCAGCTGAAGGTGGCCGAACGCCAATATGCCGAGCGCAACGACCGGCGCAACCGCTACTTCGTGAACAAGGCACTGCAACATTTTCTGTCGGCCGAACCGGTGGTCACGGAGACTTTACAGTTTGAACTCATCAGACAATTCAACCGCACCGTCACGCCGGAACAGGTGAACAGGGCGGCGAAAAGGCTGATTTCAGACAAAAATCAGGTGCTCGTGGTCTATGCACCCGACAAACCGGAGTTCAAACTGCCACCCAACGACACGCTCGAACAGTATGTACTCAACGCGCAAGCCGCAACTTACGCCCCTTACAGCGAGCCACAACTGGCCGGAGAGCTCATCCCCCGGCTGCCCCAACCGGGGACAATCGTCGGCGAACGGACCGGCGCATACGGCACAAAAGTGCTGGAGCTGAGCAACGGCACCACCGTCTACGTCAAGCCAACCGACTTCAGCAAAGACCAGATAACCATGCGCCTTTGGGGCGAAGGCGGCACTTCGCGCTATCCCGACAGCGATGCGCCCAACTTCCCGTTTGTTGCGAGTGCCATCACCGATGCCGGTGTGGGCACCTTCGACAAGAACACGCTGCGCAAGATGCTCTCCTCAAAGATAGCCGGAGTGACCCCCTCCATCAGCGACGACACGCAGCAACTCTCCGGAAAGTCGTCGGTCAAAGACCTGAAAACAATGCTGGAGCTCACCTATCTCTACTTCGCCCAGCCCCGGCGGGACACCGTTGCTTTCAACGGGGCGATAGACCGTATGCGCTCTTTCCTGACCAACAGGGAGGCCAACCCGCAGGTGAGTTACAACGACTCGCTCGTGGCGATACTCTACGGCAACCATCCGCGCATGCAGCCCACCAAGCGGGAGACGCTTGACCGCGTGTCCTACGATCGCGTGTGGCAGATCTACCGGGAGAGTTTTGCCGACGCTTCCAAGTTCAAGATGCTGCTTGTGGGCAACGTAGACATCGACTCCCTGCGCCCCTTGCTCTGCCAATATGTCGCCACACTGCCCTCGAGCAAAAATAACACGGCAACGGCGGAACCGACGAGCAGAAAGAAATATCCCACACCCGACGTGCGCAACACCGACGAGACGCATCTCTTCAAAAAGCAGATGAACACGCCCTCGGCGCTGGTCAACATCTTCTACACCTTCGAAGAGCCCTACACACCCAAAAGCGACCTTGCACTGGATGTGCTGCAACGGGTGTTACAAACAGCCTATATCGACAGTGTGCGCGAGGAGAAGGGAGGAACGTATGGGGTGAGCGTAGGCTATGCGCTCGAGAAGGACAACCATCCCACGGCCATGTTGCGCATATCTTTCCGCACCGATCCTGCCAAGTATGAAACCCTGATACCGATAGTCTACCGGCAGGTGGCGCATATTGCCGACCGCGGGCCCAACCCCGTAAGCATGGACAAAGCGAAGAAATATCTGCTGAAGACATACGGGCAGAACATCATTGACAACGGCTATTGGGATTATGTCATCTACCACCGGCTTCAAGACGGCATCGACTTCCACACCGGCTATGAGCAACTGGTGCGCAACCTCACGGCCGGCGATGTGCAGCAGATGGCGAAAGACCTTCTCGGCAGCCACCGTCGCATAGAGGTGACCATGCTGAGCGAATAGCCCGAGAGCCCTCCCGTATCCTCTCTCGGCAAATAGGCTCTCCCGCTTTGTCAGTTCGTCAGCAGCAGTAGGGACAGGCATAAAAACACTGCCCCTATTGTTGCTGTGGGCTGTCTTTTTAGGGGATGGCGAAAAAGCAATACAAAAGCACTTCGTCTGAAAGTCTTCAAATAGATTGGAAAGATGGCTTTAAAAGCCCCGAAAGTCACTCCGCCTTTCCCGTTTGGGCAGAATGATGATGCAAAACGGGCCGACCGAGGATGTCAAACGGCTGTAGTGAGCGCACGAGACGGCCTCTTTCACCTCCTCATTACGGCTGTTTTACAGCCTTTTCGCGGCATACTGAAAGGTCAAGAATATTCAAGTTGCTAATAGACAATGCTTTACCCCCTCCCCTAAAATTCTCGTATTTCCGATAAAGGATCTTCCCGGCGGAAATATCGCAAGCACAGAGCGGTTTTTCGGATAATATCTTTGACAAATCTGAAGGAGGACGACAGTCCCTACCCTTAACGGCCATTGACCGCCGCCCTCATTCGCTCAATTCGCCCTATTCGCCGACACCATCCATGTTTTTCGCCGGATGGGCCCAGTCACCACCGCATTGCGAGTTTCATCTTCCGCCGCAATGGACCATCACGAAAAACACTCGTTTTATGTTAAATTCGCCGGGAAAGGCTTTTCAAGCGGTTAAAATAAGCTAAACGAGCTATACTTTTTTTGTTTTTCTCCGTCTTAATCATAACTTTGCAGTCATACTATGTCCTTATAATAAAGGTATATAGCCAGGAAAGAAAAGTATCAATAACTAAAAGACAAAAACCGAATATGATGAAAAGAAACGTGTTAGCTCTCAGTTTGATGGCCGGACTGCTGCTGGTTTCAAGCTGTGCAAGCAAAAAAGAACTGGAGAACTGCCGGTTGGAGAATAAAGAACTCTCGGGCAACTATCAGGATGCCAAGGAGCAGTTGGCCGCTGCCAATGCACGCGTGGCTTCGCTCGAAGACCAGCTCGCCCAGCAAAAGAGGGACTATGCCTCTTTGCAGGAGATGCTCGACAAGAGTCTGGTCAACGCTAACTCCAACAACATCAACATTTCCAAACTCGTGGATCAGATCAACGAGAGCAACCAATACATCCGCCACTTGGTGGAGGTGAAGAGCAAGAGCGACTCACTCAACATGGTGCTCACCAACAACCTGACCCGCTCGCTGAGCAAGGAGGAATTGAAGGAAGTGGATGTGCAGGTGCTGAAAGGTGTAGTCTATATCTCTCTGGCCGACAACATGCTCTACAAGAGTGGCAGCTATGAAATCAACGACCGCGCTGAGGAGACTCTCAGCAAGATTGCCAAAATCATCATGGACTATAAGGACTATGAGGTGCTCATTGAGGGCAACACCGACAATGTGCCTGTAAACACCGACAGTCCGAAGATGAAAAACATCCGCAACAACTGGGATCTCAGTGCCCTTCGTGCCTCTTCGGTGGTGCAGTATCTGCAAAACCGCTATGGCGTAGACCCCAAGCGTCTCACTGCCGGCGGTCGTGGAGAGTATAATCCCGTGGCCACCAACTCCACCGAATTGGGCAAACAGCGCAACCGTCGCACCCAAATCATCATCACGCCAAAGCTTGACCAGTTCATGGATCTGATCGACAAGGCTCCGGAAGACAAATAGAAGGCACCCCCTCGGGACTTTTTAGGAGATTCCTTGAGAATTTTTAGGAGTTAAGGGGAATCTTTTAGGAGTTAAGGAGAAAACTTTTAGGAGTTAAGGAGTGAAAGGGAGTTAAAGGAGTTAAGACAATAGTTTTTCTCTTGCAGTTGTTGTACAACTCAAGATATGAAGCCGATGTCTTAACTCCTTTAACTCCCTTTCACTCCTTAACTCCTTATCCTTTCCCCCTCCTCCCAGTTTTCTTTTTGAAAGATATTGGCCATTTTTGCTTTAAAAATGGAATCTTTTTGTTAACTTTGTCGGCACAACACCAAAGAAAACATACGTATGGAAAAGATTAAGATGACGACTCCGCTCGTGGAAATGGACGGTGACGAGATGACCCGCATCCTGTGGAAGATGATCAAGGACGAACTGATATTTCCCTTTGTCGAGCTCAAAGCCGAATACTTCGACCTCGGATTACCCAACCGCGACAAGACCGCCGACCAAGTAACCATAGACTCTGCCGAAGCCACCAAGCGACATGGGGTGGCCGTGAAGTGCGCCACCATCACCCCCAATGCCCAGCGCATGGACGAATATAAGCTACACAAGATGTGGAAAAGCCCCAACGGTACCATTCGGAGCATCCTCGACGGTACGGTGTTTCGTGCCCCCATCACCATCCCGAGCATCCGTCCCGTGGTGAAAACATGGGAGAAGCCTATCACCATCGCCCGCCATGCCTACGGCGATGTGTACAAGAATGTAGAGCTGCGAGTCGAAGAACCGGGAGTGGCCAAGCTCGTGTTTGAAGGCCGGAGCGGCGAGCGGCAGGAGGTAGAAATCCATACGTTCGATGGTGGAGGAGTGATTCAGGGCATGCACAACACCGACCGCTCCATCCGCTCCTTTGCCCACAGCTGTTTCAAGTTTGCCGTCGACACCCGGCAAGACCTCTGGTTTGCCACCAAAGACACCATCTCCAAGAAATACGATGCGCGTTTTCGCGAGATCTTTGAGGAAGTTTACGAGAGCGATTACAAAGAGACGTTCTCCCGGTTGGGCATCGAATACTTCTATACGCTCATCGACGACGCCGTGGCCCGCGTCATCCGCTCGAAAGGCGGCTTCATCTGGGCCTGCAAAAACTACGACGGCGATGTGATGAGCGACATGCTCTCCACGGCTTTCGGCAGTCTGGCCATGATGACCTCCGTGCTCGTGAGCCCCGACGGCAAGTATGAATACGAGGCCGCCCACGGCACCGTCACCCGCCACTATTATAAATATCTCAAGGGAGAGGAGACATCCACCAACCCCATGGCAACGATTTTCGCTTGGAGCGGAGCCTTGCGCAAGCGCGGCCAACTCGATGGCAACGAGGCCCTTGTGCAGTTTAGTGACCGTCTGGAGGCCGCATGTCTCGACACGCTCAATGCCGGTGTCGCCACCAAAGACCTCGTGGGACTGATGGAGGGCGTAGAAGCCAAAGCCGTGAACTCCGCCGATTTCATGGCCGAGATACGCCGGAGGCTGGAAGAAAAGATGGGGTAGGAGACATCCCCGTGTTTTAGAATATAACCAATGAAAGGGGATATGGACGGGCAATCGTCCTTATCCCCTTTTGCTCCTAAGACGGTTGGGCTTGCGAGTTGAGGCTTGATACTTTTTTATCCAATGTTTTGCATAATCTGTTGCAGGCCGGTTTTTTCACCTTGAAAAATGGCGTTGAAAGAAAGAATTTCGTATTTTTGCCTTAAAACTATTACCAACCATTTTATCATGAAGCAAAAAATCTTATTCGCCTGTCTGCTTTTGGCTTGTTCGCTCGGTCTTTCCGCCCGAATGGTGAAAGTCGAGACGCAGCACCTCTCTTTGGTGATGAATGCCGAAAACGGCCGGCATCCGCAGTATGTCTACTTCGGATCGCGGCTGGCCGATGCCGACCTGCCCACCTTGCCTGTTCCCACAGGCGGGCGCATGGAGGTCTATCCGGCCTACGGACTCAACACGCCGGCCGAGGCGGCACTGGCCATGCGCCATGCCGACGGCAACCTTTCCACCGACCTTGTGGCCACAGGTGTGGATGTGCAGCAGGAGCGCAATGCCGCTGTCACGACCATTCACTTGAAGGATCCGATGTATCCGATAGTCGTGGATTTGAAATATCGGGCCTACAACGATGTAGACATGATAGAGATGTGGACAGAAATAACCAACCGGGAAAAGGGAAACGTGACGCTCACACGCTTTGCCTCGGCCAATCTGCCCATCCGACGGGGCGACATCCGGGTGAGCCATCTCTCGGGCTCGTGGGCCAACGAGGCCCGTGTGACGGAAGAGGCACTCAAACCGGGCCAGCTTGTGGTGAGCAACAACGACGGCACCCGCAACTCTCACACTGACCATGCCGAGATGATGTTTTCGCTCGACGGCAAAGCGCGGGAGAACAGCGGCGATGTCATTGGGGCCGCCCTCTGCTACAGTGGCAACTACCGTCTGCGCGTCATCACCGACGACACGGAGTATCATTACTTCATGGCCGGCATCAACGAGGACAACTCAGAATATCATCTAAAGAAAGGCGAGACCTTCAAGACTCCCGTCCTGGCTCTCACCTACAGCCGGGAGGGACTGAGCGGAGCCTCGCGCAACTTCCACAAATGGGGGCGGAAATATCAGCTGATGCACGGTGAGCAAGAGCGAGACATTCTGCTCAACTCGTGGGAAGGTGTCTATTTCGACATCAACCAGCAGGGCATGGATCGCATGATGGCCGACATCGCCTCTATGGGTGGCGAACTCTTCGTGATGGACGACGGTTGGTTTGGGGACAAATATCCCCGAAAGACCGACAACTCGTCGCTCGGCGACTGGGTGGTGGACAAACAAAAGCTGCCCGACGGCATCGAAGGCCTGCTACGCGATGCCCGCAAGAATGGGGTGAAATTCGGCATCTGGATAGAGCCGGAGATGAGCAACACGGTGAGCGAACTCTACGAGAAGCATCCCGACTGGATCATCAAGGCTCCACGCCGCAACGCTGTGCTCGGGCGAGGTGGTACGCAGGTGGTGCTCGACATGGGCAATCCGAAGGTGCAGGACTTTGTGTTCGGTGTGGTGGACAACCTGATGACGAAGTATCCCGAGATAGCCTATATCAAATGGGATGCCAACATGCCTATCATGAACCACGGTTCGCAATGGCTGCCGATGGCCGACCAGAGCCATCTTTACATCGAATATCACCGTGGGCTGGCCAAGGTGTGCGAGCGCATCCGGCAAAAATACCCCGACTTGGTGATTCAGGCGTGTGCCAGTGGTGGCGGAAGAGCCAACTGGGGAGTGCTCCCTTGGTTTGACGAATTTTGGGTTTCCGACAACACGGATGCCTTGCAGCGCATCTATATGCAGTGGGGAACGAGCTATTTCTTCCCCGCCATCGCCATGGCCAGCCACATTTCGGGCACTCCCAATCACACGGTATTCCGCACCACCTCGCTGAAATACCGCATCGATGTGGCCATGAGCGGCCGTCTGGGCATGGAAATCCAACCCAAAAACATGACCGATGAGGAGAAGGAACAGTGCCGGAAAGCTATCGCCGACTATAAGCGCATTCGGCCCGTGGTGCAGTTTGGCAACATCTATCGCCTCATCTCGCCCTACGACCGGCTCGGACTGGCCTCGATGATGTATGTGGACGATGCCAAAGCCAAGGCTGTGTTCTACTGGTGGAAAACAGAATCGTTCCAAAACGAGCATCTCCCACGCGTGAAGATGGCAGGACTGCAACCCGACAAGATGTATCGAGTGACGGAGCTCAATCGCATCGACCTCAATCCGCTCTACTGTGAGGGCAAGAGCTACAGTGGCCGTTTCCTCATGGAGCATGGGTTGGAGATGCCCTACCGCAATGGCGTAGAGTGGGGCAAGATGACCGAATGGGCCAGCCGCGTGCTGTTGTTGGAAGCCGAATAGACTCCGCCCACCTCGCTGCAATAAACCGCACAAAAACCCGTTATTAAAGAAATGCCAACAAAAAAGAATATGAAGAAAATTACAAGTTTAATGTTGTCGCTCATGGCATTGCTTGCCATGACGGGGTGTTCACAAAAGAGTGCGCTGCAAGAGCAGGTGCAGGCCTTGCAAAATGCCATGCCGCTGAATTTCATGGAAGGGGCACAGGTGTCGGCCATCAGTCTCGACCAGAGTCTCAATCTCACCATCGATGTAGACGAAGATGCGCTGCCCCTGAAGAATATCGAGGCCCAGAAAGGCGAGTTGGGCAAAGCACTCACCACCTTCTTCTATGGCCAGAAAGGAAGCCTGAAAGACCTGGCGCAGACCATTGTGGAGAGTAAGACCGGCCTGAAATTCAACTTCAAGGGCCGTACTTCAGGCAAAACTGTTGCCGTAGAGGCTGATGCCGCCGAGGCGGCATCGCTGCTCGGAGCCGGCCCCTCGCCACTCACCGAACTGAAAGAGCGCGTGGCCTTTGCCAACATTGCAGCTCCCGTGGCCCTCGATGACTATAACTCTCTGGGCGTGATGACCATAGATGAAAAACAAATCGTCTTTCCACTCATCATCGATGCCAAATACTACGATCGTAAACTCACTGCAAAAGAAGTAAAAGCCTATATCGAGAAGAACATCCTCATCGACGAAAACGTGGCTGCCTATGTGGAACTGGCCAACAAAGCCGGTCTGTCACAGGTGTGGAACTATCAGTCGTCTGCGGGCGGTACAGTCGTCAGCGTCACCTTCGCGGCCAAATGACACGCCCCTTCCGGCACATTGCCGTGACTTCACCCATGATTTCGGTGGGCTGAAAGTTCGACTCAGAGCTAAAAAACGCGGCAAGATATATCTTCTCAGATGTCTTGCCGCATTTTTATTTGGGGGCTATTATACTTGTTGACCGGCTTAAACGCAACAGTCTCGACAGAAAGACAATTTGACGAAGCAACAGACGTACTTGTAGGTTCGCCTATGTGTAAGAACCGGTATGTTGACATTTACCTTCTCTACTCGCCCACCTGTTTACTCATACACTACAAGACGCAACGTATGTGATCGCTTTTTGTCGATGGAATATTTCTTTAACACACCGGGACCACAGCTGCTGTTGCCCAATCCCATGACCGCGCAGTCGATGCTAAGGATGGTGTAATCGGTCTTAGGAAGTTTAAAGTCGTGGTCGGCATGGTAGAGATCGGAAGCCGAATAGTGGAGGGCGGAGAAACTGAAGGGAGCATCGACAGCCTCCAC
>ERZ825324.405-NODE-405-length-61941-cov-5.012054_pt1 | contig 61941 bp, 62 predicted proteins | sample MGYA00519859_ERZ825324 | MGnify/ENA primary metagenome ERZ825324 (study PRJEB31778, sample SAMEA3449198) | human gut metagenome | biome: human gut; feature: human-associated habitat; material: faeces | place: United Kingdom | collected 2010/2012 ...
TATAAGAAAATATAGATAAACTTCCTCGCCCTCTTCTGCAAATGATTTTGCATACGCCAATACTCGATTAGTCCATGCTTCACCGGGACAATACCTTCTTAGAAGAAATAAAACTTTTCCCATAAAATTCTTTTTAATAAGAATATAGAATTCCCAATAACACGTAATTTAATCAAAAATATACAGATTCCACCATGTGTTAAACATAATTAAATTCCAAATTCAATTTGATAAGACAGCAGGCTAAAAGATAAGATTGCATCATAGCCGATAACTCAAATAAAACCGTTTTTCAGATTTGCTTAATTTTTGTTGAAAAAAGTTTTTATATTATTCTTGGCTGATAGCTAAAAATTTGATTATACTTTGTGAATATTATTGACAGCCACCTACAATTTATTATATCAAATTTTATAAAACTTTTTATACCATTCTGCGAATCTTCGGAGGCCTTCGCGCAGTGAGGTCGATGGCTTGAAGCCGAAGTCTCGCTCAAGTGGCGTGGTATCAGCAAATGTCACGGGGACATCACCAGGCTGCATGGGCACAAGTTCTTTGTGCGCTTCGAAGTCGTAGTCGGTAGGCAGAACTCCCGCAGCAACGAGCTCCTCCTGAAGTATCTGAACGAAGTCGAGGAGATTTTCGGGATTACTGTTGCCGATGTTGTAAACGGCGTATGGCGGAATGGGAAGACCGTCTTCGCCGTTTTTACGTTCGGGTGCTTTCTTCATCACGCGAATGACACCCTCGACAATATCGTCAACATAAGTGAAATCGCGTTTGCAGTTTCCGTAGTTGAAGATTTTTATTGTTTCACCTTTAATTAGCTTATTAGTAAATCCAAAATATGCCATATCTGGTCGTCCTGCTGGTCCATATACTGTAAAAAATCTTAATCCTGTTGATGGTATATTGTATAATTTTGAATAGCTATGTGCCATAAGTTCATTTGATTTTTTCGTCGCAGCATATAATGATACAGGATTGTCCACTTTGTCATCTGTTGAATATGGTACTTTTTTATTACTTCCATATACTGATGAACTTGATGCATATACTAAATGTTCTAATGGATAATGTCTACAACATTCTAATATATTGTAAAATCCTATTAAATTTGATTGTATATATGCATCTGGATTTGTTATACTATAACGAACTCCTGCTTGTGCTGCTAAATTTACTACAATATCTGGATGATATTCTTTAAATACATTTTCTACTGTTTCTTTGTCTGATAAATCTCCTTTTATAAATTTGAAGTTATCAAATTTTTTTAATTCGGTTAGTCTCCATTCTTTTATTTTTATATCATAATATTCGTTCATGTTGTCTAGTCCTATGACTTGAACGTTTTTTTCTTCTTTTAATATTCTTTTTGCAAGGTTTGAGCCTATAAAGCCGGCTGCACCTGTTATAAAATATTTCTTCATTATATTCTCTCTTTCTATAATTATTTTTTTCTGCTATTAATAAATTTTTTTATTATTCTTAACAATTCTTTCAATGTAGAAGAGTCAAAAATTAAAATATTAATTGTTAAAACAACAAAAATTACTATAGAATAGATTATAGCATATTTAATCCATTCTAATAGACTTGTTATTTCTATTTGAAACTTCAATGAAATGTATGCTGTAATACTCAATAATATAAAAACTCTTATTAATCTAAAAAAGGTTTTATCATTTTTGCAAAGTAATATTTTTTTATTAGTATATAATATTGTATCTATACATCTCCATCCTAATGCAATACCTGTACCCAATACTATTCCATTGATTCCCATCTTTTTAGTAAATATAAGACTTAATACTAATGTTAATATTGCTTCCAGTATAGCTCTCCATCGTGTTTCTTTAAAATGTCCTGATATATTAATCAATGCATTACTTGGCATTTTTAAAATATAAAAAGCTGATGTATATACAAAAATAACTGCAAATATTGGATAAATATAGTTTATATCTGCATTATATGTATAAATAGTTACAAATGGGACTATCATAAGCATTGTAACTGAATAGATAAAAGTTACTATATTAAAAAACATAAATTCTATAAAGTCATACATTTTTAGTAATTTTTTTCGATTGTTAAGAGCATACTCTCTTCCAAGAAAAGGTGTGAGTGCCGTTATTAAATTAGAGCAAATTGATTGAAGCCCTGAAAATACAATATTATAAACGGCATAAACACTAGCAGATTCTAATCCTAATGTTGCAGTAAGTATTGTTGCCTGAGAACCAGATACTACTAAGCCTGAAAGTTGATGAACCATAGCATCTTTTCTTTTTTCTACAACTGAATTTATTGGTTTTGTCTTTTTATAATCTGATAAATCAGGATAATTTGTTTTTATATATCCAATCAAGAATATTGCTCTAAAAACATATACTAAAGAAATTGCCAATTGAACTATTACAATATTCATATTAAATTTTAGCATAAATATTGCTAACACAAGACTAATAAATATACTTAATGCTTGTACTGTAGTACACACATAAGTTTTTTGATCAGCATATAATAACGAACGACATCTTCCTACTGCAAAAAATTCTGATGCTCCCGAAATACTCATTACTAACATTAATAAAACTACAGTTATATATTCTATATCAGTTTCTAAAGAAAGCGGATATAAAATGGCAACAATTAATACTATAAGGCAGTACATAAAACCAAATTTATTAAACATTCTATTAGATGCATTTATCATTCCTTTTACTGTATTTATATCATTTTGGGCAACTGGTTCATATAGTTTTTGCGTTGTAGCCGTTGCTATACCAGCTCCAATAATACTAACATATGAAATAATTACTTTTATTGAAGAAATTAATCCATTAATCTCTGACCCAAATCTCATAATTATCATTGATGGAAGTATTAAATTGGTTATTATATTCATTATTTGAGGTAGTGCACTTGCAAATATATTCTTTAAAACTTTTTTCACGTAATCCTCCTTGTTATTTTTCACCAGTGAATGATGTCAAAATTAGCATAGGTACTCCCCAACCACAAAACCATGCTAAAGTAATTGACGGGCTGTACATAACTGTTCCTAGTGCAAAAATTATGCTGCAAAAAATTTCAGCAATATATTTTATTGATTTATCAGTCTTTTGGGCTTTATCATAATATACTAAGCTTAATTTTACAAAGAGCATAGATATTATTGGAGCAAAAAATGTTCCGAAATAATAATACCCTGCACCTATTGTAGGTGGAATTTGTCCATAAGCTCCATTATAATTATTATAAAAATATTGTAGCTTATTTCCCCTATTTCCAAACAACGTTGAATTGAATGGAATGGCTCCTAGTAATCCGGCTTTAAAAGCTTCTAGCTTAAATGCCTTGTCAACATTAAAAATTGCTGCTACATTATCAACACCAGTAAAATATGCACTAATTATTTGTGTCATATATAATATTGGACCATTTGATTTACTATATAAGCTCGTATCTATTTTTACAAAATATCTAACCGAAAAATAAAGTATCATTATTCCTAATGTGCATATTATAACTAAAGTAAACATTTTTTCTTTTTTTTCTGGGAATAAATGTATATAATATAAAATAATTGCTAAACATGCTACTATTGCTTCCGCAAAGGTAGACGTTAAAAATAAAAATTGTGTTAGACAAGCTATTAATAATATTACCATAATCCATCTTGAATTTGACTTTTTTTCATATAACTTTCTAATAATATATGCTGGAAACAGTATTCTAAAAATTTGAAAACACATCGAAAAAAGTGTTTTTATAATCCTTCCTACTGTTCCTATTTGATATGTTATATTGGACTCTGCAATTGTAAAATCTGTATCTGATAAATTAAAAATATTTTTAAACTTTGCAGAATATTGTGGCATAAAAATATATATTATTATAATAAAGCAACTAATTCCAATAATAAAAAAATTACTTATATCTCCTTTAACTCTTGAATATACAACTTTGATTTTATTAATATTTTTTAAATATATATGTAAATATATTATAAATTGTATAGCAAAAAATTCATACAACATTAATAAACAACTTTTATTTATAAACGAGCCTACATATTTTTTTCCCTCAAACAATTGAATATTACAATTAAAAGAATATAAAAAAGGCAAAAGCGATAATCTTACAAAATATAAAGTTTCAATTATTAAAAATGTAACATTATCTTTTGCAATTCTATAATTTTTATAAAATAACAAAGTTATTAGTAAAAAGCCAACAGGCAATAATGTTATAAAAATTTTATTCTCAATATTTATAAATATCATACATATGATACAAGAAATTACAGAAAATATCTCAAATATAAAAAATATTAATTTACTAAAATCTTGTTCTTTAATTTTTTTCATATGTTTCCTCCATATATATTAGCATATTGCTCACATATTGTACTTATACTAAATTTTTTTAAGTTCTCTGATATTGTGTTGTCATTAATTTTACATTTCTTATTGATGTATAATAAAATTTTCTTTGCCCACTCCTCTTCCGACTCACTTAAGTTTATATAATTTAGTAGTCCTACATCAACTTCCTTTTGAATTGCTTCCGAAACAAAGCATGGAATTCTTTTTGATTGAGCTTCCAACAAAACAATTCCAAATCCTTCATATATTGAAGGAAAAATCATATAATCTGCTTCATCATAAATTTTTGAGATATCTCCCTTGTCTCCTGGTATAAAAAAAACTGATTCACTTAAGTTTAATTCATTAACCAATTTAATTAATTTTTCTTTATCTTCTCCAAATCCAACAAGCATTAGTCTGCTTTTTTCTATTTTTTTCTTAATATTATAAAATATTTTAATAATAAATTCTTGATTTTTTTGATATGTATACCTACCAACATGAATAAATGTTAAAATCTCATTATTCTTTGACATCTTAGGGGCAAACTTTTCTAAATCTAATGAGTTGAAAATCACATTATATTCTATATCACCGAAAAAAATCCTTGCAAGCAGCATCAGAACATCCTATTCTATGTGTTGCAAATCTTTTTATCATTGATTTATTTATTTTTTCTTGTAATCTAACCAAGAATCTTTTTTTATGAGGTGACATTGTACTATGACTATGAGCAATTCTGATTGGAACTCCAGCATTTTTAGCAGCCCATAGACATATTCCTTCATCAAAGTAATTATGAGCATGTACTACATAATATTGTTCTTTCTTACAAATTTTAAAGATATTTATATACAATCTAAGCGGTCTTAAAATTAATTCCATTAAATGTCTTTTTCCATCATCATTATATGCTTGTATTCTATGCAATTTTCCATATTTTAAAAATTCTCTTTCTCTATTACATCTCTTTTTAAAAACAATGCAATCAAAATCAAATCTAGAATACAGTTTTTCAACAATTGAAAATATTACTGAACTAACTCCACCATATCCTAATCCACCACATGAAATATGCAGTATTTTCTTTTTCATATATCCTCCATACTTTTATTTATATTTACTAATATCTATCATATCTCCAAATATGTTATTCCATTTTTCTGGTTTAAATTTTTCTAATCCTGAGGCTGGGAAAAATGTTATTTCACCAAAATATAAACTTCCTTCAATTTCATAAAAATCAATTCTAACAAAAGGCATACCTTTAGCTAATTTTTGAGAGATTGTCTTCATCTTTTCAAAACTTTGTGGTTTTTTTTGTTCTTTATCAATCCTGTGATTAGCTTCCATTATATTTAATAAGTTCCAATTTTCATCAAAATATGTTTTGCACATATTATTAGATGCAAATCTTTCTGAACACACTAAAACAACTTTTGGTTGACCATTAAAACAAAAAAACTTATAATCAATTAATTCATTTTGACCATTATTCTCCATATATTTTTCTGCAATTATACAAGGCTTAATATTTTTATATGGCCATTCTCTTCCATACCAAAATCCATTATTATTTAAGCGAGAGTTTAAAAATTTTTTTGTCTCTTCTATATTAAGAGCTTGTTTATCTTTACATATGACAACTCCTCCTGAATCATTGTTACACTTCAAAACAAATTTTTTTGGAAGCTCATTAAAGTTAATTTCCTCAGTAGTACTCCAAACTCCTAATGTTGGAATAACATATTCATTTCCTATTAATTTAGAAACATATTGTTTAACCTTATATTTATCAGCCATTTCTGTAAGTTCATTGCTTCTATATTTCAATTTTAGATATTGAATTTTTTCGTTAAAATTTTTTGGATTATTAAAATTAATAAATTTTCTAAAATGTTTAAAATACATTAGCTGCAAATATAACTTATCTGGTAATATCTTTAATAAATTTTTGATTATATTCATTTCAATTCCTCCAGAATAATTTTTTCAAATTCATTATGTGTTTTTTCTGCTATCTGTTTCCAAGAATATTTTAAAGATAATTTTTTTGCATTATTGCCTATTATTTCAAATTTTTCTTTATCTTTTAACATTTTTTTTATAGCATCTTTTAAGTTTTCTACTGTATTATCCGAAATCCAACCTGCATTATAGCTATTAATATCTTCACTCATATTAGTACCTTTTGTCACTAAGCAAGGAATACCATATGATAATGCCTCAATAAGTCCCATTGGCATTCCTTCAAATCTTGATGTTAAAACAAAAACATCAGATTTCAAGATAATCTTCTTCTTTTCCTCTCCAAAAACAGCACGATTAATCTTTACCAAATCACTTATACCATATTCTATTATTTTCTTTTCTATAATCTTTATTGTCCCCTCTTGATCAACACCATACATATTCAATATAAAATTATTTTGTCTTAATATATCTTGAGTATTTGCAATAGCATCTATCAAAATATCTAATCCTTTCTGATATAACTCATATCGTCCTATATATGTAGCATTAATTTCATTTTTTGAAAATACTTCTTTCTTATTGTTAGAAATCTCAACGCCATTTGGAATAATCATATATTTTTTGTTCCATTTTTCACTAGTATCTAACTTTTCCTGAAGAGATAAAAATTGAATTGCAGCTGCTCTTTTAGCCATTTTTTTAAAATATACTATATTTCCCAAAAATTTCTTAATATACTTTTTTTTCTGGGCATTTTTAGTTAATTCACTTCTTGGAATAATAATATATGGAATTTTACATTCAATTGCATCATAAATTAGTTTGCAAAATGGAAAGCAGTAAAATTCTTCAATAACAATTATATCTGGTTTATTAAATGGTGCTGGTAAATTTTTTAATCTCACCGTGGGATAATCAATTAAATTAAAACAATTTAATTCTTTCCACTCATCTCTTTTTATATTATTTATATTATACCAAAAAACATTATCTATTTTAGATTGTGCACTTATTTGTGCAGGAACACTATTATTAGGACCTGCAAATAAATTTCCGGTCAAATTTGATAAATATAGAATATTCATATTCTCCTCCATTAAATTCACATATATGCTTAATTTATTATTTCTTATCAATATTTTCAAGTATTCTCATTTGTTGACCAACCACAGTACAATTATCCGGAATATCTTTGGTTACAACTGTGTTTGCACCAATTGTAACATTATTTCCTATTTTAATCTTTCCTAAAATTTTCGCTCCTGCACCAATTTTACAATTATCACCAATCCATGGAGTTCCACCTCCAGAGCTACCAATAGTAACTTGTTGCCATATTACTGCATTTGCTCCTATATGAGCTTTTAAATGTACAATAATTCCATTTAACCCATGTGGTAATTCTGGTCTTGTTTCAAATATTGCTCCTTGATTTAAGTCTGTTCCCATTGAAGCATTATTGTATGCATCACATTTCTTTATATAGAAAAGGTAATATAATTTGATTAGCTTATTTGTTTTATCAGCAGAATTGACAACAATTTTTCTTCTTTTCCAATATTTATCTGAATCATAATGTTGTATAATGCCCATAAGTTTCTTAATCCAAAAGTTATTTGGACTAATATTCATTTTTGCCATACCTCTTCCTCCTTATTTTTTAGTCAAATCACTTATATTTAATAGTTTTCCCCATTCAAAATCTACATTCTTTGGATTGAATGGCATCATGCAAGCACATGGTGTAAATGTTAATTCAGCAAAATAATACTTATTATCAGTAATAAAAAAATCAACTCTTACAAATGGAAATTCTTTACATAGTTCAGAAGCAATTTTTAACATTTCATTATAAAAATCTGGTAATTCAATTTCGTCTATATTTTTATAATCATCTCTATATAATTTCATCTTGCTTCCATCTAGATTAAAGAAACCTATTTTAGCTTGTCTATCATGTATCATATCTGTTGATACATATATAAATTTGGGTTCTCCGTTAAAGCAAAAAAACTTATAATCCATAAGATTTTCTCCTAAAAATTCTTCACAAATAATTATATGATCCTTAATTTTTGAATAATGAGGTTCTATATTAAATGCTCCAAAATCTTCTTTCATCCACAATTTTAGTTGTTTTATTGCTTTGGATTTATTAAATTCACTCTTATCTTTGCAAATCAAATTATATGCACATCCATGATTACATTTTAATACAAATTCTTTGGGTAATTTTTCAAAGTCAATGTCCTTAGTATTATTCCAAGAACCAAGTAATGGTACAAGAATATCTTGATATCCCTTTTCTTTTATATAATCTCTAACCCTATATTTGTCTGCACATTTAACAACTAAATCATTATTAGGATAATAGTATAATTTTAGCCATTGCATTTTTTCATTAAATGTTTTTGGATTATCTAAATTCAATTTTTCTTGTAAAACAACCTTATAATAAAGCTTTGACATAAATTCATTACTAAACAATTTATGTGCTATTACTTGGCATTCTCTTCTAGTTTTGTATAAAATATTATCTCTTTCCATTTTCTTTTATTCTCCATTTTAATTGATTGTGTTCTTAATACAATACTTTTTCTTTTTATAAGCTCCAAATACCATATTCCTACATGTATTAAACAAACTACAAATTAGATTCTGATGTTCAGCTTCTCTGTACAATTTATAATGCCATTTTATTAAAGCAATATAACTATGATTACTTATACTCCCACTTCTTTTTCTATACATTGCTAATTCTTCATCTAGCAAATAACAATCTGCTTTCTTACAAACCTTTAACCACATAGCATAATCATTATTCTTCTTTATATCTTCTATCTGAATTAATCCAATTTTACTAGCATCATACATTACAGTCAAACAACCAGGCCAGCAATAATTAAACATCCCTGTTTTTGTTATTTTTTTAGGTCCTGTTATTCTTTTTCCATTTAGATTACCATTTTCGTCAATTTCGCTATAATTAGTATAAGTAAAATAGTACCCATTGCCTTTCATAAACTTAATCTGTTTTTCAAGTTTTTGAGGCACCCACAAATCATCACTATCTAAAAATGCCATCCATCTTCCTTTTGCTTCTCTTAAAGCTTTATTTCTACTAACAGCAGCTCCACTATTTTTTTCATTTTTCAAATAAATAATTCTGTCATCATTTATGTTTTTTAAAATTTCATCAGTATTATCAGTTGAACAATCATCAACAATTATAAGTTCCCAATTACTATATGTTTGACTAATTACAGAATTAATTGTTTCTTCTATAAATTTTCCTGTATTATATGAAGGCATTATAATTGATACTAATTCTTTTTCCATTTTATCTCCCTAATTATATTTTCAACTTTTCTTTATATTCTTCCTCTGTTATCTGTTTTGTTCTTAACAAATAATCACATAAATCCTCTGCTGTGTCCATTCCTTCTGTATTTATATCATCTTTTCTAAAAACTTTCAAAATTGTTTCCAAAATTATTTTTGCATCTCCAATAAAAGTTATATTTTGGATATATTTCAAATCATAATTAATTTTATCTTCCCAAGTTATATTATTTCTTCCATTTACTTGTGCTAATCCAGTCAGCCCTTGTCTAACTGAATGTCTTTTTCTTTGCTCATCATTCATAAATATCATATCTCTCACAAGTTGTGGCCTTGGTCCCACAATACTCATATCACCTTTAATAATATTAATCAGCTCAGGCAATTCATCAAGGCTTGTACTTCTCAAAAACTTACCAAACTTAGTCAATCTCTGAGAATCAGGCAACAAATTACCTGATTCATCCTTTTCATCTGTCATAGTTCTGAACTTATACAAAGTAAAAATTTTCTCATCTTTTCCAGGTCTTTTTTGTTTAAAAATCACTGGGCTTCCTAATTTAACTCTTACCAAAATTGCAACTATTAACAAAATAGGTGATAAACATATTAAAGCAATTAAACTTAAAATCAAGTCCAATAGTCTTTTTATGTACTTTTCATATATACCTTTTTTATGTTCCATTACTCAAAACATCCTCTTATAACTTTTATGATTATATCCTGTTGTTCAGGAGTCATTTTATTATCAGAAGGCAAGCATAAACCTCTATCAAATATATCCATACCAACATCTTGGCTTTCTCCTGCTATATAAGCATTAGTATTAGCTCTACCATTACCATTTCTGGTAATAAATGGATTCATTCTAAAAATAGGTTGCATATGCATTGGCTTCCAAATTGGTCTACCTTCTGCATTTATACTTGCTATCTTTTCTAATATTTCAGTTGGACAAGATTTTCCCTTTTCACTTATATAAAGAGCTTCTTGTTCCCCTCTAACTTGTTTGCACATTGCATCTTTATCTATTATCATGCAAGATAACCAATAATTTGGTTCACAATCTTCTGGAATTGGATTCATTTTTACAGGTAAACCTTTTAGTCCTTCTTTGTATCTTTCATATATAGCCTTCTTTTGAGCTATGTGTTCCTCTAAATGTGGATATTGTCCTCTAACAACTCCTGCTATAACATTACTCATTCTGTAATTATAACCTATCTCTTCATGTTGATACCATGGGGCATTTTCTCTTGATTGTGTTGACCATTTTCTAGCTTTATTTGCAGCTTCTAAATCATCTGTTAATAACATTCCTCCACTTGAACCTGTTATAATTTTATTTCCGTTGAATGAAATACAATTATATTTTCCAAATGTTCCAGTTTGTTTTCCTTTATATGTAGCTCCTAAACTTTCAGCAGCATCTTCTATAATAATTGCATTATGTTTTTTAGCTATTGCTGAGATTTCATCTATTTTTCCAGGTGTTCCATATAAGTGAGCAACTACTATTACTCTAACCTCTGGATAAATTTCAAATGCTTTTTCTAATGCTACTGGATCCATATTCCAAGAATCATATTCTGTATCTATAAATACTGGTATTCCGCCTTCATATGTAATAGGGTTTACTGTAGCTCCAAATGTCATATCACTACAAAATACTTTTTCTCCAGCTTTTATTCCTGCTAATTTCATTGCTAAGTGTAATGCAGCTGTACCAGCAGATAATGCAACAGCATATTTGCAGCCAACTTTTTCGCATGTTAATTTTTCTACTTCATTAATATTTGCACCTACTGTACTCATCCAATTTGTTCTATATGCTTCTTCAACCCATTTTATTTCTTCTCCATGCATTGTTGGTGAACTTAACCATACTTTCTTTTCAAAAGGTTTTATATTTTCTTTCATATTTTTTCCTTCTTTCTCATATTAAGCATTTATTTCTTTTAAGTTTATTGTTTTTAAATCATCTTTCAATAACTTTTTTTCACAATATTTATTTTCTTTATTATCTATTTTGTAAGTTTTTACAATCTTAGCTACTTTTTCTTTTATATCTACATCATTATTATATGCATCTTTTATTAACAAATCAAGTTTATTCAAAAAGTCTTTGTCTATTTCAATTGGTTGACCTATATGAATTAATTTATTAGGTGTTTCTTTCAATCCTTCTTCATCCATTAATATTTCTTCATATAATTTTTCACCTGGTCTTAATCCAGTAATTTCTATTTTTATATCCACATCCGGCTCAAACCCTTTATATCTTATAATTTGTTTCGCTAAATCATATATTTTTACTGGTTGACCCATATCTAAAACAAATATTTCTCCACCTTCTGCATAAACACTTGCTTGTAGAACTAAACTTACAGCTTCTGGTATTGTCATAAAAAATCTAGTAATATCTTTATGTGTTACAGTTACTGGGCCACCTTTATCTATTTGCTTTAAAAATAGTGGAATTACAGAACCATTTGACCCTAAAACATTTCCAAATCTAACCGCAACATATGATGTGTTTTTACTCATTTTATCATAACTTTGAATTATCATTTCACAAATTCTTTTTGATGCACCCATTATGTTTGTTGGTCTTACAGCTTTATCTGTTGAAATTAACACAAATTTCTCAGCTTTATATTTATCTGCTAATTTAGCACAGTTTAATGTTCCTAAGCAGTTATTTTTAATTGCTTCATTAGGGCTTTCTTCCATTAATGGCACATGCTTATGTGCTGCAGCATGAAAAACTTGATTTGGTTTATATTCTCTAAAAACTTTTTCTAATCTATCATAATCTCTAACAGATCCAATTATTGCATGCAAATCAAGTTGTGGATAATCTCTTAAAAGTTCCATTTGAATATCATATGCGTTGTTTTCATAAATATCAAATATAATCAATTGTTTTGGATTACATTTAGCTATTTGTCTACAAAGTTCAGAGCCAATTGAGCCTCCTCCACCTGTCACCATTATTACCTTGTCTGTAATATTATCTGAAATCTCATTGATATCAACAACTATTTGACTTCTTCCCAAAAAGTCTTCATATGATATTGGTCTTATATTGTTAACAATATTATTCTCTTCTTGATTCATTGTTAAATAAATTGAAGGTAATATCTCTAATTTACATGAAGTTTTTTGACATTCTGTAACAATTTTAGCAATCTCTTCTTTTGGTGCTGACGGAATTGCAATTATAATTTCATTAACTTCATAATTTTCAGCAGCTTGCTCAATTTTTTTCCTTGTTCCAACAATCTGGATTCCTCTTATATATGTACCTATCTTTTCTTTATTATCATCAATTATACAAACTATTTTTGAATCGGAATATTTTTTATTTCTTCCTATTTCATCAATTAATAATCTAGCAGCTTCTCCACCACCAATTATCATTATATTATTATTTTTACTTTTATTTTCAATCCTTATAATAATTGTCCTTAGTATTCTAAATGAGAATCTTACAGATGTAACCAATAGTATTAATAATAATAATCTAATTAAATAATAACTTCTTGGCATTGATATATTCAAAAATTTTTTATAAAGAAGACAAATACATTCAGTTGTAATACAAGCCATTACAATATTGATTAATTCAGTAATTGAAGCATATTTCCATATTGATGTGTATAAATTATACAAAGAAAATATCGTTACCATAATAGCAATATCTAGTGCAACATATTTAAATACTACTTCCAGATACTCTATTGGTATATTCATAAAATCAAATCTTAATGCTATTGCTAAGAATGAAGCAACTAGCATAACTAAAATATCTAATATCATAAAAATTATAATTTTAGATAACTTTTTTCTTAATAAATCATTTACCATTTTCATTTTCTACACCATTTTCATAAGTTTTATTTTTTATATGACAAAACATTAATGCTATATAGATTAAAATCCCTGTCATAACTCCCAACGAATCAATTCCCACATCAAACAATCTTGCACTTCTTCCAGGCACAAAATATTGGTGGAATTCGTCTGTTTCAGCATAAAACGCCCCAAAAGCCAAACTGCCAATAATTTGCTGTTTTCTAGTTGTATCAGTAAAATCCGCATAATTCATTATTAGAAATCCTCCAATCGTATAAATAGTATAATGTGCCAATTTTCTAACAACTAACTCAGCTTGATTTTTCTCTTGCTCTGTAAACTCCATATTTCTAACTTTTTCTACTACTTTTACAACAACATTAGTTACTCTAGAGCTTGCCCCACTAGACTCTGTCCCACCTTGGTTCGAGAACCTAAATACTGTTATCATCCATATTATTATTAATATTATTTTTACTACTTTTATTTGTATTTTTTTGTCGAATTTTTTCATACTACATTCAATATACCATTACTAAAAATTTTTTTCAATAGTTTTTTTTCATATTATTCAACAAATTTTTTCTATTTTTTCCTTTACTTGTAAATTCATATATTATCAAGCTTATACAAAAAAAAAGACTTCAATTATTAAACATTTTAGTCTAATAATTGAAGTTCATTTCAATATTTTATATTATTCTATTATACCTAAGCCTCTGGCTCAATTAATCCAAAGTTTTTGCCATCTTTTAATTTATGAATAACATTAACTTTTCCTGTTTCAACGTTTACGAATGTTAAAAATAATTGTGTTGGTCTTTCTTGCAATTTTAATTTTGCATCTTCTGGAGTCATTGGTTTTATTTCATAGTATTCTGTTTTTAAAATTTCATCTGTTATTTCATGTGCTGGTGCACTAACATCTAAATTTTTCAAACTAGATTCTTTTTGCATTTTGTCTTTCTTTGTTTTATATTTTCTAATTTGTCCTTCTAATATATCTATATCTTTATCTATAGATGCATACAAATCTTTATCTTCTGTTACTGCTCTGAAAACTTCGCCATTTGCAGATACTTTCATTTCTGCTATTTGAGCATTTTTTTCTACTCTTATTAGCACATCTGCTTCTGCATCGTCAAAGTATTTGGCAATTCTCTCCATTTTTCTTTCTACGTAATCGTTTATTGCGTCTGTTACCTTTAGTTCCTTTCCTGTTATTTTTATTTGCATAAAAATCGCTCCTCTCTTTTTCGTTTTATTTTTTAAGTATATCTATATTATACATTCAAATCCTTTTTTTGGCAAGAGTTATTGCAGAAAAATCTCCTCCAGGTAATTTTTCTTATACAATAAAAAAAGAAGAAGCTGGTTTTTACACCAGCACTCTCCTTTAAAGGTACCACTCTAGCATCTCAGGGTATTTCACCGTTTCGTGAACAAATCGTTTCCACATGTTCAATGATGGCTTTTTCACATCTTTCTTGTAAAGAATCTCATCGTCCGCAAATCGGTAAAATGCTCGGATGACATTAAACGGTCGTAAGATTAGTATATCTAGGATATACCTCTCTCGTATGAAGCTCCAGATAATCTTCCGAATTCCCAGAAGAATACTCTGTCGTTGGCGTTCTGTCAACTTTCTTTCTAGTTCAATTTCTAGAGAATCCAATGCAGTCCGCCAAATTATCGCTTCTACTTTCAACATCATGTTTTTAGCCTCCTTTAAGCTAACCTAATTAATTATAACACTTTTTTGCAGTAATAGTCAATATTTTGATTGATTTCTAAGCATTTTTGTGCAATAATATATATGAAAGGAATGAATTTAAAAAATGAATAACAATTTAAAAAAACTAGAATTTGATAAAATTTTAAATATTCTATCTGGATATTGTAAAACATATATAGGAAAGAATTTTGCAACAGAACTTCGTCCTTCTCAAGATAAAGAAACTGTAATGCAAACTTTAAATGAGACTAGTCAAGGAGTAATCCTTATTCAAAGAAACAGCACACCTCCTATTGGAGAAATTGCTGATATAACTGTTTATTTAAAAGCTCTTGATGGCTGTGGTTCTCTTAGTATAAAAGCTTTGTTAGAATTACAAAATATTTTGCAAATGGCATCTGATTTAAAAGATTATTTTGCTAAAGATTATCTTGCTAATTTTGATTTTTCTGCAATTGAACAATATTTTTCAGATTTATATATAAATCCAAGTGTTGTATCTACATTTGCAAAATCAATTTTAGATGAAGATACTATTGCAGATACTGCATCAGCCAAATTGCAAGATATTCGTAGACGCGAACGCAAAATTGAACAAGATATACGTTCAAAATTAAATGTTATTTTACATTCATCTACATATTCTAAATATATGAGAGAAAATATTGTTACTATTCGTAATGGACGTTTTGTAATTCCTGTAAAAGAAGAATATCGTAGCAATGTAAAAGGACTTGTACATGATATGTCTAGCAGTGGTTCAACTGTTTTCATTGAACCACTTGCTGTATTTGATTTAAATAATGAGTTATCAAATTTGCATATTGAAGAAGAACTTGAAATTGAAAGAATTTTACAAAATTTAAGTGGACTTCTATACCCTTACACCAAAGAATTAAAAACTGACACAGAATTAATCGGAAAGCTTGACTTTATCTTTGCTAAAGCTCATTATTCTTTAAATTTACATTGTACAACCCCAGAAATTATTGAAAACAAAGCCATAAAATTAATAAATGCAAGACATCCATTAATTGACCCAGCCAAGGTTGTTCCATCATCATTAGAAATTGGAAAAGACTTTTCAAGTCTAATCATAACTGGTCCAAATACTGGTGGAAAAACAGTAACCTTAAAAACTGTTGGGCTTTTAACAGCAATGGCTTGTAGTGGCTTAAATATTCCTGCAGATGAACATTCACAAATTTATGTATTTGACCAAATTTTTGCAGACATCGGAGATGAGCAAAGCATTAGTGAATCTTTAAGTACATTCTCATCACATATGAGTAATATTGTAAATATCACACATTCTGCCACATCAGATAGCTTAATCCTTGTTGACGAGCTAGGTTCTGGAACAGATCCGCTTGAAGGAGCTCATTTAGCAATAAGTATTTTGCAATACTTTACAAACCTTAGAGCAATCACTGTTGCTATATCACATTATCAAGAATTAAAAAAATATGCATTAGTAACACCAGGCTTCAAAAATGCCAGTGTAGAATTCGACATTGAAAACCTACGCCCTACTTACCGCTTACTAATAGGTATCCCTGGAAAAAGTAATGCATTTGCAATTAGCAGAAAACTTGGTCTTTCAGAAGAAATCATTCAACGTGCAACTTCTATGATTGATAAAGAAACAATAAATCTAGAAGATTTATTAAAAAAGATTTATGATGATAAAGCCAAAATCGAAACAGAAAAAGCACAAACAGTCAAAGCATTAGAAGAAGCACAAAAATTACGTGATTCACTAAAAAATCAACATTCTAATGTTTCAGAACGTGAAAAAGAACTAATCTCTAATGCAAAACAAGAAGCTAAGCAAATATTATTAGATGCTAAAGAAACTGCAAATTCATTGATTCGTGACATTTCATCTACTAATTCCGCTTCTCAAGCAAATAAGCTTAGAAACAAATTAAATGACAAGATTGCTTCTGTTTCAGCTACATCTGAAAACGCTGTTATTGACTCTATCTCTCCTGCAATCTTGAGAGAAAATATTAAACCTGGCTTAAATGTGTATGTAAGCAATTTAAAAACTAATGGGACTGTTGTATCAAATATTTCAAAAGATGATACTGTTCAAGTTCAAATTGGTATGATGAAAATGAAAGTCGATATTAAAAATTTACACGAGACTTCTTCTGCATCTACATCAGACAAAAACAAAAGTGGAAAAAACTCTGGAGCACAAATTAGTAATGGTAGTGATTATTCTCAAAAATCTAGCTTTAAAGCTCAATCAGTTAGCCCAGAAATAAACTTACTCGGCATGACTGTTGATGAGGCAATTCCTATAGTAGATAAATATTTGGATGACTGTTATATTGCTAAACTTTCCCCTGTCAGAATTGTTCACGGAAAAGGCACTGGAGCGTTGCGAAATGGTATTCAAAAATATCTAAAAACTAACAAAATTGTTGATAATTTTAGACCTGGTACTTTTCGGTGAAGGCGAGATGGGAGTAACGATTGTAAGCTTGAAGTTATAATTTTGGTGACAATTTGGGGTCAGTGTTTTTCTTAACAAGCTGTCAAAAAAACACCGACCCCAAATTGTCACTATATTTCCATCTGACTTCCCAAAAAAGTAGCTGCTGACTGTGCAACCTTCTTTTCAACTTCATTCATTTTTGTATTTGATTCTTTAGATAATAAAATTACAGTTCCAATTGTATCTCCATTAGAAATAATAGGATATACAACTTGTGCATTATATTTTCTTTCATTGTTATCATTTTTTGTTATAGGCACTGCTACATCACTATTTTCTTTACTTGTATAAACTTCTTTATCTTCCATTAATTGTTCAAGTTCTTCACTAACATTTTGCTCTAAAAATTCTTTTTTAGGTCCACCTGATATTGCTATAACTGTATCTTTGTCGGTAATACAAGCTATATGTCCTGTTGTTTTTGATAATGTTTCTGCATATCCTGTTGCAAATTCTGACAATTCTCCTATTGGTGAATATTTTTTTAATATTACTTGTCCTTCTCTATCTGTAAATATCTCTAAAGGTTCTCCTTCTTTTATACGTAATGTTTTTCTTATTTCTTTTGGTATTACAACTCTACCTAAATCATCTATTCTTCTTACAACACCTGTTGCTTTCATATTCTTCCTCCTTTTTGTTTTTTAAGTATACTCTTATTATGACAAAAAAGGAAAAAAATATGCATTAATTTATATAAATATTCTTTTGCGATTAATGAATTTTCATTTGACTTTATGTAAATACTGTTATATAATAGTACTGCGACTTTTTTTATTGAGGAGGTAAAAAGTCGGATATATCCGGACATTAAAAAAATTGATTGATTGAGAGGTAATTTATCGTGTACACAAAAAGATTTTGCAAGCATGCTGTTTCTTTAACTCATCTACCCGAATTTCAAAAAGAACCCTTATTAAACAATCGGCGAATATCTTATCATTTTGGAGCAAGTGATAGACTTAAATCTACTTATCTTCTGTTGTTGGATAGCATAGATGAAGCAAATAGATTAGGCCCTGATAATATTTGCTGGTTTAATATCGTGGCAAATCGGCTTGTAGATACAGCAATTAAATTCAGCAAGCAAAAAATGTTTGCATTAAAAAGAGATCCATTGCTGTCCTCTCTGCCATTTAACAAGAAATGCACTGCAAAAGTTGATAGTAGTTTAATTTTGGCTATTTATAACCTTTTAATCTTATGTTGTGCCAGGGCTAATTTGACAGTAGACAAACCTTCACTTTTTGACGAACGTGAAAATTCTATTTTTACTCTGACTAAACTCATGGTAAAAAAAGGGTACTGCTCTTGGAAGTATGATGACGCCAAAAACCTTTATGACATTCCCCTTGGAATGGATGGATGTGTTTTTTTCTTGGATGAGTTGATTGCTCTCGTTGCGAATGATAATACAGTTCCTTATACGAACACTCGCTTGAAGCATATTGAGCAAATTAAGAAAAACATTAAATATGGCGTTCCTGTTCCAATGTATGTATGTGATAATTTGTATTATAACAATTCGGAACTTACTGGCGGACATTACGTCATTCTTATTGGACTGGAACATGATATGGCTACAATTGTTGATAGCAATTCCGAAAATGGAATTGTAAATATTCCTGCTTTGCAGTTATATTCTTCTGCTGTTGCAGACCATTCTAAGACTTGCATCTGGGATGCAGACCCGATTTTTCATTATCATAAATAAAACTTCCTCATAGCTTAGAGTTCAACTGAATTCTAATTAGTCTATTGATGCTTTCTATTTGCATTTTTTGCAATAGAAAGCATTTCTTTTTATTATTGTTTCTTTTTATATTGAATTTATCCATAAAATATATTATAATAAATATTGCATATGGGGATGTAATGGTTTCGACATTTCATCTGAAGCATGAATAGCGAGTAGTGGATTCTCGTTGGCCACTTAAAAAACGAGAAATTAAAAATAAACGCTGATAATACAGAATTAGCATTTGCTGCTTAGTTTGCGGCAACGCCTATTAGAGTGTCCCCACATATTCTAATTTGGTGTCATTTAGTGGGAAACAAAGCTGTTTTTTCTGCGAAAACAGTGGGTATTTAGCAGATATGTTTAATTTTCGTTTGTTGATTGTCGTTTATTAAATGAATTTTTACAATTAACTGCACTCGAAGAAGTTCATGTGAATTTTGTTATGGACAGGGGTTCGACTCCCCTCATCTCCACCAAAATTATTCCAAGATTTAAGGTTCCAAATTAGGACCAAAAAAACACTGCTCGAATATTTAATTCGCTACAGTGTTTTTTATTTATTTCATCAATATTTCACCTTCAATATCAGGTCCTAACCATTTCACAAAAAAATCTGCATCTTGTTGAGTTCCAACTATACAACCATAGTGAATTGGTACCGCAACTCGTGGTTTAATTATATGCATTAAATCAACCGCTTCTTTAGCATTCATTGTATAAGTTCCCCCAACTGGAACAAAAGCAACATCACATTTCACCTTTTTACTTTCTTCTGTAATATCAGTATCTCCTGCAAAATAATATCTCAATCCATCTAATGTTATAATATAGCCTACCCATTCATTTACTTTTGGATGAAACTGTTTATTAATATTGTAAGCAGGAACTGTTTCAAACTCAATTCCGTCTATTTTATACTTCTTATTTGGCTCAACCGCCAATACATTTTGTGGTTCAAATCCAAATCTCAACACATTTGTAAGTAAATCTTCTGGAACAACAATTTGTGTATTAGCCTTTTTTATTTTTTCTATATCATCCTCTGAATAGTGGTCATAATGATTATGTGTAACAAAAATCAAATCCGCATCTTTCATCTCTTCCTCTATCCTAAAAGGATCTATATAAATCGTTTTATCCCCACTTATTTTTATGCAACTATGGCATAACACCTCTATATTATCAATCATCTTTTGTCCTCCTAATCTGTATTAATAAATTACCCCATTTTCCTTTTTATATTCCTCAAATGCCTTTATACATTCATCTCTATCCATTTGTTGTAAATTTATTAAATCTTTATTTTCGCCTTTTAAATATTGGTAAATTATATCATCTCTAAATCCTATATTTCCTGCATCTTCTTTTGTGCATCCATAATATACTTTTTTAATATTAGCCCAAATTATTGCTGATAAACACATTGGACATGGCTCACATGATGTATATAAGATATAATCTGATAAATCATATGTTTTTAATTTTTCGCAAGCAGTTCTTATTGCTACAACCTCGGCATGTGCAGTTGGGTCATTACTGCATAAAACCCTATTATTCCCCTCTGCTATTATATTTCCGTTTTTATCAGTTATTACTGCACCAAAAGGACCTCCCTCCTTGTTTTTAAAGCCTTGAATTGATTTGTTTTTGGCAATTTCCATATATTCGTTCATTTGCATCATTCCTTTCCTACATATTTATATCACATTTTTACATTTTTGTCATATGATATTACAATAATAATAGTATTTTTCTTATATGTATTTTGCCACATATCAAGAAAATATTCAGAAATGAGGTTTTTATGGACGATTTCATTTTTAGTTCTAATTTATTATATGAAAATTTACAAATTTTAAAACAATCTTATCCGTTTTTACAAACTGGTTCAATTGGGAAAAGTGTTTTAGGAAAAGATATTCCTTTTGTTAGAGTTGGTCGTGGACAAAAAGAAGTATTTTATTCAGCAAGTTATCATGCTAATGAATGGATAACTTCTGTTCTTTTTTTAGAATTTTTATATGAATATTGTACTGCTATTCAAAATAATTCTACTATTTGGAATTTTTCAGCCAGAAGATTATTTGACTCTGTTTCTATTTACATTGTGCCATTAGTTAATCCTGATGGTGTCGATTTAGTTACTGGTGCTTTGCCTGCAACTTCTCAGTCTTACAAACAAGCCCAAAAGATAGCTGATGAATATCCTACAATTCCTTTTCCTGATGGCTGGAAAGCAAATATTCGTGGTGTAGATTTGAATCTTCAGTTTCCAGCAGGATGGGAAAATGCTCGTGAAATAAAATATTCTCAAGGATTTACTCGGACCCTCTCCTAGAGATTTTGTGGGTTATGGACCTCTTACAGAACCAGAAGCTATAGCTGTTTATAATTTTACATTGCAACATAACTTCCGATTGGTTCTTGCTTATCATACCCAAGGTGAAGTTATTTATTGGCAATTTCAAAATTACAATCCTCCTGGAGCCTTTGCAATTGGAACTCAATTTACTAATGTTAGTGGATACTCTCTTGAGCCTACTCCATATGATTCTTGCTTTGCTGGCTATAAGGATTGGTTTATTCAAAATTACAATAGACCTGGTTATACTATTGAAGCTGGTCTAGGCGTTAGCCCTCTGCCTATCACTCAATTTAGACAAATTTATGAGGATAATTTAGGAATTTTGGTGTTGGGAGCTATTTTATAAAAAAGAGAGTAACCTTATACTCGTTTGACATAATCTACCATATATGCTATAATATACAGTATAGGTCAATAGACCTTGTAGAACATTTTAATATATTTTAATAGGAGGATACTTTATGAAAAACAGCAACATTGTTCGCACTTCTATGCCTATCCAATTTCGGGCTAAATTTCAAAAACAACTAGTTTCTATACCAGAGAATATTTGTAAAAAAATTTCATCAGTAACTGCAAAATTCGTTTTTTCTGATGATGACTCCGCATGTCTTGACACTTTGTGGCTCATGACAGTAGAGCCTGTTACAAGTGTTAAAGTTTTTGGGCTCAGCATAGATCCCAATACTATTCCCGAGTCTTATGGGAATACTGAAAAAGAAGTTTCTGAATCCAATGCAATTATTCCTTTTAGCCTAGTTATGGCTTTGAGGAATGAATTGCGTTACCAAAGGAAGCAGAAAAATCCCTCTTTTATGGAACTTTATATTCCTGAAAGTTGCAAAGAGGCTTTTAAAGCACTTTCTAACGCTACTGCAGACCCTATTGTAACTGTTGTAGCAGTTAATCACTGCTATGAAGTTTGTCAGAGTTCGGCAGACGATTCCATTGAAAGGATTTTGTTCTTGCTTGACAATGATAGAGAGAGTCTTTTCTTTGGTGGAATCCGTAGTCTTTGGTTTGGTAGAAAAGAAGCTATGGTCCTTAAGCCATATGCTAAGCAATTGCATGACTTACTTTACGCAATTTATCAGGAAAAGCTTGCAAATTCCGCTAATTTTGTTAACACACCGCTTGCAGGCAAACTTCAAGCCTGGTGTGATGCTCATCCTGATAGTTTTACAGCTTCTCATAATGAAGAAGAAAAAGAAGCTATGTTCTCTGCTGAGATTCAGGAGCCTATTGCAGATATCCCTGAATCTACCAAAATTCCTAATGAAGAAGAAACTGAGGGTGATAACATCAAAACGTTCAAAAACATTACGGCATCCAATATTGTAGAAGACGCTGATAAACTTGCTGATATTTTGCAGGTTATCAACGAAAACAAGGAACTCTTTAATGATTTTATTGTCACATACAATAAAATCGTGGATATTGGATACAAGCCCGAGGAAGTGTTGGATAAAGCAGCTGCAATTCAAGCTATTTTGAATGCAGCAAAACAGTTGTTGATGGATTAAACAAAGTTTTATCTAAAAACTCCTCCTATAGAAAAAGGTGGCAGACATATTGTCTACCACCTTTTTTCTATTCACTTATTGCTTTTGTTTCAATCTCAGTTTTTAATTTTGAAATAAATTCATCTAATTTCATTTGTCCAATATCTCCAGCTTTTCTTGAACGTACTTCAATTAATTTTTCATCTTGTTCTTTTGCTCCTAAAACTAGCATATATGGAACTTTTTCAAGTTGAGCTTTTCTAATTTTATATCCAACTTTTTCATTAGACTCATCTAATTCTACTCTTATTCTATTTTCTCTTAATTTCTCTTCAACCTCTTTTGCATATTCAATTTGGTTATCTGTTATAGGTAATATTTTAACTTGAACTGGTGACAACCATAGTGGGAATGCTCCTTTTGTTTCTTCTATTAAGAATGAAATAAATCTATCAGAAGAACCAAGTATTGCTCTATGAATTACTACTGGTCTATGTTCTTTATTATCTTCTCCTATAAAGCTTAAATCAAATCTTTCTGGTAATGCAAAGTCTAATTGACATGTTGGAATTGTTACATCATGATTTAGTGCTGTTTTTATTTGAATATCAATCTTTGGTCCATAGAATGCGGCTTCTCCTTCTGCCTCATAGAAGTCTATATTCATCTCTGTTAAAATTGCTCTTAATTGTGCTTCTGCTGTTTCCCACATTTCATCATTATCAATATATTTTGCTTTATTGTTTTTATCTCTTAAAGACAATCTATATTTAAATGAATCTGGTGAAAATCCAAAATCTTTTTGATATACTTCTTTTATTAATTTTAATACATTTCCAACTTCTTCTTTTATTTGGTCTGGTCTTACAAATAAGTGTGCATCATTTTGACACATTTGTCTAACTCTTTCAAGTCCACAAACAGCTCCACTATTTTCATATCTGAAGTCATTTGCAAGTTCACCAATTCTTATTGGTAAATCTCTATAAGAACGTGTTTTGCTCTTATATATTAACATGTGATGTGGACAGTTCATTGGTCTTAAAACCATTTCTTCATTATCCATTTTCATTGGTGGGAACATGTCTTCTTTATAGTGATCCCAGTGTCCACTTGTTTTGTATAATTCTACATTTGCAAGTGATGGTGTATATACATGGCTATATCCTAATGCAATTTCTTTATCTTGAATATATCTTTCCAATATTCTTCTTATTGTTGCGCCATGTGGCAAATACATTGGAAGTCCTGAACCAACTAATTCATGTGTCATAAATAATTCTAAGTCTTTTCCTATTTTTCTATGATCTCTTTCTTTAGCTTCTTCTAGCAATTTTAAATGCTCCTCTAATTGACTTGCTTTTGGGAAAGAAATTCCATAAATTCTTTGCATTGAATCATTTTCTTGATTTCCTTTCCAATATGCTGCTGATGTTGATAATATTTTAATTGATTTTACTTTTCCTGTGCTCATTAAATGAGGTCCTGCACATAAGTCTATATATTCACCTTGTGTATAGAATGAAATTTCTTCTCCTTCTGGTAATTCTTCTATTAATTGAACTTTGAAATCTTCATTCTTATCTTTCATTAATTTGATTGCATCTTTTCTTGATAATGAACTTCTTTCTAATGGCAAATCTTCTTTGATTATCTTTTTCATTTCTTCTTCAATTTTTTTCATATCATCTTCTGTTAATGGTTTTTCTACTTTAAAATCATAGTAAAATCCATTTTCAATAGCTGGTCCTATTCCTAATTTTGTGTTTGGAAATAATCTTTTTACAGCTTGTGCCATGATATGAGCTGTTGTATGCCAATATGCTTTTTTTCCATCTTCACTATTTTCAAATGTTTCTATGCTTAAATTACAATCTTCTTTTAATTCATATCTTAAGTCTTTTACTTCTCCATTTACTGTTGCACATGTTGCCATTCTTGCTAATCCTTCGCTAATTTGTTTTGCAACTTCTAATACTGTTTTTCCTTCTTCTACCTCTAGTACTTTTCCATCTTTTAGTGTTACTTTAATCATAATTATACCTCCTATTTTATAATTGTGTGGACCAGAGTTTTTTGCACTTATATCAAAATATGGCCATTTTTTGACATAAACTACAAAACACTCCTATAGACTTACATCTATAGGAGTGCATGCACGGTTCCATCCTAATTTTAACTTAATTTATTGATTATAACGTATCTTACACGTCTAGCTTATTCACTAGAAACTTAAAGAATTAGTTTTCAAATACGTTTTCTTAAATTAGTTCTCAACCTAAGGCTAATTTTCTCTGTAAGAAACCTTTATTTTACTTTTCTCTTATATGTTTTTATATTCTTTTACTTTTTTATATGCATATACGGCTGTTATAGCTAATACTGTGAATGCTACTCCTAACATTTTATTTTCAGCAGCACCTGCTTTTGGTAAATTTGTATTGTAATTATTTGTATTTAATTTAGTATTAGTTATATTTGTATTCGTATTTAATGTATTTGTATTTAATAGATTTGTATTAGTATTAGTATTATTTGTATTTGTAGTATTTAATTGGTTTGTTGTGTCATCATACAAATCCATAAGTCCATCGCTATCTCCTACTGCTGCAAATACTCTTGTTGACATTGCAAGTAATGTAACTCCTAAAATTAATACAACGATTATTTTCAATATTTTCTCTTTCTTCATTTTCATACCTCTTTCTTTTATCTATAGTATTTATCTCTTCTTTATATTTATACTACATTTTTTTGTCAAATGCAAGTTTTTTTGCATATTTTTTTTATTTTTTTGTTGTAAATTTTTTCTTGTATCTTTCTTTAAGCTATTTTACTCATTTTTTCACGTTTTACACATTAAATTTAAATAATACTATATCTCCATCTTGCATAATGTATTCTTTTCCTTCCTGACGTACTAATCCTTTTTCTCTTGCGGCTACCATAGATCCTTCTCTTACTAAATCATCAAATGATACTACTTCTGCTTTTATAAATCCTCTTTCTATATCTGAATGGATTTTTCCAGCTGCTTTTGGTGCTTTTGTTCCTTTCTTTATTGTCCATGCCCTTACTTCTGGTTCTCCTGCAGTCAAGAATGACATTAATCCTAATAAGTCATAACTCTTTTTAATTAATTTATCTAATCCTGATTCCTCTAATCCAAGTGCTTCTAGCATCTCTTTTTTATCTTGTTCTTCTAATCCAGATAATTCTTCTTCAATTTTTACACATAATGGTATAACTTCTGCTCCTTCTTTTGCAGCATATTCTTTTACTTGTTTTACCATTGGTTCATTTTCTGCATTTCCAATCTGATCTTCTGATATATTTGCAATATAAAGTATTGGCTTTGCTGTTAATAAAAACATATCTTTTACGATTTCTTGTTCATCTTCGTTAAATTCTATTGCTCTTGCTGGTATTCCTTTTTCTAGATTTGCTTTAATTTTTTCTATTAAATCTATTTCTGCTTGATATTTTTTATCTGCTTTTAGATTTTTCTTTGCTTTGTCAAGTCTTTTTTCTAATGTTTCCATATCTGCAAATATTAATTCTAAATTAATTGTTTCTATATCTCTTAATGGATTAACACTACCGTCTACATGTATTACATTTGGATCTTCAAAACATCTTACTACTTGAGCTATTGCATCTACTTCACGAATGTGTGATAAGAATTTATTTCCTAATCCTTCTCCTTTACTTGCTCCTTTTACTAATCCTGCTATGTCTACAAATTCTACAATTGCTTTTGTTACTTTTTGTGGTTTATACATTTCTGCTAATTTGTCTATTCTTTCATCTGGAACAGCTACTACTCCTACATTTGGCTCTATTGTGCAAAATGGATAATTTGCACATTCTGCTCCTGCTTTTGTTATACTATTAAACATTGTACTTTTTCCTACATTTGGTAATCCTACTATTCCTATTTTCATTTTTAATTTCCTTTCTCTGTTAATTTATTAGTCTATCATTTTTATACTTTCTATTACTGGTTGATTTGCTTTTAATACTGTTCCATTATTATCTACTGGTTGTACATTTTGACAAATTTGGTCTACAATTTCTATTCCACTTGTAACTTTTCCAAATGCTGCATATAATCCATCTAATCCTGTATTATCTTCATGCATTATAAAAAATTGTGAACTAGCACTGTTATATGCACTTGATCTTGCCATTGAAATTGTTCCTCTTGTATGTGATATTGTATTTTTTACACCATTTGCTGAAAATTCACCTTTAATATTTTCTTTGCTTCCTCCTGTGCCATTTCCGTTTGGATCTCCACCTTGTATCATAAATCCTGATATTATTCTATGAAATGTTAGCCCATCATAAAATCCTTCATCTGCTAATTTGGCAAAGTTAGCAACTGTTATTGGTGCTGTATCTGCATCTAATTCTAGTTTAATTGTTCCATAATCTTTTATTACTATTTCTGCATGGTGTGTTCCTTTACTGTATTTATTTTCTTCGCTATTTTGCTCACTTACTGTATTTGTATTTTCATTTTCATTTGCTTTTTGCTTTGATTTTGTATAAGCCATTACTATTCCTCCTATTATAATTATTAAAATTACTATTCCTATTATCACATATTCTTTTTTCATTTTTTCTTTTCTCCTTTTTCTAAAATTCTTAGAACATTTACTTTTTACAGCAAATGTTCTAAATTTTATTTTTTATTTTTCTTTTGATTTTAATAAGCTATGTTGCATTGCATATTTAGAAACAGTCATAAAGTTTTCATCATATGGATATTTAGCTTGTCCAAACTTTAACCACATCTCTGACCAGGTTGCTCCATTTTCGAATAATTTTTGTACTTGTTTATCATGAATTGTATCATTATTGGATTGATTATGCAAATCCACACAATTTTGCTCATCATACAATTTGCATTGCAAATCACATTCAAGTTTATCACACTGATATGCAAATTGTGCTTCCTTACTTTCATGTGCATCAAATTCCAAAAACAATTCTTCGATTTGTTTTCCATCAATCAATTCACTCAAAATCTTGTGTACTGCTTGATGTTCAATTTTTTCTTTTTCATCTCTTGAAATTTGAAACTGTGTTAAGTCTCCAATAACTGTTTCACCAAGTTCATGGCTATCGCAAGCATAAAAATTACTTTTTGAATGTCAATATCATATTCATTTTCTATTTTTTATGCTTTTTGAATTATAACATATTTTTTTGTTCTTTTCAACTAATATATTTTTTCTTTATTATAAATGTGAATTTATTTATCTTTTTTAATATCTTTCAACCATTTTTCTTACCACTGCTAGTGAATGTTTTAACCTATCTTCCTCTAACATATTTTTCCTAACATAAAATAAAAGCACCCAAAAGATGCTTTTATTAACTAGCCTTTTTTATTTTTGCAGTTGTTTTGTAATACTTTTTAGCAAAAATATTTTAACTCTAACCTCTTTCGCTATCATCATTATTTTGCTCTTTTTGTTCCATTTCTCTTCTCATTTGTGCTATTTTTTCTGGATTAGACATTCTTTGAATTGGTGGAAGATTCCTATATGCGCCAAAATTGGTTAATTGGTTTATAAAGTTTTTTCTTGTTCTGCTTGCTATTCCTGCATTTGTTTGTCTTACTATTTCTGTACGTGCCGGAAATATATCTAATTGTTTATGAACAAATTTGTCAACAAATGATAAATTCATAAATAAATTATTTTTTTGTAAAAATTGTGCTACTTTTTGCTTTAATGTCAATTTACTTTCAGTTTGTTGTACATCAATACTTTCTTGAACTTGCTCTTGTATTTCTCTTCTTGCAGGTCTAATTATTTCTCCATATTCATTAATACTATATCCCTCTGGGAATTGAACTACATTATTCTTATCAATTATTTGCTCTTTAAATTGTTCTTGCTCTAATTCAATTCCAGTCATTTCATTAATCATATTTATTTTATTAGCAATAGTTGGAACCGATTGCCCATTTCTTGCAACTGCTTCTTTATATTTTTCTTGAATTCTAGTATTTGCAAATTCAATAATCATTCCCTGAGCTTCTTTAAATACCATATCAAATTGTTCTTTACTAATATTAGTGTTATGCAAATTAGTAATAAATGTATCTAAATCTCTCCAAGCACCTTTCCCCATATACTTATCAAATTCATTCTCTATAATGCTAGAGTCATTTAAAACACCATAAAAAAATGTATTTGCTGGTTCTTTGCTACCATCAGAATGCTCGATAAAAGAATCTATTTTATTTTCTACTAATTGTTCAAAACTCATCTCATTCTCAAAATCATTCCTCATTGAAACAGCAAGTAATTTTACTAAGTCATCACACTTTTTATATAAATTAAATTCTGATACATCTACTTTTCCAGACATTATATCATCTGCACTATATTCTCCTCTGATTGCTAATTCAGCAATTAAATTTATAGCATTTTCTTGCATTCTTGTTCCATAAATTGCATTAGGATTACGTTCTTGCTCTCTAGGCACTCTCATTAAGCCAGAAACTTGTCTAGTATCAGTTTCTTTATCATAAGTTTGTCTTCTTGCATTCGATGGATTTAACATTAAGTGTCCCATTTCATGTGCTAACCTAAAGTCAGCATTATGTCCTTGTATTTCTGGATAGCGATATGCTAAATCATAAGTAAATTTTCCATTTTCATTACTTCTTTGTCTTACTTCACCTTTTGTTGTTGCATTTTTGAGATCATCATATATCAAAGATGTCTCATCATAAAAATATATATTTAAATTTTCTTCTGATGTATTTTCCATAAAATTTTGCATTGCTACCCCATCTTGACTTAATAAGTTAGCCATTTTTTCTCTTATTTTATCGACCCTTTGCAATTCTTGACTTATAACCTTTCTTGCTTGTTTTACATCTTTGGCAAAAATAACATATTGCCCATTTCTAACTGTAAATTTCCCCATTTTTTCCTCTTTTCATAAGTTTATTATTCTATATTTTTTATACCATTACTACTCATAAAAGTCAATATCTATAAGTTAAATTCACCATATATATTTTTTTCATTTTTATTTCTTGGTCGTTTTCTTGGTTGTTTTTTCAACCAAGAAATTATTTTAAAATTTTCCAAATTCCTTTTTTAGTAGAACCTTCTCTAATAATCATGTTATTTTCTTTTAATACAGCTATATGATATTTTACTTTTTCTCGTGACATATCTAGCATTTTAGCCATTTCTTTTTGCGTAATATTGGGATTTTGTTTAATAAGTACTATAATTTTATTTTGAGTTTCATTTAATTGTTTTTGGTAACTTTCTTGGCTAATTTCTTGATCATATTCAAATGGATTTTCTCTGTATTTAAATGATACTCGTAAAAAATTATCCAAAAATATAAATGAATCTTTATCATATACTTTTAAAATTCTTAATATTCCTGATCCGATATTTTCAATCAAATCTACATCTTTAAATACCCTTATTAATTCTTTATTTCTCGGAGCAGTAACTCCTCCAAAAAAATCTTCTTTCGATAATTGTTGTGGTAGGCCTCCTGCAGAAGTTATTTCAATTCTATCAGAATATAACTCTATAATTGGAGAATTTCCATAAGAATAATCATTATGAACTATTGCATTGATAACTGCTTCTTTTAAAGCTGCACTATCAATCATTTCTTGTTCTTTCCTTCCAAAATATTCTATTTTAGCATATGTTGTATTTTCAGCATCAAGTCTATCCAAAATTCTTTGAGTAGCAGTAATTAAACAACGATATCCATATTCTTAATTTTTAACTAATTCCATTTTATCTGTTCCTAAGTATTTTACCACTTTTATAGAAACATTATTTTCATCTGCTAATAGAAAAGCATTATAATTATATTTTCCATCACTTGTTAACAAATCAAGATTTTGCAAAAAATTATCATTAAGCATTAAAATATGTTCTTCATAATAAATCTTTAATTGATTAAATGTTAGCTCCTGTCTTGGTGATTCTATTTCCTTTAATGTATATTTAACTCTTTTGGCATACATATCATCAATCATTTTTTCAGTCATTCTTTCTTTACTACTTCCAACTCTAATATAACATCCCTCTGGTGTTCTTCCTCTTTTTCTTAAATAATATGGCTTTTCAGTTCCACTTGATATTGTAACTTTTATTACTACTTTATTATCTATTGTTTCAACAGTTACATCAAATAATCCTAAAGTAGATGGTTGTATATTATTTTTTATTCTATCTTTAATTTGTAACTGGGTTAAATCAATATCTTTAATGCCAACCGCTTGTCCATTTTTATTAATACCAATATAAATTATTCCACCTTCTTTGTAATTAAGAAATGCAATAACTTCTTGCTCAAATTCTTCGTTTAGTTGCTCTTTGTTTTCTATTCTATTTGTTTCTGATTGCATATAATCTCTCCTTTATTTATTAATATTTTAACCCTTCTTGGTCTTTGCATTTTTCCATTATAGCCACATTCTTGCTCCAGCTAAATTCTGCCACTAATGGTGCGAGATTTTCTACATTTTTCTTGTTGTTGGTTATATATTTCCTGCCCTATTCCCCAATATAAACTTATTTATTGTTTAAATTTCACATTATTCATCAAATCAATTATTTCTTATTTTTATTGGAATTTTTATTAGTTATTTAAATTTATAGATAAAACTATCAAGAATTAAAAATTAAAATATTTTTGAAAATTTGGCTGGGGCACTGTGATTCGAACACAGGAATGTCGGAGTCAGAGTCCGATGCCTTACCGCTTGGCGATGCCCCAATTATAAAATTATAGTACTTCTACCGCAAATTATCTTAACATATTAAACAAAAATTTGCAACTATTATATTGCAAATTTTTATTTATTTTAATATTCAAATTCTTGAATTTCTCTTTCGTATTTTCTATATTCTGGAATATATTTTTCTATAATTTGGTAGAATCTTTTTCCATGTGTTTTATATTTTAGATGACAGAATTCATGTGCAACTACATATTCTATTACTTCTCTTTTATATTGCATTAGCTCAGGAGCTATTGTGATTTTTCCATCTTCACATTTTCCTAATGTTTTTTCCATTTTTCTTATTTCGTAATCTTCTGGAGCTATTCCTAACATTTTTCTTGTTTTCTCCATTATGTCTTCAATTTCTGTATTTGCTATTTGTTCATACATTTTTTCTATTGACATTTTTAATATTTGTTCATTTCCAACTTTTTTATATTTTGCTGGTAAGATTATTTCTATCTTATAATTTTCTCTTAAATTCAATTCTGGTGCTTTTATATTTTTGTATTCTACTTGTACATCATAGTTCTTTCCAAAAATCTTTACTGATTGTATATTTGAAAGATTTTCTTCATATTCTTGCATTTTGCTTAAGATCCAATTTTTCTTTTCTTGAACTATTTGTTGAATTTTATTTGATGTAAAATACCATGGTGCATTTACAACAACTTCACCATTTTGAACTGTTATATACATATTTCTGTTTACTGCCTTATTTACAGTGTATGTTATTACATTTTCTTTTCTTCCAAATATACTCATTTTATTTTCCTCCTTGTTATTTGAACTCTTGTTCGTTTTTCTGTTCCTATTTTATATCCTAATTTTCATTTTGTCAATACTTTTTTGCAAAATTTTCGAACATTTTTTCGAAACATATTTTTAGCTTGTTTTGCATAGATTTTATAGAGGTGTGACATGAAAAAAAGTTATTTTTATATTTTTAAAATCAAAAAATTATTATTGCCTTTTATATTAACCTTGTTTACTATTTGCCTTATTCTATTTTCCACTAGTAATTTATCTGCTGCCAAAAAAGGTTTGACTTTGTGGGCAAATTCTATTGTCCCATCTTTATTTTCTTTTTTTGTGGCAACAGAACTTCTTTCTCATACACCATTCACATATTATCTTGGAAAACTTTTAAATAGATTTATGAAGCCTGTTTTTAATATTCGTGGTGAAGGAAGCTTTGCTTTTATTATGGGAATTATTAGTGGATATCCTATGGGAGCAAAAATTGCTGCTGATTTTAGAACAAATAATATCTGTTCAAAAGAAGAATGTGAACGTCTTTTAAGTTTTACTAACAATTCTGGTCCTTTATTTATTGTTGGAACTGTTGGTATAAGTATGTTTGCTAATTCTACTATTGGCTTTATCTTGCTTATTACTCATCTTCTTGCGTCTATCACTGTTGGAATAGTTTTTAGATTTTGGAAATATAAGAAAAATTCGTACATATCTAATTCTAATAAATACACTTCATCTAAAGAAAGTCTTACACTATCTAATTTAGGCGGAATTATAGGAAACAGCATTTCAAATTCGATTAATACTATTTTATTGATTGGTGGATTTGTTGTGTTGTTTTCAGTTGTAATTTCAATTTTAAACACTAGTCATTTATTAGATGTTTTTGCGGATTTGTTATCTCCTATATTTAGCTTTTTGCACATTCCTACAAAATTTTGTAAAGGCTTTTCTTGTGGAATTTTAGAATTGACTAATGGTCTTAATATAATTTGCAATATAACTGAAAAACATTTATCTATTAATATTATTCTCGCTTCTTTTTTGCTTGGATTTGGTGGTATTTCTGTTTTATTACAAGTTTGGAGTGTTATCTCTAAAACTGATTTATCTATCAAACCTTATATTTTAGGTAAATTACTACATGCTTGCTTTTCTGCATTTTATACCTTTTTATTTTTACAATATTTTAATTTTAATTTATAAAATTAATAGGACACTCAAAGTGCCCTATTTTATTCTATTTTTAATATTTTAGCTGTAATATCATTCTCTGTATTTTCCATTACTATTTTTATCGTGTTTGCTGTATTATTCTTAAATTTAAAATCATATGCACCATATGAAACTGCTGCGTCTTTACCATCTTTTATATATGGCACATGTGCACTATGCTGATGTCTTTCTAACACTTCTAATTCAGGAACTTGTAGTACTGCATTGTACAATGTCGTACTCACCTGGCAATTTCCTCCACCAAGTCCTTGCTTTTTCTCACCATTCACAAAAATATCTGCCTCCTGATATCCCTTTTCAATAGTTGCTTTTCCTACAATATCACAAAAAGAAAATATCTCTCCGGCACTTATCTTTTTTGAATTTAAAGTATTACAAGTAATTGTTACATTATTTTGTCTCTTTGGATCTTTATTATGAATTTTAGTTGAAAATGTAGCTATTTCTGCTTCATTTTGAGCTACTGGATTTGTAATATTTGTATTTGTGCTATTTGTATTTGTGCTATTTGTATTTGTGCTATTATTAGGTGTATTTGTACTACTTCTTTGAGCTTGATAATTTGAAGTATTAGTTTGTGCTTGTTTATTATTATTCGAATCCCAGAGATTCCAAACTATCACACCTCCAGCTATTGTTACTGCAATTATTATTAGACTTATAGCAATTTTCTTCATTTAACCTTCTCCTTCACAAAATTTCTCATTCTTTTATAATTATTTTACCCCAAAATCTCAAATTTTATTGACAAATATATATTAAATATAGTATAATTAGTAATGTATAAATTTTTAAAGGAGATTATTATGTTAGCTAAGTATTGGAAAAAGATTGGTTTTTTTATTTTAATAGTTGCATGTATATTTAATATTATGAATAAATGTGTTCGTAAACTATCTTTAAAAAATGAACTAGAAACTTCAGCAACATATGTAAATCAACAAGAACAAGAACAAGAGCAAAATAAAAATTTAGACAAATAACTTGAAAAAAAAATACAAATATGTTAATATAATATTTGGCAAAATTACTGTTTTGAGAAAGAGGTGAATTTTACATGAAAGAAGGAATACATCCAACATATAACCAAACAACAATTACATGTGCATGTGGAAATGTTTTAGAAGTTGGTTCAACAAAAAAAGATTTAAAAGTAGATGTTTGCTCAAAATGTCATCCATACTGGACAGGTAACTTAAGACTTGACACTAAAGGTGGTAGAGCTGACAGATTTAAAAAGAAATATGGTCTTGAATAAAAAAATGGCTTTCATACGAAGCCACTTTTTTTATTTTTCTATTAACATTATTTTGTAATTATATCCATGATATTTAGTATAATATTCTTTTTCAGAAACTTTGTTATATCCTTCTTCTTTAAACACATCTTCATAGAATTTTCCATTTGGATCATCAACAATCCAAACTCTATTTGAACATTCTTTAACAAATTCTTTATTTACAACTGTATCATAATTAGGTCCAAAAGCTTTATATGCTTCTTCTACTCCCCAATTATCAGCATTATAAAAATATACTTGATTGTCAGCAAAATGAATAGATAAAACAAATCCTCCACCTAAATTTGCAAATGCAATTGTATCTCCTTCTTTGATATTTTCCTTCATATAATTAATTGGTTCCATATTTGTTTTACTATAATTTTCTTGCATTAATCCTACATTATTATAAATTCCTAATATTGCAATTACTGAAAGTATTGAAACTATTTCAACTTTGTTTTGCTCTTTTCCTAATATAAAACTTATTGCAAATATGTATAAACCTGTTATTACAAATAAATATCTATAATATAAAATTGATGTTTTCATTACTGCTGTAATTATAATTGCTGCTAGTATTACTGCAAAATATACAATTACCGACCATTTAAATGCATTTAAATTTTCTTTTGCTTTAGCATATTTATATGTTTTGTATATCATATATCCATATAATTCCAAAGCCAATACTGTTGGTACTAATAATCCTGTATATCCTGATGTTCTAACATATCCTGCTAATTGTGAACTTAGCAATTCCATTGGAGTTTGTGGAAATGAGAATCCTATCCAATATCCACTTGATACATTTCCTAGTTGTCTTGCAAAATTTACTAACCATGGTAGATATGCAACTGCTTGCACAATTCCCATTGAAACTATAAAAATTATTCCTTTTTTTCTCTTTTTTACAATCAAATATATTAATAAAAATACATTTATTAATCCTGCAGCCATTAATCCATAATAATGTAGATATATACTCATTAAGCTTGATACTCCAAATATTATCCAATCTTTTGTGTTATCTTCTTTTGTTAGTCTATATGCATATATTGCAAGTACTGTTACTGTAAGGATTGCCCATGAATACATTCTTACTTCTATTGCATATTGAGCCATTTCTGGTAAAAATGCACATAAAAATGAAAATATAAATCCTGTTTTTTCTCCAAAATCTTTTCTTATATGTGTGTATCCAAGAATTATCATAATTGCTATTGGTATAACTGAAAAAATTTTATATGCCATAATCGAACCACCAGTTAGCAAATATACTATTCTTAACATCCAATAATATAAGATTGGATGTACGTCATTTCCTCCTATTGTCCAAATTTCTCCAAATGTGTGTCTTGCTAATCCTGCCGAATAACATTCGTCAAACCATAAATTATTGTGAAAAGCTCCTAATGATACAAATATTATTCCTACTACTATTAGTACAATGTGCCATTGTTTTAATGTTATTGATTTTAATTTTTCTTTTACTTTTTCCATCTTATTTGTCCTTTCTACTTTTTTCTATTTACATCATATACACTATCTATTCTTCTTAATTCTCGTATAATTTTATTTAAACTTTCTAAGCTATCAACCTCAAGAGTTACTTCTGTTATAGCAATTCTTTCCTTAGTTGCTCTAGCATTTACTCCTAAAATTTTAGCTTTAGAATCATTTATTTTTTGAACAATATCTGCTAAAAGCCCATTTCTATCATTAGCAAAAACTTCTATTTCTACAGTATAACTTACTTTTTCTTGATTATACCATTGAACTTCTATTATTCTATTTTCTTCTTTTAACAATTCATTTACATTAACACAGTCTTTTCTATGAACAGAAACTCCTCTTCCTTTGGTTATATATCCTATTATCTCATCACCTGGCAATGGATTACAACATTTTGAAAGTTTTACTAAACAATTATCTATACCTTTTACAACAATTCCAGAACTTGATGGTTTTGTATTATTTCGTCTGGCTATTGATAATTCTTCTATTTTTTGTTCAATTGGCTCTTCTTTGTGTTCTTTTCTATATTCTATTAGCATTCTCGCAATTATTTTTTGTGCAGTAATTGCTCCAAAACCAACTGCTGCATACATCTCTTCTAAACTCTTATATTTATATCTATCTAACATTGGATTAATATATTCTAGTTTAAATAAATCAGCATATGACATTCCAATTCTTTTTAGTTCTTTCTCAATTAATTCTTTTCCTTTTTCAATATTCTCTGACTTATTTTCTTTTTTGAACCATGACATTATTTTGTTCTTGGCAGCAGAACTTTTTACGAATTTTAGCCAATCCATACTTGGCCCTTTAGAATTATCCGATGTAAGAATTTCTACAATGTCCCCATTTTTTATTGGAGTAATAATTGGAACCATTTGACTATTTATTTTAGCTCCTACCATGTGATTACCAATTTCTGCATGAATACTGTATGCAAAATCTATTGGAGTTGCTCCTCTTGGCAAAACTTTTATTGCTCCTTTTGGAGTAAATACATATACTTCATCTTCAAATAGTTCTGTTTTTAAGGTTTCCAAAAATTGTTGAGGATCTTGCATTTCTTGTTGCCATTCCAACGTTTCTCTTAGCCAAGCTAATTTATCCTCTTGAACAGCTACTATTTTTTGCCCTTTTTTGCTTCCATAATTTGCTTCCTTATATGCCCAATGTGCCGCAATACCATATTCTGCTATTCTGTGCATATCCCAAGTACGTATTTGAACTTCAAATGGAGTCCCTTTTTCTCCAAGTAATGTTGTATGTATTGATTGATACATATTTGTCTTAGGCACAGCTATATAATCTTTAAATCTCCCTGGCATAGGGCTATACATTTCATGTACAACACCTAATGCTGCATAACAGTCTTTTACTGAATTAACAATAATTCTTAAAGCAAATAAATCATAAATTTGGTCTAATGTTTTATTATCTCTTTCCATTTTTCTATATATGCTATATAAATGTTTTGCTCTTCCAGTTACTTCTGCTTCAATATGTTGTTTTTTTAATTGCACTCTTATATCTGACATAATTTTTTCTATAAACTTAAGGCGTTCTTCTCTTTTTTGTTCTATTCCTTTTATTAATTCTCTATATTCCTCTGGATGTAAATATTTAAATCCTAAATCTTCCAATTCCCATTTCATAGAATATAAACCTAATCTATTTGCTAATGGTGCATATAACTGCATAGTTTCTTGAGCTATAGCAATTTGTCTATCTCTTTTTAGATATTCTAATGTTCTCATATTATGTAGTCTATCTGCAAGTTTAATTATAATAACCCTTATATCTTTTCCCATTGCTAAAAACATTTTTCTATAATTTTCAACTTGATTTTCTTCAATAGAGGCATGCTGTATTAGTTTCAATTTAGTTACACCATCAACCATCTCTGCAATTTCTGTTCCAAATTCTTTTTCTATGTCCTCATATGTGGCATCTGTATCTTCAACAACATCATGTAACAAAGCTGCACAAATTGTTTTTTCATCTAGTCCTAATTCTGCTATTGTATATGCTACATTTGTTGGGTGAATTATATATGGTTCTCCAGATTTTCTTTTTTGGTCTCCATGTTTTTCAACAGCATAATTATAAGCTCTTTGAATTAGCTTTACATCTGGCCATCTCTTATTTTTCTTTACTTTATCTATAATATCTTTTATTGTATAATTTTGTGTCATATCTTTTCCCCCTTTTGCTAGCTCTTATTCTATATCAATTTTCTATAAATTAAAAGAGGTTATTAAAATTTTTTCATAATATTAAAGAGGTAAGGAACTAATTATAGCTCCTCACCTCTTTATAACATATACGAATTATTCCGTTACCAGAATAGGTAATTTCATGTTAGTGATATCCTTACTTCTCGTAAAGATAACACAAGTTCTTTTTTCCAAATTGTACTTCAGGTTTTGCATCTGCTCCTTAATAACAAATGTAGCGCCTGTTACCTTTACTTTAGTAATGGAGTTTTCTATCAACTCATTCGAAATGTCCATGGTCGATGTTGCTTCACAATAGCCATCGGTCAGAAGTCTTTCGTACTGATATCCATCTCCAGTTTTACACGTTTTATTCTGAATAGAATATAACGTGTTCGGATTTGCCTGATGAATTGCCGTAATTCCATGACTATGCATGAAATTATTTAAGTCTCCTTTCCTAACATAAATCTTCCTTCCATCAACCCATCCATCAGACAGGCCAATAAGAAGATTCATAATTCCAAGTTTCTCACCCTTACGTGTCAAGTAAAACTTTTGTACAGTCCTACTTTTGTCGTTTTCACCAAGCTTTTCAATAATTTTAACTTGGCCTTTCTTGGTGATGATCAGCCGTTTAATGTGCCATCCGTCATACGCTTCCTGAGCGTTGTAACAAATAATAGTTTCGTTTGGCTGAATCGAACATTTCCAACCAAGCATTTCACATTTTTTGGATTTTTGAAAACCTCCGTTTTCTTTAGGAAGAATAAAATAATTTCCAAGAACCTTTAACTGTGCTGTTGCCATTTTTATTACCTCTTTATTTTTTTATTTGCACATCATTCGTATATGTTGCAACAATATACTTGTCGCATTCACAAAGCTGTGCCTTATTATATTTTACCATTTTTTGCTAGTTTAGTCAATATATTGATAAACTCTTGCTATTTTGTGCATAAAATAGTAAAATTAATTCAGAAAATTTATTATTTGAAAGGAAATAGATATGAATAAAAAGTGGCAAATATATCAAGTAAATGATGAGAAAGTAAAAGAACTACAAGAAAAATATAATATCAATAAATTACTATCAACAATTCTAGTAAATAGAGGGATTACTGAAGAAAAACAAATTCAAAAATTTTTAAATCCTAAACGAAATGATTTTTATAATCCTTATGAAATGCCAGACATGGAAATTGCTGTAAATAGAATTTTACAAGCAATAAAAAATAGTGAAAAAACTATTATTTATGGTGATTACGATGTTGATGGAATTACAAGTGTTACTGTATTAAAAAGCTTTCTTGAAGAAAGAGGTCTTAAAGTTGATGAATATATTCCAAATAGACTAAATGAAGGTTATGGTTTGAATAAAAAAGCTGTAGAATCTATTGCTAATCAAGGTTATACTTTAATGATAACTGTAGATTGTGGAATTTCTGCTGTAGAAGAAGTAAATTATGCAAATGAATTAGGCATTGAAACTATAATTACAGACCATCATGAACCAGGTTCAGAACTTCCAAAAGCACTAGCAGTTGTTGATGCAAAACGCAAAGACAATAAATATCCATTTAGAAATTTAGCTGGTGTTGGAGTTGTCTTTAAACTAACTCAAGCAATTAGTATGAAACTAGGTCTTGAGGAAAAAGATTATTTAAAATATTTAGATATTGTATGTGTTGGTACAATTTCAGATATTGTTCCTTTAGTTGATGAAAATAGAGTTATTGTTAAATTAGGTTTAAAACTTGTTGAGCAAACAAGAAATTTAGGATTACGTTCAATTCTTCAAGCTTCTGGTTATAACAGAATAGATTCTACAACAGTATCATTCGGAATTGCTCCTCGTATTAATGCTTCTGGAAGAATGGGTCATCAAGAAGATGCTCTTCAATTATTCTTATCTAAGGATATAAACGAAGTAAATGAACTTACTCAAAAACTAAATGAATATAATAAAATAAGGCAAGATACTGAAAAAAGTATTTATTCTGACGCAATTCTTCAAATTGAGCAAAATAATTTAGCAGAAAAAAATACTATTGTTGTAATGGGAAAAAATTGGCATCACGGAGTTATAGGTATTGTTTCTTCTAAAATAACAGAATTGTATTTCAAACCAAGTATTTTACTTTGTGAAGAAGGTGATTATGGAAAAGGGTCTGGAAGGAGCATACCCGGATTTGATTTATATGAAGCTTTAACAGAATGTAAAGATTACATAGATAGATTTGGTGGTCATTCTATGGCTATTGGAATAAATGTAAAAACATCTGATTTTGAGAACTTTAAAAATGCTTTAGAAGAAGTCTCTATTCAAAAACATATAAACGAACTCGTACCAATTCTAACAATAGATGCTCAAATAAGCTTAGATGAAATAAATAAAGATATGGTTAATAGTTTAAAGCAATTAGAACCATTTGGTGAAGAAAATAAAAATCCTTTATTTGTATTTAAAAATCTAAAAATAGATTCTATTCGAGCACTCTCTGAAGGAAAACATTTAAAATTGACTTTAAAAGATAATAAAAATATTGTAAATGCTATTGGATTTAATTTAGGTTCTCTTGCCTCTGAGTATAAAATAGACGACAAAATTGATGTGGTTGGAAATCTTGAAATAAATTCTTTTAATGGTGTTGATAATATCCAAATTAATATAAAAGATTTAATGAAATCTTTATAAAAAGTTAGGCGATGTAAAAAAATCCCTTTATTTTTTTACATCGCTTTGAACTTGTGAAATATCTGAAATCTTTGCTGCAAAATATGGTAAATCTTTATTTCTTTCTTTTAAGAAAATACAAAATGTATCATCAACAATAAATTCTCTTGGTCCTCCTGGCGCAAGAATTGCTGTATTTTTTGCCATCATTCCAGCTTCACTCTTAATTTTTCCGCCTTTTTCATCTAAAGAAAATTTTATTGTTTGTACAGCTTTTTCTATTTCATATTCTTCTCCATCTGAAAATAAAAATGTTTTATTTTCTAACTCAGTAAACTCTTCTTTTTGATTAAAATCTATATTTGGAATTCGTAATCTATCCATTTCTGAAAACACTTTATTTCCTGCATAATTTTCACTTGCATTTTGTATTTCACCATATATTTGTGCAAATGTATTTTGTGAATTTCCTTTTGAAATAATTACTTCATCTTCAGATTTTGTAAGTAATTTTACCGCAAAGTCTTCCTTAGAATTATAATACAATACCTTAACTTGGTCTCTTACAGCTTCTTCTGTTGAACTATTTATTCCAAAATAACTTACATTTTTATACTCTCCAAATGTTCCTTTATCTAATTTTGTAAATACTTTTGGGAACTCAAACTCTTTCTTTAACATTGCATATAAAAAATAGTCTCTTGGCCCACGGCTTTCCCAATTAAAGTCATTTAATATATCACTTGTTTCATTAAATTTTTCTTTTATAGCATTTTCTATTCTTTGCTTTAATTCAATTGATGGAGTTCCATATACTTTGTAATAACTTTTATCTGATAAATATGATGTATTAAATGTTCCTTTGTTTAGATTATTTACTATTTTAGGTTGATTTTCAAATACAATATCTTGCTTTACTAAGTCATTTTTTAAGTCATTCCATATTAAATTAAATGTTCCACACCATGTTGTATTTTCTGTAATTTCATCTTCTAATGATGGTACTACATTAAAATTTGATATCACTGATGAACTACGTTTTCCTTCTGTCTCACTTCTTATTTTGTCTATTTCATAAAAATATAGTGCTACAAACATTACTATTAGAATAATTATTAATGATAATATTATTAACCAACTTTTTTTACTCATGTTTTATAATTCCTCTCATTAATTATTTGGCAAAAATTCAAATTAGTTATATATTTCCTATATTTGTTATTATACTATACAGTTTTATTTTTGTCTATCAAATTACACTAATTTTCGTTCTAAAATTTAATAATATTCAAGTGCTCTAACAATATTTTTATTCCAAGTAAAACCAATATAATTCCACCAACTAATTCAGCTTTGTTCTGATATTTATCTCCAAATCTATTTCCAATTTTAGTACCAATAACAGCTAAAATAAAAGTAATAACACCTATTAGAGCAACAGCTAATATCAAATTAACATTCAAAAATGCAAAAGTAATTCCAATAGCCAATGCATCAATACTTGTAGCTACTGCCAAAACAAACATTGTCTTAAAGCTCACATCATCATTACAATTATCACTTTCATCTGCAAAAGAATCTTTTATCATTTTTCCGCCAATAATTCCTAACAATATAAATGCAATCCAATGATCGATATTAGTTATTAGGCTTTCAAATGCTGAGCCTAAAAAGTATCCTATAACTGGCATTAGTGCCTGAAAACCACCAAAATACAATCCTATTATGATTGCTTTTTTCCAATCCATTTTTTTCATAGAAATACCTTTGCACACTGATACTGCAAAGGCATCCATTCCTAATCCTACACTTAATAATAATAATTCTATAATTCCCATTTTTTCTTCTCCTGTCTTGTTATATTTCTTTAAATATTTTTCCTAAACTTTCATTTATAACTAAGCTACCTTTTCTATTATATTGAGTTTTTTCTCTATTTATTACTATTAGTTTTGAACCATTATAAAAATTTATTAACCCACTTGCTGGATATACTGTTAGTGATGTTCCAGCTACTATCATTAAATCTGCATTTCTAATTGCAGATATTGATTTGCTTAAAATTTCGTCATTCAATGCTTCTTCATATAAAACTACATCCGGCTTAATAACTCCGCCGCAAGTGCATCTAGGAACTCCTTTGCTACCAAATACACATTCAGCATTATAAAATTTTCCACATTTCATGCAATAATTTCTTAATACGCTTCCATGTAGTTCAAGAACATTTTGTGAACCTGCCTTTTGGTGTAATCCATCTATATTTTGAGTTATTATTGCTTTTATCTTGCCTTTTTTCTCTAATTCAGCCAATTTAAAATGAGTTATATTAGGTTCATATTTTAATGAATTCAATTTTTCTTTATAAAATTTAAAAAATTCTTCTGTGTTTTCCATAAAAAAAGAATGACTTAATATTTCTTCTGGAGGATACTTGTATTTTTGATTATATAATCCGTCTTTGCTTCTAAAATCTGGTATCCCACTTTCTGTTGAAACTCCTGCTCCTCCAAAGAAAACAATATTGTCACTACTTTGAATTAAACTTTTTAATATAGATATTTTATCTTCCAAAGTAACACCTTCTTCTATTAATATATATCATAAAAACAGATAATTATCAACTAATTATCTGTTTTTTTCTTTTTGTCATAATGCTATTTTATTACATCCTAATTCTTGTGCTTTTCTATATAAATATCCTCTTCTCATTCTTGCATATACATAACATGGATGGTCATCTATCTTCTCTACTGCTTCGAAAATATTACTTTCAAACATTGTGATTGGTATATTTAGCAATTTTGTTACCTTCTTATACCATTTCAAATTCTTTTATTCCTGCTATACTTAAATTTAATATAAATGGATTTTCTTTACCTACTGTATTTATTTGAACATCTGCATTATATGTTTTGTTGAATTTTCTATTTTTTTATTTGATTTTTAATATCTTCTAATTTTTCTTTTAAAGTCCATTTCTTAAAATTAACTTTTTCTTTTATGTTAGGGAAAGCATTTACCAATCTTCTATGGAATATAGATTTATTGTGTATAATCTTTCTAACTTTTTCTGATATTTCAATTGTATTGTCTTTAACTTCTTTAGAAACTTGTTTCAAGTTAAGAATAATCTTGTATGAAACAATATTATCTACTAAATGAATAGCTAAAAGTATTAAAATTATTACTGTTTGAACAGTACTTGGTATTAATCTTAATTTTCCAATAATAAATGGATTTACAATATAAACTATAACACAACTTGCAATTCCAAATAAAACTAAATTTTGTAAGCAAACTCTTCCATTTATGTTGAATTTTCTTTGGCTGTAATCCCACCATCTTGCATTAAAAATTTTCTCCATAAAGAAACTTGTAAGATATTCTAGGATTCCACAAATTATTATGGACATAAAAAATGTTACAATCATATCATCTTGATATTTTTTTAATAAAATACTTACTAATACTACTCCATATCCATATATCGGACATACTGGACCTATTAAAAATCCTCTGTTTACAAACTTCTTATTTCTAATAGAAATTGATGTTGATTCCATTATCCATCCTGCAACTGCATATATAAAGAAAACTAATATATATATCTTTATTTCTTCTATACTCATTATAATTCCTCATTTCTTGATTTATTTATTACTTTATTTAATTCTGCTCCTAAAAATACTGTATAAAAACATGAATATGTCCACATCATAATTAGCATCAATGTTGTTAAACTTCCATATGTGATTGAAAAGCCTTTAAAAATAGTTAAGTATCTTGAAAATACAAAAGATATTACGTTTAAAGCTATCGCACCAAATATTGCTCCGTAAATTTGGCTTCTAAAAGTCACCTTATGGTTTGGCATGAATTTATATAGTAACAAGAATACTATAAATGTTACAAATATAAAGCTAACTTCTGTTATTATTGATGATATAATATTATAATTTTTTAATCCGTTAAAATGTTCTTTTATCAATTCTATTACACCATTACCAAATACCAATAATGTTAAACCTATAACTATCAAAAAAATAAACATTATAGTTTCTAACAATGCTTTTATTCTTAAATAGATATATGATGTTACTTTCTTACTGCCTGTTTCATAAACTCCATGTAAACCACTTGTTAATGCATACAATCCTTTTCCTGCAGCCCAAATAGTAAATATAATTGATACAGAAATAGTTCCAATAGATTTTGAATACACTTCTTGTACAATACCTAAAACCATTTCACTCATACTTGATGGAATAATCTTAGAGATAGCATCAAAAAGTGTTTGAGGTGCTATCCCTGTATATTGTATCATTGTTATTAACAATATTATAAATGGTATAAATGATAATATTGTATAATAAGAACACTGTGCTGAACTTTCGCTAATGTGATCTTTACTCATATTAGCTGATAATTCTTTTATTAATTTTTTATTCATATTTCTCCTCTATTCTCCACATCCAGAACAATGTGAACAACATCCACCGCAAGAAGCTTCATCATCTTCTTCAGCATAAGAATCATCTTCTACAAATTCATACATATCTTCTTTCATATAAGCTACATCTTTTTCAAGTTCTGCAACTCTTTTTTCTAATTTTTCTATTTTTTCAAGTAATTCTTTTTCTGACATTTTTCTCCTCCTATAAAATTTATTTCTGCTCAATTTAGGACCGACCCCAAATTCGCAAATGTAAATTTGGGGTCGGTCCTAAAATTCGCAAAAGTGAAAAAGGTCCAACCCCAAAAATTATTTTCAATTATACTCTTTCCATGTATTCGCATGTACGTGTATCTATTCTTAATACATCTCCAATATCTACAAACATAGGAACTTGTAATTCTAAACCTGTTTCTAATTTTGCAGGTTTTCCTGATGTTGTTGTTGTGTTTCCAGCAAATCCTGGTTCTGTATATACTACTTCTAATTCAACAAAGATTGGTGGTTCAACAGCAAATACTTTTCCTTTAAATGATAGGATTGTTACTTCCATATTTTCTTTTAAATATTTTAAGCAATCTCCTAAATCTGCTTTGTTTAATGGCATTTGGTCATATGTTTCATTATCCATGAAATAATATAAATCACCATCATTATATAAATATTGCATTGCTTTTTTCTCTATTTCTGCTCCAGGATATTTGTCTGATGGATTAAATGTTTTTTCTAAAACAGCTCCTGTTATTACATTTTTTAATTTTGTTCTAACAAATGCAGCTCCTTTTCCTGGTTTTACGTGTTGGAATTCAACTACTCTGAAAACTCCTCCGTCCATTTCAAATGTTGTTCCATTTCTAAAATCTCCTGCCATGTATACTCCTGCCATGTCAATTTCTCCCTTCTAACTCTTTACATAATTTTCAATCTATTCTATTTTACACCATATTAGTGCAAAAATCAAGCTTTTCATTGTAATTTATTTGATTACGATTATTTTTTTTGGTGATTTAGTAAGTGGTTCACAACTTCCTTTAAAGATTTGTACTGTATCCTCTATTCTAACCCCAAATTGTCCAGGAATATATATTCCTGGTTCATCTGTAACTATCATCTTTTCTTTTAATGTATGTTCAGAATTTATGCTTAATACTGGGCCTTCGTGTATATCAAGACCAACTCCATGTCCTAATGCGTGTATTAAATCAAAATTGTGTAGTCTAAAATCATTATCTACCATTTTTGAAATTTGTTTTGTATTAGCTCCATCTCTCATATCTTGTAATACTTGTTCTTGATTTTTTAATACCAACTCATAGACCTTTTTCATTTCTTCTGGAACGTCTCCAACAAAGATTGTTCTAGTCATATCTGAACAATATCCTTTAATTTTACATCCCATATCTATTGTGATAATATCATTTTTCTGAATTTTTCTATCTGATGGAATTGCATGTGGCTTAGATGAATTTTCTCCTGATGCAACTATTGTATCAAATGATAATCCTTCTGAATGTTTATAATAAAAATAATCTATTTCTCTTGCAATTTGCTTTTCTGTCATTCCTGGTCTGATATAATCAACTATATGATTAAAACATTCATCAGTAATTCTGCAAGCTTCTTTTACATTCTCAATTTCTTCTTCATCTTTTATCATTCTTTGTTTTTCTATCATATTTTCTGTTTCTACAAGACAATTGATTTTATAACGATGCATATATTCTTTATATTTGGCATATGTAACGTAATTTTCTTCAAACCCTACATTTTCGCAAAACATAAAGAAGTTCTCATAATCTTCTTTAGTTAATCCTCTTGCATCATAAACAACAATCTCATCAAACAATGTTAATGTATTGTGCACATCTTCTATATATCTTGAATCTGTAATAAAAAGATTTTCTTTTCTTGTTACAAGCAATATTCCTTCTGCCTGAATATTAGTTAAATATCTAATATTTACAGGATTTGAAACTATCATTCCTTGTAAATTTAAACTTAGCAGTTGGTTTCTAAGCCATTGCATTTTTTGGTTCATTTCTTTTTCCCCCTACTTTGATATACCTAATGTAAATATTGTTTTTAATACATTTAGCAATATTTCTGATGGAACGAATATGCAGATAAGTGCTGCCATAACTATAAATGGTCCAAAAGGCATATATTCATTTGATTTTTTTACTTTAAATACAATTAATATTATTCCTATTATAGCTCCTAATAAAAATGATGTTAAAGATATTAAAGCTGTATTTACAAATCCAAAATATAAACCTAGTGCAGCCATGAACTTTACATCACCAAAGCCCATTGCTTCTTTTCCATATATTAATCTTCCAATCAATGTAATTATTAAGAAAATTCCTCCACCAATTAACATTCCAAATAACATATCTATTGTAATTGCTACATTTGAAAATCCATATAGAAATGCTATTACAAGCCCAACTTCAAACATAGTCAAATTTAATCTATTAGGTATTATTTGTTTTTTGTAGTCAATTACAAATACTGATAAAAGCATTGGAACTAACAGTAAATTTTTTATCAATTCTAAATTTTCAATAATTGAACTCTTTACACCAAAATAATAAACTAATCCAACATATATAGCTGATGTTACAAGCATTAATATATAATTTGGTCTAAAATCAATTTTATATTCTCTAAATAAATCTGTTGTTAATATTTTTTTGTTTTCTGGCAATCTTTTATTTACCCAATCAACAAACTGTCCTACCAGTAATCCTACTATAGCAGCGACTACATAAAATCCTATATGAGTATCATTAATATACATTTTATTTTCATATGACTTTTTAAATCATATGCCCCTTCCTTAGTTTTGTTTTTGCTCTATTTTTTTGTGATATTTCTGTTTAATTTTATTTTCTATTGGTCTTTTTAGCATTGTTATCCAAATATCTTTTTCAGCTATTGGTTCTACTAAAATCGTAAACATTTTGCATCTATTTCCACCAACAACATCTGTAAAAATTTGATCTCCGACAACTGCAATATTTTCTGGCTTTTCTTTTAAAATATCTTGTACTTTTTTAAAACCTAATTTTAATGGTTTTTTTGCAAAATACATATATTCTATGTCTAGCTTTTCTGCAACAGTTCTCACTTTTTCTTTTTTATTAGAGTTTGATAATATGTATAATTTAACACCATTCTTCTTTAAGTTATTTGCCCAATCAATAGTTTCATTTGGTAAATTTTTATCATAATCTATAAGTGTATTATCAACATCCAAAATCAATGCATTTATATTATTTTCTTTCAAAAACCCTAGTTCTATTTCCCTCACATTTTTAAAATGTGCATTTGGATATAATATCATATTTTTCCTCCTCTTATTTATATATTAACAAAGCAAATTTGTCAATATATCAATCTTCAAGTTCCATATAAATTTTGTAATCTCTCAATATCTTTCTAACATACATATTTGTCTCTTTATATGGAACATTTTCAATATCAGATCCATCCTCTTTTATGGTTCCATTTTGTATCCACTTATCCACATTTCCGCTTCCTGCATTATATGCAGCAAGTGCTACTTCAACAGAACCATATTTATCTAGCAAAGTAGATATATATTTAGCCCCAATATTAATATTAGTCTCTGGTTCTAGAATATTATCATCAGTCAACTCTATCCCAAATCTTTTAGCAACATCTTTTGCAGTAGGCTCCATAAGTTGCATTAGTCCTTTTGCATTTTGATGAGAAATTGCATTTGCCTTAAAATTACTTTCAGCCTTAATAATAGCATATATCAAATTTTCTTCAACATTATATTGTTGTGAATATTTGCTTACATACTCTGAATAATCTTTTTTATAAATTTTCTTTATCACTTGATTTTTTATCGGCTTTATCAAAATAACTATTGCTACCACTATTATCAGCAATATTATTATCTTTGTAATTTTTTTCAATTAGTTTCCTCCTTTGTCAATTTGGGGTCGGTCCTTTTTTTCGCATGCTAATTTGGGACCGGGTATTTTTTGGGCATTATTTGCAGTCGTACCAGTCAGTCGCCTCAGCCACTTCAGCGATTAATGGTACTCTTAATTTACATGCATTTTCCATGCATTTTTTTAATAAATTTTTAACATTTTCTACCTCTTCTAATGGAGCTTCTATCATCATTTCATCATGTACTTGAAGTACAATTTTTGACTTCATATTCTTTGCTTTTAATTCTCTTAAAACATTTATCATTGCAATTTTCATTATATCAGCAGCAGTTCCCTGAATTGGTGTATTCATTGCTACTCTTTGTCCAAATTGGCGTACCATGTAATTATTTGATTTTAATTCTGGTATATATCTTCTTCGCTTGAATTGAGTTTCTACATATCCTTTTTCTTTTGCTTCTTCTACTACACTATCCATAAATTGTTTTATTCCTGAATATTGCTCCAAATATTGTTCAATATATTGTTTTGCTTTTTTTCTTGATATGTGTAATTGTTCTCCTAATCCAAAATCACTAATTCCATACACTATTCCAAAGTTTACTGCTTTTGCATTGCTTCTTTGCTCTTTTGTTACTTCATCTATTGGTGTATTAAATACTTTGGATGCAGCTTGTTTATGGATATCTTCTCCATTTAAGAAGGCTTGAACCATGTGTTCATCATTTGATATATGTGCTAAAACTCTTAATTCTATTTGAGAATAGTCAGCATCTATATATAAACATCCATCTGCTGGTTTGAATACTTTTCTTAATTGTTTTCCTAACTCAAATCTTGTAGGAATATTTTGAAGATTTGGTTCTGTTGAGCTGATTCTTCCTGTTGCTGTTATTGTTTGATGGAAAAATGAATGGATTCTTTTTGTTTTAGGATTGATATATGGTTTCATTCCTTCTACATATGTTGAGTTCAACTTAGTCAATTGTCTATATTCTAATAATTTTTCAATAACAGGATGTTCATCTCTTAATTTTTCTAAAACATCTACATCTGTAGAATATCCACTTTTAGTTTTCTTTCCAGCAGGCAAACGAAGCTTTTCAAATAAGATTTCTCCTAATTGCTTTGTAGAGTTTATATTGAATTCTTCTCCACATAACTCGTAGATTTCTTGAGTTAAAATTTCCAATCTATCTTTTAGTTCTTGTCCATAATCATCTAACTCTTGAACATCAACATACATTCCATTCCATTGCATTTCTGCTAAAACTTCTACTGTTGGCATATCAATATTTTTGAACAATTCTACTGCATCTATTTCTTCTAATTTTTTCATTGTTACTTTTGCTAGTTCATAGATTTCTTTTGCATATAGACTGTTTTCTATTTTTTTGCTTTCATCTTTTTTATCTTCTTGTGATGCCATGTCAAATAATGATGTTTGCTTATTTGAATTGTCTTTTACACCTTGTGCTTGTAAAATTTCTTCATTATCTACTTCTAGATAATCTCTAGTTATTACATCAAATGTATATTTACTTGTAGGATTTAAAATATATGCAGCTACTTTGGCGTCATATACCATATTTTTTATTGTTATTCCCATTTGTTTTAATAAAATATAATCACTTGCCATGTCATATCCGTATTTTTCAATTTTGTCATCTTCCATTATTTGCTTTAATTTTTCCGCAAACTTCTCTTCTGTTGAATTTTCTGATGACATATAATATATTTTATTTTCTAGATATATACTTATTCCTGTTATCTCCTTTTTTATTATTTTTTCTGAATCATTACTATCTGTTGTTTCTAAAAAATAATATAATTTTCCATGTATTTCTGGAAGTTCTGATACTTCTACAATTTCTAATTTTTCAACTTTGTTTTGAGCTGATGTATTTTCACTAACACCTTCTCTTAGTTTGAACCTCTCTATATAACGATTAAATCTTAGTTCTTCAAAAATTTCTAAAACCTTGGCTTTATCCCACTCTTCTGTTTTTAAATTCTCTAATGTGTCTTCAATTGGAACATGTGTATCTATCTCTCCAAGTGTTCTTGAAAGTTCAGCCATTTGCTTGTTTGCAACAATATTTTCTTTTTGCTTTCCTTTTAAATCATCTTCTCCTGCTTCAATTTTATCATACAATTCTTTTACTGAATGGTATCTTTGAATTAAAGAAATAGCTGTTTTAGGACCAATTCCTGGAACTCCGGGAATATTGTCAGAAGTATCTCCTTGCAATGCTTTTACTTCTATTAATTGCTCTGGTTCTAATCCATATTCTTCTAGAACTTTTGCTCTATTGTAGTTTTCTGTTTCTGTTTTTCCAGCTTTTGTTCTTGGAATTCTTATTGTAATATGGTCACTAGCTAATTGGAATGTATCTCTATCTCCAGAAAGTATTGTTACATCAAGTCCTTGAGCTTCTCCATATTTAGCAAGTGTTCCTAAAATGTCATCACCTTCATATCCTTCTTTTTCCAATATATCAATATTCATTGCTCTTAATACATCTTTTATAATTGGCATTTGTTCTGCTAATTCATCAGGCATTCCATGACGATTTGCTTTGTATCCTTCAAACAATTCTTTTCTTTTTAATTTACCTTTTAGATCAAATGCAACTGCAATATATTGTGGTTCTATGTCTTCCAAAATCTTGAATAATATGGCTAAAAAACCATATACTGCATTTGTATATTTTCCATCTTTAGTTGTCAACATTTTACTTCCCATAATTCCGTAAAATGCCCTATTCATTATACTGTTACCATCTATTAAAACTAATTTATCCAATTTGTTTTCTCCTATCCTTAAATATGTATTTGTTTGTGTTTAATTGCCATGCAATAAATAAGCATATTATAAATCCTACAAAACAAATATCATATACATACCATTCTGATTTAAACATATATATGCTATTTGCAATTTCAGTTATAAGTGATAATCCTACTATGTTTCGAATCATGTCAGGTTTTTGCCACATTATTGTTGCAAATACCCACACTAAATACCACTGTTGAAATGTTGTTAATATCAGCAAAAATAAAATTAATGCTGTATTATATTTTCTTAAAGTTTTATATAATTTTATATCTTTTTGTGTTATTAAATCAATACAAAATTTAACGTAATATCCCAAAAATGCAATTTGCAATACAGGTTTTACAATTTTTAATAATCCTTTGTTATTTTGTAATAACACTGAATGTATTGACTTTGTATATTTTTCAGTCTGTGCAAACATTGCTACTAATACTTGAAAATCTCTAAAATATAGTGCATATTGTAGCACTAATATTACTGCAAATAGTATACCATATTGAAAACATTTTAAAAATCTTACTGATAATTTTTCTTCTTTTCTAAAATGATAAATGATTATTACAGGCAATAATAAAATCGTAAAATATTTTATTCCTGTTGCAATTGCTAGAAATATTACACTTGGCACAATTTTTTTATGTTTTAACATGTACAATGCTAATAATACAAAAAATACTACTATTATATCATTATGAACATTTGCAAGGAATTCTAATAATATAAAAGGATTTAATCCATATATTACTGCAAATTTTTTATTACTCAATTTATATATTAAATAACAATTTACTAAATGTATAGCTAAATTTAATAATTTGAACACTGCCAAACTTATATCTACATTTTTAAATGATATAGATGTACACAATTTAAAAATCAATTGTGCCATTGGCCCATATACTACTGTTGTATTAGCCCAATAGCCTTTTGCTCCTTGCTCAAAAATAGTATCATCTATGTCATTTTCATTATATTCTTTCATTGTTACATAATATGGATTTTGATGATATCGAGAATCCAATTCACCAACTCCCATATAATAAAAGATATCAGAGCTTGTCCATGGTAGCATTATTGCAAATATTGCACTTACAATTAATACATATATTAAAATTTCTTTTATGGCTTTAAATGGCTTTTGTTTTACAATAACTCCATATATTATAGACATTCCAATAAACAATACTAGAAAAATAATTGTAGATATTATCTTATTTGCATTTTTATCTATAAAAAAATTATAATATGTATCAAATCCCATCACTGTTTGATTTTTAACCAAATATACAATTGATGGAATTATCAATAATACAGTAAATATTATTAGCACTATTTTTATAATTTTGTTTTTCATTTAATTTTTTCCTTCCAATATTGTATCACATTCAGCATTTTCAACATTAAGCTCTTTTTCTCTCCATTTTACTATTCCGTAAACTATATAAAATGGTAATGTCATTTGTCCTAAGCTCATTACTAAAGTAAATAATGGGCCTGTTGCATTATAAATTATTTCTATTGGCATTCCTGGGAAGTTTTGTGATATAAACATTAAGTTACTTCCAAATATTTTATTTACTATATATGCCAATACACATATTGTTCCTACTATTGCAGCAAAATACTTTATATCTGAAGCTTTTAATTCAATATAATGTGTCTTATTTATTAATAATCCCAAATATATCATTGTTCCGTGAAAAAGGAAACTATGCAAACTTACCATATGAAACATTGGATATACTGGTAAAGAGGTTGATGGATATATTATAAATACAATACCTCCAATAATTCCACCTGTTGCTAAAAATACATCTCCAATCCTTTGGAATTCTCCTTTTGCAAATGAACTTAATAATCCTGCATATAAAAGTAAACTACAATAATATAATGGCACATAATTATTTAAATTCTTTGGATCTCCTGTTGACAATTTGAATGCAATCATCACTACTTCAAAAATCCACATTATTATTGTACAATTTTTTATAATTTTTTTTACTTCTTTTTTAGTCTTGTGTACTGTCTTTTTTAATGCTACTTTTATTCCTATAATTGTTACTATTATTAAAGCTAAATGTCCCCATGAAAATATTCCACATGGTTCATATTCGCCTGGTCTTGCAAAAAATCTCATATATATTGCTCCTTTCATTATTCTGTTTCATATATTGTTTGTTTTAATAACCTCATAAATTCGCTTAATTCCTTTGGTAAATTAGAAGAATCATATCTTGCTACAATGTAATTAAATTTTATATCTTTTGAACTACCATCCATATTGATTTTTATTTCTTCATAATTTCCATTCCCATAAACATTATATTCTTTATTTAAATTATTGTAATCTATTTCTCTTAATTTTTCTTTTAATTTATTAACCTCTTCTTCTGTTATTTGATTTTTTACTTTTCCCTTTTCAACTGACCTTGCCCAAATTTTGCCGTCATCATAAATATTTATATCACTTGAGCCATATGGAAGAGCTAATATATCTCCTGTGTAATTTATAAAAAGAGTACTTTTACTAATATCTTCTTGAGGTTGATTTTGCAATGCACTATATATTGCAAATGCTATAATTATTATAGCTACAATTATTATTAATATAACTTTCTTTTTGTTCATTTATTTTAACCTTCCTATTCAGTTTGTATTATAGCATAATTTTTCTAATTTTTCGATTTTATTTTAATGAAAAACTATTATTTATTAAAATTGTACTATAAATAAACAAAATATCTTGATTTTTAAATTCAATATATTTTGAAAGTAGTTTTGGCGAAATGTATCGTGTATCTACAATTGTTATCTTTCTATATGCTTGAACTAATAATGGTGCAAGACTGCTTCCATAAGAATCTCGAAAAATAATTAGTTCTTTATCATTACTTGAATCTTCATTTTCTATTGTTAAAAGTGATGTTGCACCAGATAAATATATATCATATTTATCTAATGAATTCAATTTTTTATAATCATATATTTTACTATTTTCGTTTTCATCATAATTAAAAACTTTTGCATTTTTTATAATATCATTTGTTAAGATAATTATTTTATCTTCTACATTTGTTGGAAGCCTTCCTGAATATGTTCCTCTAAACGTTGCTACTTCTTCTTGTATGTAATTAGCACCTTCCGCTTCTTGCATATTATCTAATATGATGTCTGCAATTTTCTCTATATTTTCTTGTTTCCAATGTGAATCTGTTCTATAATAATCTTCTATTTTCAATTCATCTTTTATTGGAATATATTTAGCATTTATTCCATCTTTCATTATCTGTTCTAATTTTGAATAATCTAATTTCAAATTATCTTCATCTATAAAATAATTCTTATCTGGAACAATTGTAAAATATACATTATTTTCTGAAGTTGCATACATCTCTTGAATTTGATTTATTTTATTTACTACATTATTTACAGATTTTATATTTAAAGGATATAAATTTTCTACTATATATCCTTTGTATTCATATAAATTATTATAATCATTTTTCCTTAATATATTTAGTTCTGTATTTACTTTTAATTTTCTAAATGTTTCTCTTTTTATAAACTGATCTGTTGTATAATCATCAAACTTCTTAAAAAATGTTCCATCAAATATTTTAGAAATTGAAACCTCTGGAAAACTCGCCAATTTACGCCTTTCTGATATAGAAATCTGCTCATCTTCTTTTATTACATTCATAAGAAAAAATCCTATAATTATGCTAAAAAACACTATTGTAATTAAAATATTTTTTACTTTATCGGTCATCTTTCCTCCTTAAAATCTAAAATATAAAAATGGATTATATGAACTATCAACCAAATATGATGTAACAATTATTAACAAGATTGGTATCAAAATTAGCTCACATATATTTAATATTTTATCATATTTTTTTAATTTTTCTATTAACTTTTTAAGAATTGGAGTTGCTCCTATAATTGCTATTATAAATGTTACTAGATAACTTTTTAAATAATATATTGTATATTCATTTATAAATTCATTACAATTAACTCCAAATAATCCTGCAATATTACTCCAAGCTTCTTTTAATGTTGGTCCATTAAATATGATAAAACTTATCATTACAATAAATAGTACATATATTCTTTTTACTAAATTAGGCAATTTATCTAAAACTTTTCCTAGCCATAACTTTTCTACTAATAAGAGTATTCCAAACATTAAGCCCCAGATAACAAAGTTCCAACTTGCCCCATGCCAGATTCCAGTTAATATCCATACTATTAAAATATTTCTAATTAATATTGTTGTGCCTTTTCTATTTCCACCAAGTGGAATATACACATAATCTCTAAACCATGAGCTTAAAGAGATGTGCCATCTTCTCCAAAATTCTGTTATACTTTTTGCAATATATGGATAATTGAAGTTCTCTAAAAAATGGAATCCAAATATCCTTCCAAGTCCTATTGCCATGTCTGAATATGCTGAAAAATCAAAATATATTTGTAACATATAGCTTATTCCAAATGCCCAATATAGCACTATACTTTTCTCGTCACATGAATTAAATGCATTGCAAAATTCTCCCAATATATTTGCAATTAGAACTTTTTTTGCAAGTCCAAATACAAATCTTCTTATTCCATAAGCGATGTTTTCAAAATTATGTTCTCTATTTTCAAGCTCTTTTTCAATTGTTTCATATCTTACTATTGGTCCAGCAATAAGCTGTGGAAATAAAGATATATATGTAGCAAGTTTTAGAAAACTTTTTTGTGGTTTTACTGTTCCTCTATATACATCAACTATATAACTGATAATTTGAAAAGTATAAAATGATATTCCTATTGGTAATGCTAATTTTAACAATGGAATATTTACGTTAAATATAGAGTTTATATTTTCTAATGCAAAATCTGTATATTTAAATATTGCAAGTAATCCTACATGAATACCTACAAATGTTATTAATAAGCTCTTCTTTTTATATTTAGCTATTAGTATCGCTCCAATATATGCAATTAAAATTTCAGCTAACATCAAAAAAATATATTTTGGTTCACCATAAAAATAAAATAACATTGATGCTATAAATAGCACAAAATTTTTCATTTTCTTTGGAACTACGAAATACAAAATTAATACTACTGGTAAAAAATAATATAAAAAACTAATACTTGTAAATAGCATACTTTCTCCTTTATATAACAAATAAAGGCTTCAATTTATTTGAAGCCCTCTTTTATTTTATTGTACAATCATTTGTGGTGGAAGTTCAAAATCTTCTTCTGCGTTTTTTTCTAATTCTTTTCCTATGTTATTATTTACAAATTTTTTGAATTCATCATAAACTGGTTTTGCCCATTCTTCATCAGCCATTACTAAGAATATTACATTATCATGATTTGTAACATAAACTTTGCTAGCTGAGACACATATCCATTTGCTTGTATCTATATTATCTAGCATCTCTTGTTTTAATGTTTCAATATCTGCATTGCTTTTTACTTTTACTGCAACTGCTGAATATGCCTGTGAACTCATCATAGGTTCTGAAACAACTAATGCTTCTACATTTTCATTTGATTTTAGTCCTGTGTATGTTTGTACTTGCATTTCATCTGAAACATCTATTTCTTGTGTTTCAAGACTTGGTAATTTTTCTTTTAAATTTGAATTTATTGTGCTAAACATTTTTTTCATATCTTTTGCACTTTCGATTTTTACACTGTCTTTGTTTCCTGAATTGTTATTGTTTACTGCAATTACTCCACCTATTATAATTGCAACAATTAGTACCGCTACTATTGCTATTATCGTTTGTTTTTTCATAAGTTTTCTCTCCTTTTTTCTTTATTCACTCAAATAATAACATATTAATTGTTTTTAAGCAATATATTTAACCAAAAAATATTTGTTAAATTTAGGATTCGTTCTTCTCATTATCTTTTATGCCTTCTTATTACTATACTAATTGCAAATCCAATAATTATTCCTAAATCAAGGCTATAGAACAAATTATGCGATATCCAAACATTATACCACCCATATATTGCAAATAATAGTCCACTAATAGTCATAAAAATAAAATTGTATTTTAAAGAAATATTATTTTGCTTATGATAGCAAGCTTTTATAAATGAACATATAGTTACAATATACAGTGAACCAGCTATTCCTGTTAAAGTATATAATTTCCATGCATCTATATCAGTATAACCTGATTTTATTAATCTGATTATATAATAAGTGGCATTCATTAGAGTTATAATTAAACTCGAATTTATAAGTGATAATACATAATTCTTTGATATAAAAGCACATATACACATGACAATTCCCCAAAGCATAAATGATTGAGTTATTCTTATTAACCAACTTATATTTAGTATTAATGCAATTTCAGTAATGCTTCCTAAAATTATTCCAATAATTATTGATATAGTTATATTTTTTATTATTTGTTTTTTCTTCATTGTTTTCTCCATAACTTACTATTTTTTAATATTTCTATTATCCATTTTCAATAATCTTTTCTACTTCAAATTTTATTTCATTCCAAAAATCTTTTAAATTTTGATATGATAAAGTTTCTTCAACTTCATCGTATTTTTTCCATACAGTTATTTCTTTATCTTTTTCTTTAATTTCCTTTTCTGTCTTTCCATCATCAATAGCTAAATAAAAATAATTTTCAATCTCATTTCCTTTAGAATCTTTATAATGATTAATTGATATTTCTTTATTATTTACCAAGTGACAACTATGTCCTGTTTCTTCTATTGTTTCTCGTATAGCACATTCTCGTATAGTTTCATTAATTTCTAAATGTCCTTTTGGAAATGAATATTCTCCATTTCTGCATACTAGAGCTATTTCTTTGTTAACAATATTTATTAATATGCAACCTGCTTTCTTAATCATTTTTAGTTTTCTCCTCATTATTTATTATGAATTTTTTAAATTGTTTTAATTAATCATTGCATAATCCAGCGGCTATTATCGCATACAAACTGTAAAAGTTTGGATTATAGATTTGCAGTTATTCGAAAAATTTGAATAACTGATTCTTCTGTCAATTTTACTAATAGAAATAATTCTTTTTTCTGCTTCTTTCTTAAAAAATACATGTTATCCTTTTTTATTTGCTTACTATATCTTTCTTACTCTGGCTCTTCCTATTTAACTGTCAAAATTTGTATCCCCTGACATTACTTTTTTGAAGTAGTTGATATAACTATATCTGGAGTCATTATGATTAGTTAAAACCACAGATTTTAGCCTATTTTCAAAATTCATCTCTCTTAATCTGTTCTAAATACCCATCATTAAAAATAAATTTTCATATTTTCTTGACTTTATTACTATAATTAGAGTATAATAAATATAGAAAATGACAAATCCACAAACGTGGTTTTGCCAAATTAAGTTTGAAAAACTCACACCTAACTCGCCAAAGTTACAGATGTGAGCTTTTTTTATTTATGTAGTTGCTTATCAACCCAGTTCTTATACAGAACTGCTGTCAAGGCAACGTTCAATGTTAAAGAAAACATTAAGGATAATATCAAAAATAGTATTACTTTAATCATAAACATCACCACCTCTCCTACGATATTTCGTAAAATTCAGGTGGCAAAACCACATCTGTTTCTCGTCATTTCCTATGCCAATTATTTTACTATATCATTTTTATTTTGTCTACAATATTTACAAACTTTTACAATTTATTCTTGTAGATTTGTCAAATATATGTCACACTTTATTGATAAATATACCATTTTCCTCTTCACATAAATTGTAATTTGTGTTTTACTTAAAACCAATTTACATTATCATTTCTAAGCTTTGGTATATCACTATTTTTATATGGATTGTAATTATTTAAGTTACAACCAAATTCTTTTAAAAATGCTATTTTATTATGATTAGACCATCTAATAAGTGATAATCCATCAAATTCTTCTGTCTTTCCATTATTCATAGTGTTTTTAAAATACCACTCTACAATAGTTTGATTATCCTTATGAAAATATTGCTTAATATCCCATTTTAATACTTTTCCTCTAGTATTCCATTCATTAAACCAATGTTTTACTGTATTTCGATTTTCATATTTTGGACTCCAGCTTTCAACATAAATTACATTTTCTTCAAATATATCATCTATACCTAAATCTTTTTGTTGTAACCACATATCAAACCATAATCTAATTATTTTTTCTCTTTCTTCCATTTTCCACCTCTAAAACTTGTAATTTATATAATAAAATTGATTAATAATAAGAAGAATAAAGCCATCATAATAGTTGACATTATTGTTGATATTATTTTAAAAATCTTATTTACTTTATTATTGTCTTTAAAGATTTTACAAAATAATGCATATAAATATATTCCACATATTGTTCCTAATGTATTTGTAATAATATCTGTTATATCACTTGCACCAAATTTAAAAATAAATTGACACAATTCAAATAAACAACTAATCACGAATCCAGATAAAATTATTTTTTTATTAGTAATACCAAACATTTTTAGATATATTCCAAATGGTAAAAATATGAGAACATTTAAAATTGCTTCAAAAATGGGAATATCTCCTTCATATACATTTTCATAATAAAATGGAATTAAATTTAGTTCTCTAATCCTATGAATACTGGAAACAGAAAAATTAAGTCTAAATATTATTATCCAAATTAATAATATAACATATATAATAAATAATGTCTTCAACCATATATTGCTTTTACTTTTTTTCATACTATCTATCTCCCCTACAACTTACTATTTATCTAACAAATCAATAAATTGTAATTTATCTAACAAGTTTCTCTATCGAATTGTATTCATCTCCACTTATTT
>ERZ825324.409-NODE-409-length-61371-cov-11.941141_pt1 | contig 61371 bp, 53 predicted proteins | sample MGYA00519859_ERZ825324 | MGnify/ENA primary metagenome ERZ825324 (study PRJEB31778, sample SAMEA3449198) | human gut metagenome | biome: human gut; feature: human-associated habitat; material: faeces | place: United Kingdom | collected 2010/2012 ...
CAGCGCATTCGCACCAAGGTGGAGATTTTTATACGTTGTCAGAATTGACGCTTACATTTCTTTGATTATTTGTGGGATAAAAAGAGACAAACAGGCTTGTTTCAGCTTGTTTGTCTCTTTTGTCAATGGGGTACGAAAAAGATGGATTTGCGTTTTTGATAGATGGATTCGAACTCATGTAATGTATAAGATTCATAATCCCCATCCCCGCTTCGCAGATGCTTTTCTGCAATACTCTCGCTGTAGATCATTTAGTATGTAAAATCCAAAACAAATCGGAAAAAACTCTACATGATCTAAATATCACATTGAGAAGTCTGGTAGGGCAAAAAGATATGGAAACACATGACTATTTGTCAGGGAGAATAATGCCTTGACGTACCACTGCATTTGTAGGACTCAGGATATTAGAGATCCCCCACGGATATTTTACAGTAGCATTACGATCATAATGATATACGATCACCTCTGGGTCATGATTCTTGCTAAAACCCTGTGCCAGGAAAAAAGTGAAATCGCTAGAAGCTGCAAGAACCATATGGATTCGCGTGATATTTTCCTTTGTTACGGTTTCTCGTATTTTATCCAAGATTCCTTTTCTCAGACGATTCATTATCGCATATGAATCAACAGAATCAAAACCATACATTGATTTGCTCGCCATTGCAAAGTGTAATTCGCAACGTAAGTCGCCGTCACGAAAGACCGCTAAATCTTCGTTTACAATAGGCAAAGATGTTGCTACAACAACAAGCATCTCATTAGAAACTTTGTTATTTCGTACTGGCGAGAATTTGAGTCTCACAGTGCAAGTATCTTGGTCAGATGATATCTCTTTGAACAAAGGTTGACCATTGCGAAATTTGTGCAACAATCGAACCATTCCTTCATCCCCCACCTGAAAACCCGCTCTGAAGATCAGTGGAATATGTGCAATGCCATAATAGAACAGTTCCGTTGATTTATCACAGTCATTGAGAGCTTCTTTGATAAGGGTGTCCTGAATGCGAATGGCATCAACGATATTATGCTGCGCCATATGATTTACAAGATTGATATCTTTTTCCTTTACTGAATAGCCTGAAACAATACTGGGGTCATATGACGATTGGTCATTAGAAAACGAACTATGGCTAATAATTATTGCCTTAGGATGAATGGTAGATTTATAAATCCATAAGAGAAGGAGGAATCCAAACAACATGTAAACAAATGTTTTGACACAACCATTTTCAAAAATGTCCAAGATTGGCGCAGCAACGCTATCAACAGTATTTGCAATGCCAGAGATGCCCCATAACTCTATCTTTTTTAATGTTTCAATATCAAAGAACGCAAATAAAGCTAGCATTCCAGAAACAATAAGGAGTCGCCTAATGCGCTTATCTGGTATTTTTTGTACTTTATTTCTTAGTTTTTTCTCTAGATTTTTCATAATGCCTTCCATTCGATAGGGTTGCTGGAACTTGAATCATAAAGCCAGATTCGATAAGATTCTGTACCGGCAATAATGAATACTAATGCACTAGTAGAATTACGGTTTTGTTTGATGCATTTCTTCCAGTCACGGAGATCAATTGATGACGTGGTTGGCTTGCTTGATGGATGGGTATGCCATGTGCCAATATAACCATATGGCGGCTCTAATTTCTTAAGTATTTCTCGATGCTGCTTACCAAGAAATAAGGCAGTATGTGATCTGATATCAGAATCTTGCGGTTCTGTAGCACTAAAAACGGTAAAGTTTCCGGTGCTTGCATTTTCGTAGCCAATAAGCATGCCGCCTGCTTCAGGAGTATTGCTGTTCACCTGCCTGTAGGAATACAGAAGATCTTGCACGTCTGGAAAAAGATCGAGTGAAACTCCGTTTTGAAATCTAATTTTCTTTATAGAAGTGCGATTATCATATGTGACCACATATATCACATCTTTCCTCTGCAAAATTCATGTTGATGTCAGGAGCTATCGTAATACTGCTTTCGAGTGACGAAAAGTCATTTCTAATCGAAGTAACAGTATTTTGGGTAATAGAACCATCGAGTACGCCCTGTAACACAGAAAGAACTACAGAGGTATTGCGTACAAGCACATTATTTCCATAGGGAGAAAATGAGCCGCCGCAACCATTTCCGATGACCATTTCCGTTCCATCGGCATAAGATAACTTGTTTCTTGAAATGGGTTCACCATTTTCAAAAAAGAGACAGTTAAAACATCCCTTATGTGAATAACGCATGGCGAGAACATGAGCCCCCTTTCCCGCGGCATCCAACCAATTATATAGGAACCAAGACGTACTACTGATTTTGGAAAAGAGGAAATTAAATTTTTTTTGTAAGTCTGTGCCGCCTACAGCAACAATTACTACTTGGTATTTTGCAAGGGTTTTTGCCAAACCACTCTCGTTCATATCCAAAAGGTTTGGCACAGATTCGATAGTAACGAGAGGGTTTTCGTATTCAGTAAAGAACTTCATCTCATCGGTCTTATGAAAGCCGTGACTGCGAGGTCCCAAGTGGTGCCGCAGAGCATTTCCGCTAACAAATTCATCTGGATCAGATACGCCAATATTAACTGCTCCCAAATTTACAAGTTCAGGCAAAATATAACTTCCAACAGATCCGCATCCAATAAGCAAAATAGCTGGTAATACTGCATATTGCTGTCCAACTCTTTCCTGAAGATATTTCAAATCCATACGACTAGACTTTATGGGTGTGAAGGCTTTGAAGTCTTCCTGGATCTTGCAAATTAGAGTTTTCTTTTTATTAGTATTGAACGATAGAATGCCCGTAATAGTTATCGTCACCGATTCTGGCTGAGAGAAGGAAAACACCAAAGGCTTTTGGTAGTTATCTATTTGTAAATTTTTTAGAAAGTCATAAGACTTTGCAGAAATCCTATCTTTCGTTTGATTACAAATGATGTCTAGCAAATCATGTGCGTTCCACGGAGCATTGCCTCTGGGCGGAATAATTCCGCTTGGAAATTCGATAGGAATATATACTGCAGTGGATTGGGTGCCCTGTGGAATATTGCTTGAATTAAACGTTACGCCTTCTGGGAAAAAGACATACTTCCCTATGCCGTTGTTTTTAGTGTACCAACAACTAAGCAAAGCCGCAGTTTCTGATGCTGGTAAATAAACCTCAGCCTGGTTATCGGTGTTACCAATTCTTTTACAGGCAGCGTTCCAATAGAATTCAAACTCTTTTAAATACTCTGCTTTCTTCTGCCAAGGAGAAAGTGATAAAAGAGATTGCGTTTGTCCAAGATATAAATCAATTAGTTCGGATAAAGAACACGCAGATAGCACATGTTGTTCCTTATCCAGAAGGCATAACACACTTTGCTTATCTTGATTATTATACCGTATATAGTGCGCCGGGATTTTTAGATCATCTGCAATGCGATCCTCAATGCAAACCATGATGCGCCGCAGATAATTATTGCTAGGGTCTGAAACGTATAGAGTAAGAGGGCTGCCCTGATAAGTGAATTTAGCACTAATCAAGGTATCTTCGGCAGATACGTCCGTTAAGGAGAAGTCAGTATACTCATCAAAGGCATCCCGGATAATCCGAAGACAATCTTCATGCATAGCTGTATTCTTTCCTTGCTGTTCCGTTTTTGGCTTGGGGCTTTTCTGGCAACGTAAAATCCTCACCGAAAACGTCTTGCAAGAATTTTGCTGCCTCATACTCCTCAGAAGCATCTATAGCGTTCTGCACTTTGGTGCATAGCGTGCACCATTTTTTGTAAAACCCATCTTGGTAATCTGTGTTCATTTTATAGAACACATTGCTCCAAGGCCTAACAGGGAGCAAATAGGATATTGTGTATTTCTCAGATCCCCAATCATATGAGAACTTATTTTTAATTCCCTTCACAACCCCCGACAATGCCGCGAGGTCATCATCTTGCCCATCTGTTGCCTTGTAACTAAAGACATCTCCTGCCATAAGGGTAAGCGCAATGCTGGGAGGAAGCTGGTCCTTAGTATAAGCCTCACCATAATTTTCAAGCTTCCATTTTTTAAGATAGCGAACAATCCTTCGTAACTGATTGCCTTCTGTTCCTGCAAACAAATTGTCCAGATGTTCATTCAAACCAAGTGGGTCGCAATTCTCCCATTTATAGGACTGAGAAAACTCTTTGCCACGGGCAAGATAGTATTTCCCATTATGCTTTGCATAAATTGGAAAATCAATATGAACCTTTTCTTCTCCGGCACGCATGTATTTTACCGTGACACAAGGTTCTTTAATCGAAGGATCGCGCTTATTTTCGATTTTAAGAGCATCGCGTACACATTTTTTGATTTTCCGAGGATCGTTATGTATTTTGATATCAAGTTCAAAATCCACAGCAACATCTCTGTCAGGAGCAGCACAGACAATTCCGGTGCTGACATTTTGCCGATAGCTCCCCTGGTCAAAAAAGTGAAGGTCTGACTTGGTGATCTCAATACCAAGTTTCTCTAGCTTGTCAGGCAACTTGGCTTCAATATCAGACTGAAGTGTTTCTCTCTTTTCTTTTAATTGACTGGATTCTTTATCTAACCTGATCGTTTCATGAAAATCCTGAAACTGTTTGTATAACTTTGCACACATATCACAAACCTCCAATACATGCATTTGTTTAGTAATATTGTACCAAATATCGTAACGTTTTGCAATGCATTTGCAGCCATATTCTATTGAACGAGAGAAAATATCAAGGAAAGAAAAGTACGAACAGTTTGTATTAGCCCTACGATCCTACTATAAGTATAAGGAGCATTAAAAGCGGCATAAGGATCAAAAAGCAGCGACATTGATTGATCTTTTATACGGAATAGAGACCAAACGATGAATCAAGAGCGTTTGATGAATGCTTCAAGGAGCCGGCGTGAATGATGTGTCGGTTGACACTTTTCTCCGAGGTCAAAAAAGTAATAAAATTGTTCCATTGGCGGATTCATTCTCCATCGTATACTGCTTTCAGGAATTCAAGAACTTTTTAAATTGTGGATTATTTAGGATCAATTGTTCACGTATTCTTTTACATATACTGGTTGTTGGCTCTTCAAAATCATTTTCGAATTCGGCGCGACGACCGTCATCAAATCCCAACTGGTTATATAATGTGTAGTATTTGAACTCCGTTTGAATCATTTTGATTTCCCAACAGATTCGCATATTGATATCAGCGGATAGCATGTCAGAAAGTGGCTTGAAAAAAACAGGCTGTGTAGCGTAACCGTCCAGTGCTCCAAGAGTAAGCATATGCGACAATCCGTTTTCTTCTATATTTCTGCACCTATATTGGTTGGAATAGAGAGGCGAATAATCACCACTATATGTTTTGCCAAGCTCTGATAGCAAAAGGAACGAAATAACTCGAGATTTTTGATAATCCTTTTCTGGAAAATTATCCGGAAGAAAAAGTTGTGCAATATATACAGATTCCATAATATGTTGCATTATGGTTTCTCTAATCGGCAAGATGGGCTTATCTTCGCCAAGCGCTGCCGTATAGACTGGTTGGTTTTCAACTTTGATTGTACCGGGGACATCAATATTCCAACCCACACGAGGTAACGAGGAAAGTTTTAAGACTTGTTCAAAATCATAGCACGGCGAAACGTACGGAGCAGTCACTTCTTTTCCAACGTTTCCTGCTAATTCTTTTTGAATGGCCGATAAGCGAGCGCTCATAAAGCTAAAGTATGCACTAATGCGGATATTTCCTCTCCGTTTTTTCCCGTAAATCTTATTATATTCATTAAGAAGTGCAACGGTTCTGCCAATAACGGCCTCGCATTCAGAATCGTTCTTCTCATTATACTTTGCAGAATAGAAAAATGCATCTCTTGTCATATGCTGCAGTCGTGAATAAACTAAGTCGCAGAGAGTAAATAAATCCAGTTCCATCAGGGGATACGGATTTGATTCCTCTAGCGCAGGCTCCAATTTGGATAGTAACATTAAAAAACTGTTTCGGAAGTCAAATCCGACTGACGGAGTTTTATCCAAATTCCACCCAGATTGTCTAAAGATAACGTTATTGGAAACATCCTGATAATAGTGTAGCTGATAAGACCGGTTAAACTTCCGATGCTTCTCATTTTCAATTAATTCTAGAATGTATTTTTGAACAAGATACTTATCACAACTGCATACTGCATTGGCTAGTTCATATGATCTGCGGCTACAAATTGCAAAGAAATCCTCACATTCCGCATCGGGGGCAGGCAGATTCGCAAGCAGCGCATTACATCCCTCTGTGCGGAGATGACCGCACAGATATGCAATCATAGAATATAGAAAGCCCTTCAGCTCATTAGCATGATAATCTACAAAGTGTGCAAGTATTTCATTTGCTGCTTCTTTTTTATTGTCCAAAAGCAACCGTATAATGATTGATATTTGGTTGGGAATAAATGAAAAAAGAATTGATTTTTCTGGGATTATATTTTTGGTATTACTGTATACCAATAGCTGATTAACAAAATATTTTGCAATTAAATAATTTTCAATATCTGGATAATTAATAATTTTAAAGAAAACATCTATTGTCGGGCTTTTCGCGTCAAGTATTTTAATAATCTCGCTATAACAATTTCGTTGAGAAAATAGCAATCCTGCTGTTTCCATTGCAACATTGATTTGGAATCCAAACATCTGGTGAGCGATTTTCTCAAGTTCTGACACGTATTCCTTAAGCACATCCCAAATCTTCTCGTTATTACCAATTTGACAAATATAGCAATCATAGTGCCGGAGAAGGAATAGGTCTATTGAAGGCTTGTGAAATTTACATAGGCTTTTTTTCAATGTCTGCAGTACTGCATCATTTACAGGCTGTTTCTGTAAAGCGAGATAATTTGAAAGGAACTTATCTTGTTTTTGCTCATTCGATTTGTATGAGAGAATTCTAGTTCTGTTCATAAATAGAACATAGTCAAACTGGTTAATTTGGTCGAATGTCACATCAAAATGATATGAATCATGCGTGTTAAAGCACATCACATACCGGTCGGTATTCTTTAGAGTAGTCTCAACTAATTGGTATATTCTTTTTTCAATTGTATCATCACATGGAGCTAACACTTTACTTTTCTCAATACCGTCAATAAGCAAAATAATGGGAAGATGATATGTTTTAGCAATTTTAATGCAATTAGTAAGATAATCGAAGAATTTCTTCTCGGAATAGGCAGTGTACTTATCTATACAATTAGATGATACAACATCTTTAGGAAACTCTGTTGTAATTGTTTCGATGTTAAAGTAAAATGGAATAAATCGTGTTCGCCCTTCAGAAAATATCCAAAGCGCGTACAAGTATACTAATGTTATAAAAGTGCTCTTCCCGACGCATGGGCGCCCTTTGATGCTAGCAGCATGTAAAGTGCCGCTTTCGATTTTTGAAATAAACTGTTCAAAAAAAGAGTTTTCCTCAATTTGGATTGAATGCCGATTTTGGCGTAAATCGCTGAATGTAGCGAACAGGTTCGATAACGTGGTCAACCTTTCATTTTCATAGGCATTCTGTATTGATTTTATTACAATGTTCCACTCATCAGGAACGGAATGCTCTCCCATTAGCAAAGCAAATGCGTAGCTTTTCAAATACCGTTTGCTCAGATTATACACAGATTCCACGCAATCCGTAATCGGAACCTTTGTCCATCCATTACCATCATTTAATAAGTAGCAGCAAGAACGGATTCCCAAGTTTGAATCAACGTCCAGTAAATTATAGCGAACTCCGCGGTAACTAAGCGGCAGACCACACATAAATTCTTGCGGTTTATTGTTCATTTTGGTAATATGGGAGTGTTTATCTCCATAAATGAAAGCAGTTACTGTTCGCTCAATGGTTTGCATAACGGTGAGTGGCTCGCCATTATACGGATATTTAACCGATTCGCAAAAATCATCGTGAGGCTTATGGGTAATTAGTATTGTTGGATTCTTGTTGGAAATTTCAGACTGCTGTAGTTTTGAAAATATTTTAGAAATAGAATTACAACTTACGCACATTTTATTTGTTTCATTTTGCAACGGTGTTTTCCAATTCGAGTTAATAATCACAAAATTAATATCGTTGCACGGGTATAACATGGTGTGATGTGAAAGGCTGTTATTTATCATACCACAAAGGGTATCGTATGCCTCAAACTGCTTGTCCATAATATTCTCTTCGAGGCAACGCGTCCCCTTACACGCAAAGTCTGGCTCGCCCGCAAAACGTATCCGGTCATGGTTGCCGCAACAAAGAACGACATTTCGCCTATCTACACCAATGCGGTCAATAAATGAACGGAAGATTTCCCCCGCCTGTTTCATGCGACTAAGCGTTGTTTCACGTATCAGATTATCGAAAAATTCAATACAATCGTCACCCGCGGCGCGGATGGAATCCACCACAATGTTTGGACTGTCATTTGGCTTTAGTTCTTTGAATTTCTCAGAATACTCTTTTTTTAACTTTCTGACGCACTCCGCTTGGAGAACTTGGGCATCAATAATATCTCCAGTAAAGATAAGATATTTAATGCTTAGATCAGAATTCTCAATCCACATTGCCAATTCATCCAATCGGTCTTTTTCAATTTTCATGTTCTTTCCTAAATGAAAGTCTGACATATGCAAAATACAACTCATCGTACCTCTCCTAACATACATTTTCACAATTGGGTAAAAGGCAGTCGCCCACATTCCCATTATACGACAAATTCTCCTATTTTCAAGTTATATATTCTTTTTTTGGTAAAAGTGAAAAAATAGCTATGCATACGCTAAGTTGTATAAGTGTACGTCTCGACTTTCCAAAACCTATACCATCGTCTTTGTTGGCTCAATTCTCGAATAATTGTCTTTTTTGATGACTCGATTTTCGGTATTCTTTACTAATATTTCTTCTTACTTCGGTACCTATCCAATAGCAAAACGATATATAGAACATCTTGATAGCTATCTGATATTTCATCTTTCATTACGAAATAGTAATCAATTTCTTGCAATTAGCGACTTAATAAATTATTATTAATTTTCGTATGCTGGTTCGCTTGTATTGCTTTAATTTCCGTCAGTCGGCACTCAAAATGCAAGACATCCTCAGCCTGCACATTCAAGCCATTGGATTTTAGGGAACCTCTGAATAAATCGACTGCGGCGCTCAGCGGGCCTTTTGCCCCAACTTATCGGTTTGATAATCTTGAAATACACAAAGTATTCCTGCGATTTTCAAACCTCAATTTGGAACAAAATCCCTCGCTGACCACTCTTGCGATTTAATCAGAGGTTCCTTAGATTATGCCATAGTAGCTACACAAGCAGAATCCACAAAATGCGTAAAAGCCGATTTAAATTATATGGCGTTGTTTCATTTACGCGCCTGGTGGCTTGGGTAACTATAGAGCTTTTCGCAAAAAGCTTCCGCGCAGCTTTATGACATCAAACATGAGTCGGGGCAGCAAGTATGGTGGGAGCACGAAGCAGTCACAGTAGCTGGGTTACTTCAAGTCCACCGACGAAGACAACCTTTATTCTATCTTTGGATTCGACAATCACACTCTCGAGAATCTGTCTGACAATTTGATCGCCATAGCTGATCGGGTGATTCGCCAGTGCCTCGAGGATTACGAAGATTTCGTCGAGTCTGGATTTTGCGTTTTCACGCTTTCGCTTTGTATCTGCGATGCGGTCAAGCTGAATCTGCAGTTTTGCCTTTTCGTCCATGAGAGCCTTGGCTTTTTCTTCGTCAAAGGCTTCTACATTATCAGCAGCGATGGCTTTGAGCATTTTTTGAAATTCGGCTTCGATCTCCGCAATTTTGATTTGAAGGTCGAGGCTGTTATCCTCCGTAGCGTCTGCGGATAGTCCCATGCCAATGTGGAGCTTCAGCGTTTTCAGTACCTCCGCATTTTGTTGTGCCGTTTGAAGCACGGCCTTCATGATGGCTTCCTGCAGGACGCTTTCCTCAATGCTCGGCGAGTTGTGGCAGTATTTTTTGCCGTAGTCAAGGCGGCTGATGCACCGCCATACGATCTTTTTCTTTCCGTTGGCTGCCCATGTGCATCTGCGATAAGGCGTTCCGCATTCTCCGCAGATCAGAAGCTCCGTGAGCGCGTACTTGCTGGAATAGCGGCCTTGCTCCGTTTTCGTTCCGATCTGCTTGATCTTTCGTTTTCCATTCCGCCTCGCCATTTCTTCTTGCACTCTGCCGAAGGTAGCGGAGTCGATGATTGCAGGATGATTGTTCTCGACGTAGTATTTCGGACGTTCCCCGTTGTTGATCATGACCTTCTTGGACAGGCAGTCTCTGATATAGGTCTTGTTGAGGATGGCATCGCCCTTGTATTTTTCATTGGTGAGGATAGATGCAATCGTTCCTCGCTGCCATTGACCATTGCCGGAGGGCGTCGGGATTCCATCGGCATTGAGGTCGTTTGCTATCGTGGCAAGGCTGTCGCCTGCGAGGAATCTCTCATAGATCCTCTTGACCACAACTGCCTGTTCGGGATCGATCTCCGGCTTTCCGTCCGATCCTCTGCGATACCCAAGGAATCGCTTGTATTGGAAAGGTACGTTTCCTTCTTTTGCGCTCTGCGCTTTGCCCCAGCGGACATTGGCACTGATGTTCTCGGACTCGCTTTGAGCGATGGAGCCGTAGATCGTGATGTAGAATTCCGATCCGGGCTGGATGCTGTGGATCCCTTGTTCCTCGAAGTACACGTCCACATTGTGTTCTTTCAGCATTCGGGTGTGTTTCAAGCAGTCGAGGGTGTTTCTTGCGAAGCGGGCAACAGACTTGGTAATGATCATGTCGACCTTGCCCTGTTTGCAATGGCGCATGAGCCGGTTGAACTCATCTCGCTTCTTGATGCTTGTGCCTGTGATGCCCTTGTCGGCGTAGATGCCGACCATTGTCCATCCAGGCTCTCCGTTGATTTTGTCCGTGTAAGCTCTGCGCTGAACGTCATATTCAACACAATTTCCACGAATATCAGCCTGCGCCGCCGGGAATTTGCCATGCTGAAATCGGTGGGCATGACGCAGAAGGGCTTTCGCAGGATGATGAACTGCGAGTGCCTGCTGTACGGCTCCAAGGCACTGCTTCTCGGTTTGCCGGTATCCTGCGGCATTACCTAGGCCAGCGCACGGGCGGTCAGCTTGGACGCCTTGACGCTGACAGCGATGGTTTGCCGGGACACTTCATCTCCGACGATAGCTTACACCTCCTTTGCCCTCTGGCCACCGTGACCAGAAGCGGCCTATCTGTCCTCGCGGCTGGCGGGGAGCCGCTGCTTTTCCTCGTTCAGCGCCGAACGGTCTATGACCTCCTGATACGCCGCCATCTGCTCCCGGATATTCAGCTTGGGATAGGCGAAGATGCGGTGCTCCGGGGGAATGTCCTCCATTCCGTGATACCGCTCCACAAAGTTGCCGCCGTTATTGAACACATAACCGCCGGGGGCGAAATGGCCGCCGTCATTGATCCGTGCGTCCCGCCCGTAGGCTTCAAAGTCGAAGTAGGGCAGCACATTGTCCGGTACATCCAGCATTTCCATTTCCTCAATGTAGGCTCGGCCCAGCGCCTCCTCGCTGTCAATGCCGGGGTAGAAGTCATAGCAATCCAGATTTTGCGCGAGGTTGATCAGGTCATGGACGCTGCCTGTGTATTCGCCGCTGTCAATGACGGCCTCAAACTTTTCAATGTCGCTCTGGTCGAGGTCAGACAGCACATGAGCCAGATGGTTCAGCTCGTCAATGCTTTCATACTCGCCCAAATGGTCATACAGGCCCAGCACATCACCGTCAAATGAGGTAATAAAGATTTCCTCATACCGTACCCCATCCACGCCGATGCGCTTCAAAAGGGCCTGCACCTCCTCCGTGGTGGCCGGGAATTTCAGCGTTTCGCCCACAAGCCGCCCCTCGTTGTATTTGCCGAGGTTGGTAATGTAGGCTTCAAACAGGGATGACATTTTCAGCACCTCCTTGTCAGAACATCGTATATGCCGCGCACAATGTACTCGGCGCAGGGCAGCGCGATAGCATTTCCCAGCGCCCGGTAACGGTGGGCGGACAGGATTTCCTCACCATCCGCGCCGCACTTTGTCCAGCCCTCCGGCAGCCCCATGAGCCGTTCACATTCTCTTTCCGTGGGAAAGCGGACACAGCCCCCGGCAGGATCGTCCTCATACCAAAAGGCAAAGGGACTGACCGCACTGGCTAACAGAGTGGGAAAAGGGTCAGTTGGCAGTCCGAAGCTGTTTCGGAACGCCTCAGTTGTCCGCTCCTTTGCCGATGCCCGCATACGGTAACATTGAAAGGGTCTGGTGATCGGTACACGCCGCCCTGCTTCAATAAAAGAGCTTCGATTTCCGCAGGCGGCGGACAGCCCGCAATCTCCGCCAGACGCAGAAATTGACTGCACTGTGCGGGGCTTAAAAAGTATTTCGTGGGAACATTGTCCTCCAAAGTCTGCCACAACAAAGACGCGCTGCCGTCGTGCCAGTCGGGGGCTTGCCCAATGCTGGGCATCCATGAGCCGCCATGCGAGATCGGGTGTGTGCCCTCGCACCATTCCGGCTCCTGCCCATCTTCCAGAAGCAGGCATTGGTTACGGTATTGTTCGTTGTCGAAAAGGAGGCTGATACCATGCCAAAACGACGAGCAAACGGCGAAGGCAATATCCGCAAACGGAAGGATGGCCGCTGGGAGGGTCGGTACACTGTCGGTCACGATCCCGAAACCGGCAAGGCCATCATCAAAAATGTCCTCGGCAAGACGCAAGCGGAAGTCAAAGAAAAGCTGAAAAAAGCCATCGAGGAAAACGTCGGCATCGACTACGGGCGGGCCAAGACCTACACGGTGGGAACATGGCTGGAGATCTGGCTGGAAAACTACGCGAAAATCAAACTGCGCCCGTCCACATTTAAAACCTCGCAAGGCTTTCTGAAAAACCACATCAAGCCGCAACTCGGCAGCATCCCGCTGGCAGACCTAACCTCTCTGGACTTGCAGCGGTTCTACAAGCACCTGCTGGACGGTGGCCGGGTAGACCGCGTCGAGGCCAAGAAAAAGCCGAAAGGTCTGGCTCCCAAAACGGTGCGAAACATCCACCAGATGATCTGCTCGGCGTACAACCTCGCCATTGAGCAAAAACTGGTGAGCAAGAATCCAACGCAGGGCTGCGCCCTGCCGAAAGTCGAACACAAGGAGATGAAAACGCTGACCGCCGACCAGCTCAGCGCCTTCTTCCAAGAGGCCAGGGACAGCGGCGTGTACGAGCTCTACTACCTCGACCTCGCCACGGGCCTACGCCGTGGCGAACTGCTGGGGCTAAGGTGGACGGATGTGGACTTCCAGCATGGCATACTGAAAATCCAACGGGCCATTTCCCGGCAAAACGGCAAAGTAGTCGAGGCACCGTTGAAAACGAAAAACGCCTACCGCACGCTGCCGCTGTCGGCAGACGCGATAGACGTTCTAAAGGCACAGAAAAACAAGGTGGGAAGCAGCGAGTGGGTATTTCCATCGCCCACCGGAGGCCCTATGTCACCGGACAGCGTCCTGCATATGCTGCAAAGAGTGCTGAAGCGGGCGGGATTGCCACGGATACGCTTCCATGACCTGCGTCACACCTTCGCCACCATGGCGCTGCAAAACGGCGTGGATGTAAAAACCGTGTCCTCGATGCTCGGTCACTACTCCGCAGGCTTCACGCTAGACACCTATGCCCACGTCACCACCGACGCCCAGATGAAAGCCGCCCAGACGATGGGGAGCATCCTCTCCTGTGCTGTCTGACGGTTTCCGCTACCCGCTCCCGTTGGGGTCAGCGTTTGGGTCAGAAAAAAGCAGCGGGAGAAAACAACAACTTATGCAAACAAAAAGACCCGAAGCCTTACGGTTTCGGGTCTTTTTGGCACGCCGTGAGGGATTCGAACCCCCGGCCTTCTGGTCCGTAGCCAGACGCTCTATCCAGCTGAGCTAACGGCGCGTGTCTCTTGACGACTTTGCTATAATACCACGGTCTCCCAGAAAATGCAAGTCTTTTTTTCAAAAAATCCAAAAAATTTTTTGAATGGCTTGTTCAGCGAAAGCTGATGGGATTCTGTGGCGCCGTATAAGGAACTTTTCCCCGGGAATACTGTTTTTATCCAAGTGACGGAGGCAGTAGTGGAATGCAGGGAAAAGTGGAGATCTGCGGCATCAACACCGCCAAGCTGGAGGTTCTGAAAAACGACGAAATGACGGAGCTTCTGCGGCGGACCAAGGAGGGAGACATGGCCGCCCGGGAAAAGCTCATCCGAGGCAATCTGCGGCTGGTGCTGTCGGTGCTCCAGCGATTTGCCAGCCGGGGCGAGAACATGGACGACCTGTTCCAGGTGGGCTGTATCGGCCTCATCAAGGCCGTTGACAACTTCGATATCAACCAGCCGGTGCGCTTTTCTACCTACGGCGTTCCCATGATCGTGGGGGAGATCCGGCGGTATCTCCGGGACAACAGCGCCATCCGGGTGTCCCGAAGCCTGCGGGACACGGCGTATAAGGTCCTCCAGGCCCGGGAGCGTCTGCTGCGCCAGAGTCAGCGGGAGCCTACCGTGGAGCAGCTGGCCCAGGAGCTGGCCATCCCCCGGGAGGAGGTGGTGCTGGCCATGGACGCCATCGTGGACCCGGTGTCCCTGTACGAGCCCATATACTCCGAGGGCGGCGACACGGTATGCGTCATGGACCAGGTCAGCGACCGCCGCTGCACCGACGAGAGCTGGATCCAGCGCATTGCCCTGAAGGACGCCATCAGCCGCCTGACGCCCCGGGAGCGCAGCATTCTGATGATGCGCTTCAACCAGGGAAAGACCCAGATGGAGGTTTCGGCGCAGATCGGCATATCCCAGGCCCAGGTGAGCCGCCTGGAAAAGGGTGCCATCCGCACCATCAAGAAGGAGCTGTAGCGCATACCGTCTCCCCTGCCCTGCCCGGCAGTCCATCTGCCGCAGGAGTATCAAAAGGGCCTGCTGCCTGCACTTTGCAGACGGCAAGCCCTTTTGGCTGCTTGAACGATATTATGCCCTTCTGCGGCGCTTGCGGCGGAATTTATCCAGCACGCCGGTGACGATGCCCCGCTCGTAGCGGTTCATGCCGAACAGCCACAGGCTGGCGGCGTAGACAGCCACGAACACGCAGCCCCAGACGAGAATATCCAGATACCCGGACACCGGGGCCAGCACGGCGATAAGCACCGCCACGATGGCGGGTACCAGCATGGACGGCAGCAGCCGGGCGATGCGGACCCAGAACCAGCGGACATCCAGGCCCACATGGCGGCGGAAATACCAGTTGATGGGAAGCACATTCCCCACCACGGTCACAAACAGAATGGAACCGGCCACGCCCACCAGGCCGCCGTATTTGCACAGGGGGATCATCAGCCCCACATTGACGGCGGCGGCGGCCAGATAGACCCAGGCCCGGAACCGGTGCATATTCTTGGCCCGGAGGATCTCCAGCCCCACAAACTGGATGGCGGAGACGATGGTGCTGGCAAACAGCAGCAGGGCCACGGGATAGTCCACGGCAAACTGCTCCTTGCCGCCGGCCCATAAAATCACAAAGGGACGGCCCACCGCCACAAAGCCCAGGAACACCGCCATCAGCATGATGAACTGCAGGCGTCCGGCCTTGGTCATCAGCCGGGTCAGCTCCCGGTTGGAGTCGCCCTCCGCCACCATCCGGTGGACCCGGGGGATCAGCACATTGGAGATGGCCATGGCAAAGGACAGATAGTACACGTTCAGCTGGTTGGCGCTGTAGTACACGCCGGACAGCTCCGCGCCGTGAATCCAGGTGGTCATCAGGGTGCCGATGCCGTAGTTCAGCTGGTCCACCACCACCGCCAGGAAAATGTAGAACGTGAAGCCCATCATGTTCTTCATCAGCGGCAGGTCGTAAGTCCGGAAGGACACCGGCATTTTCAGCACCGCGAAGCAGTAGGCCATATACGTCAGACCGCACACGATGGTCAGCACCAGCGAAAGCGTGGCAATGGCCGGGGAGCGGAAGCCCAACAGCAGCAGGGGAATGGAGATCAGCGGACTGAGCACGGATTTGGCCATGGTGACAGCCTTCAGGAACAGATACCGCTCGTGGATGTTCACATGGGACTCAAAAACGCTGAAGGGGAAGGACAGAGCCGCGTTTAGGGTCATGATCCGCAGGAGCTTTGCGCCCAGGGCCAGTTCCTCCGGGGCCCACTTGGTGCCGAACACCATCTGGGGGTGGGCGGCCAGAAAGAAGCCCAGGGCCAGCAGCACCAGTCCCAGCAGCGACAGGGTCACCAGGAACATGCCGTTGAGCTTTGCCATTTCCCGCCGGTCCTTGGCCACCTTGGCCTGGGAATAGTAGCGGATATAGGCGCTGCCCAGGCCCATGCTCAGCAGCAGCAGGTAGGAGATGATGGGCCCCACCGCGCCGTATACACCGTATTCCGTTTCGCCCAGCCGGCCCAGCATAATGGGCGTATAGATCAGCGAGATCAGCGTGCTCAGGCCCATGGACACATAGGACAGCACCGCTCCCAGCCGCACTTGATTCACTTGCAAGGGTCCACCCTCTTTCTGCATATCCGAGCTATTATACCGGGTTTTCCGGGCTATGTAAAGAGTCCGTCAAGTGAATTCATGAAAATGTCACAAACTGGGGCAGGCTGGGACAGGCTGGAACAGGCTGAGACAAGCCGGGACAAACCGGGACAAGCCGGGACAAACCGGGACAAGCCGGGACAAACCGGGACAAGCCGGGGTCATGCGCGGAAATAGCCGTACAGCTCGATGATGGCGAAAAGGATGTTCAGCAGGCCGAAGGCGAAGATCAGGGTCACGGCGGCCTTCTGGCCGGAGCGGCTGCGGTCCATGCCGGAGGCCAGCAGGAGCATGGCCCCCGCCAGAGCCAGAGCCGAGACACCGGGGATATACACCACCGCCAGCTGCCGCAGCAGCCAGAAGATCACGGCCACGGCCAGCAGGAGCATGGATAATCTGCGCTTGGTTTCCAATTTCATGAAAAACCTCCTGATTTTTTCTATTAGTCTACCGAATTTTCCCGGAAAATACAAGACCCTTCGTTGGATTTGCATAAATTCGCAGAAAAGCGGCACGGCATAAGCCGTGCCGCTATCCGTGCCGCAAGCCGGTTATTCCGGATCGTAGGCGATGGTTACCATCCGGCAGGCAGCGCACCGCTGGGCCGGAACGTGGTCCGTTTCCGAGTGGGGAGCCTTTCCCAGAAGCAGGAAGCCCGGGCAGCCCACGGCCGCGCCCATGGGCCGGTTCTCCGTCACCCAGCACACGCCGCCTCGGCCCATAGCCCGGACGAAGCCGGACTGCATCTCGTTTCCGCAGCAGGAACATTTCATGGCAGGTACCTCCTCTTGCTCATTATACTTTATACTTTCCATCATATGATATATGTTGCTATCATATTACCATAAATACAATATATAAATGTGAACAATGTAAGAACAAATCATAAAAAATATGTGAAAAAATTATAAAATGACAGCCACTTGCAGACAAGCGGCTGTCACTTTTGACGGAATATTACTTTTGGCTGGGCATTTTCCAGGCTTGATGGTCGGTGTGAAGCAGATGGTGAGACACGTCGCTGAGGGGCTTTTTCATGAACTCCCGATACAGCTCGTGGACCTCGGGGTTCTCGTGGGAGAACCGGGAGGGGGCGGCCTTGTCGATGTTCCACAGGACGCTGCCGCGCTTTTCCGCCAGCTCCACGCCGTCGTGGATGGGCTGACCGCCGCCGCCGGCGCAGCCGCCGGGACAGGCCATGATCTCCACGAAGTCATAGCGCACCTCGCCCCGCTCCAGGGCGGTCATGAGCTTGCGGGTGTTCAGCAGGCCGCTGGCCACCGCCACGGACACCGGTCCGGCTCCAGGGATATCGAACTTGGCTTCCTTCCAGCCGTCCATGCCCCGGACGTCACGGAAGGCGTCGGGATCGGGATTTCGGCCGGTGACAAGGTAGTAGGCGCTGCGCAGGGCCGCGTCCATGACGCCGCCGGTGGCACCGAAGATCACCGCCGCGCCGGTGCCGCTGCCCAGAGGACTGTCAAAGGGCATCTCATCCAGGACGGCGGGGTTGATCTGCTCGCCCCGGAACATCCGGACGATCTCCCGGGTGGTCAGCACCACGTCCACGTCCGGGTCACCGCAGGCGTCCCGCATGGTGGGCAGGGCCGCCTCGCTCTTTTTGGCGGTGCAGGGCATGATGGACACCACGAAGATGTCGTGGGGGTCCACCCCCAGCTTCTTGGCGAAGTAGCTCTTGGCCACGGCACCGAACATCTGTTGGGGACTTTTGGCGGTGGACAGATGGCTGACATACTTGGGGAACTGGGTTTTGACGAACCGCACCCAGCCGGGGCAGCAGGAGGTGAACATGGGCCAGGTGTACTGATCCCGGTGGGTGAAGCGCTCCACAAACTCGCTGCCCTCCTCCATGATGGTCAGGTCGGCGGTGAAGTTGGTGTCGAATACATAGTCAAAGCCCATCTGCTTCAGGGCTGTGACCATGCGCTGGGCGGTGGCGTACTCAGGCTTCAGGTGGTAGTATTCCGCCCAGGCGGCCCGGACCGCCGGGGCCATCTGGACCACGGTGATCTTCTTGGGGTTGGCCAGGGCGTCGAACACCCGGCCGGTGTCGTCGTGCTCCTGCAGACCGCCCACGGGACAGTGGGTCATGCACTGGCCGCAGAAGGTGCAGTCGGAGTCTGCCAACGTCCTGGCCCCGGACACGCCGATGGTGGTGCGGGTACCGGTGCCCATCAGGTCCCAGATGTGCATACCCTGGATCTTGTCGCAGACCTGGATGCAGCGCATACAGCGGATGCAGCGGTTTTCAAACCGCACCACGGGGGTGCTGAAATCCGGCTCAATGGGCCGCAGGTCCTTGATGTAATGGTTGCCCAGCAGGTTATAGTCGTTGGTGAGCTGCTGGAGCTTGCAGTTGCCGCTGCGGGTACACTTGGGACAGCGGATGTCGTGCTGGGCCAGCAGCAGCCGCAGATTCACCCGGCGGGCTTCACGGACCCGGGGGGAGTTGGTGTGGACCACGATGCCCTCGGCCACCTGGGTGTCGCAGGCGGCCACCAGGCGCTGCTCCCCCTCCACCTCCACCATACAGATGCGGCAGGCGCCGATCTCGTTGATGTCCTTCAGGTAGCACAGGGTGGGAATATCCAGGCGCACGGAACGGGCGGCCTCTAAAATGGTGGTGCCCTCCGGCACGGTGACGGTTCTGTTGTCGATGGTCAGCGTTACCATTTGATATCTCGACCTCCTCTGAAAATGCCGTAGCCAAAGTGATCGCACCGCAGGCAGCGGGAGGCCTCGGTGACGGCGCCCTCCTCGGTGAGGCCGCACTCGATGTCCTCAAAGTCGCACTTGCGCTCACAGGCCTGGCGCTCGGTGGTGTTGATGCGCCCGTGGGGCGGGCGGTTGTTCAGCCGGGGAGCCGGGATGTCCACATCCACCCGGATCTCATGGTGGAAGCCCAGGTGCTCGTCGATGTTGGCGGCAGCCACCTTTCCGGCGGCAATGGCCCGGATGGCGGTGGCGGGGCCGGTGACGCAGTCGCCGCCGGCAAAGATGTTGTCCATATCGTTGACCTGACCGGACAGGGCGGCCACCAGCCGTCCGCCGCGGGTAATGGGCACGCCGGCCTGGTCAAAGCCCTGGATCTCGATGCCCTGGCCGATGGCCACCACGATGATATCCGCCGGGATGCGCACCTGGTCCAGAGCGGCCTTGTTGGGCTTGGGACGCCCGGAGCTGTCCACATCGCCGATGATCTGGGGCTGGACCCACAGAGCCCGGGCCACGCCGTCCTCGTCGGCCTCAATGCGGACGGGAGCTGCCAGGGTCATCATCTCCGCCCCCTCGGCGGTGGCCCCTGCCACCTCGTCAGGCAGGGCCGTCATATCCTCCAGGCGGCGGCGGTACACACAGGTGACCTTGCCGGCCCCCAGGCGGATGGAGCTGCGGGTGACGTCCATGGCCACATTGCCGCCGCCGATGACCACCACCTGCTTGCCGGTGAAGTCGGGCATCACGTCGTCGCCGATGGCCTTGAGCATCTCCACGGCGGACATGACGTTTCCGCTGTCCTCACCGGGAATGCCGGTTTTCTTGTCCTGGTGGGCACCGATGGCGATGTAGATGCAGTCAAACTGCTTCTCCAGCTCCTCCAGCCAGATGTCCCGGCCGATGCGGACGTTGGTGCGGACCTCGATGCCCAGGGACAGGATGGAGTCGATCTCGGCGTCCAGCTTCTCCCGGGGGAAGCGGTAGCTGGGGATGCCGTAGCGCAGCATGCCGCCCAGCTTGCTGCACTCCTCGAAAATGGTGACCTTATGGCCCATCAGGGCCAGGTAATAGGCGCAGCTGAGGCCGCTGGGGCCGCCGCCCACAATGGCCACGGTCTTGCCGGTGGCCGGGGCGCAGGGGGGATTGGGCACCACGCCTGCGTGGTCCACGGCGTACCGCTTCAGGCCCCGGATGTTGATGGGATCGTCGATCATATTCCGGCGGCAGCGGGCCTCGCAGGGATGCTCACAGATGTAGGCGCAGGCGGTGGGCATGGGGTTGTCCTTGCGGATCAGGCGCACGGCGTCGGCGTAGCGCCCGGCCCCCACCAGGGCCATGTAGCCCGGGATATCCACCCCCGCCGGACACAGGGCAACGCACGGCACGGGATTCTGGAGGCTTGCCAGGCACCGGTGGTGCTGCACGTGCTCCTCGTAGTCGTCCCGGAAGCCCTCCAGGCCGTCCACCACCAGGCGGGCGGCGTCCCGGCCGATGGCGCAGTCGGCGGTGTCCACGATGCTGCGGGCGGTTTTCTCGATGATGCGGACGGTGTCCATGTTGGCGGTGCCGTCCAGCACCTGGGAAATGAGCTTGGTCAGCTGGCCCAGGCCGATGCGGCAGGGAACGCACTTGCCGCAGGTCTGGGCGTGGCACAGCTGCAGAAACGACAGAGACATTTCCACCGGGCACAGGCCCGGAGGGCTGGCGGCGATCCGGCGCTCCACATCGCGGTAAAGACCCTCTACCACGGTCTGAGCCCTGCTGGGGGTTTTGATGTCAAGTCTGCTCAAAACAGTTCCACTCCTTCCGTCCGCTTACGGCGTTTGGCTGTGCGCCGCATACGGACTGATATTGGTTACAGCTACAGAATGCCACAATTGATTTCAAAAGTCAATTGTTTCAGAAAAGTTGTCTATCCGATGAGAAATTTTCATAATTAATGAGAAAACATTGCAGAAAAATTCACAGAACCATAGGGCGGCCTGAAATTTTGAAATCTTCGGAAACGGCGGAAAACCGGGAACGTTTCCCACTCCATTGCCAAGATTGTGACGAAAATTGTTTCGTATAAATACAATAAATTTCGGCACATGAAAATCATTCCGGGACAAAGTGTTGCATTTGCATATTGCGGACGGGGCCTGTACATGTTATAGTGAGTGTACAAATCAGAAAGGAGGCGCACCATGAAGGTTCGGCTCAACGAGGACAAGCAGGTGGTGGACGCCATCCGGGAGGGGTTAAAGCGCACCGGCGGGTACTGCCCGTGCCGCCTGGCCCGGACGGAGGAAAACCGCTGCATGTGCAAGGAATTCAAAGACCAGATCGCAGACCCCGACTTTGAGGGGTACTGCCACTGCCGTCTGTATTATAAGGAGAAGTAAGGCCTGAGACTGTCAAAAAATCCGGAAATCTTTCGCCATCGGAAAGGAAGATAGTTACGAAAGAAACCCATCAGGGGTGTCTTTCGTTTGCAATCACAGGTTTTTCAGAACTTTCTAAGTTCTGAAAAACCGCAAGCAGCTTGTCAAAAAGACTTTTTGACAAGCTGCCTGTCCCCCGGTTCACATTGAACCGGGGGATTTTTTCGCCCGGCGGAGGAGTGCATCATGCCGGTATAATTCCAGCAAATGACAGGGATGTTTGTCGATAATGACATAATTTAGCGCAATTCTGCGTTTTTATGCATTATAGACGATTATAAACGGCATGTTTTGTTGAATTCACAGAAAGCTAACAAGTTGATGAGATTTTTGTTGCATGGTGCAATATTTGCGAGTAAAGTAGTGAAGTACCCGGCAGGAATCCGGAAAAAAAAGAAGGAGAAAAGCATATGGAAATTCAAATTCTGCCCCTGATTATCGTTGTTGCATATCTGGTGGGCATGCTGACCGTGGGCGCCGTGGTCAGCAAGGTCCAGATCAAGAACGCCAAGGACTACATGGTGGCCGGACGCCGCATGGGCCTGTTCATGGTGGCGTTCTCCCTGTCCGCCAACAACATCGGCGGCGGCTGCACCACGGGCCTGGCCCAGAAGGCCTTCGGCGACTGGGGCCTCAGCGCCGTGTGGTACGTCCTGGCGGCTTCCATTGCCATGATCCCCCTGGCCTACTTCGCTCCCAAGATCCGCAAGACCATGGCCGTGACCATCCCCGAGGTGGTGGGCCGCCGGTTTGGCAGGTTCTCCAGCAACTTCACGGGTATCCTGTCCGTGCTGTCGCTGTTCTGCCTGACCTCCTCCCAGATCGCCGCCTCCGGCGGCGTCATCAACGCCCTGATCCCCTCCATTCCCCTGAATGTGTGCCTGATCTTCGCGGGTATCGTCATCATTCTATACACCACCATGGGCGGCATGATCGCCGACCAGATCTCCGACCTGGTGCAGTTCGGCATCATCCTGGTGGGCCTGGCCATCGCCACTCCCATTGTGCTGAACCATGCCGGCGGCTGGAGCGCCATCTCTGCGGCTCTGCCCGGTGAGAAGCTGAACCTGACCCAGATCGGCTGGGCTTCCATCATCGGCTACATTTTCAACTACTTCTGCACCTTCCTGGCCGGTCCCGAGATGGTCTCCCGCTTTGAGACCGCCAAGGACGAAAAGACCGCCAAGAATGCTGCGTTTGTGTCCGCTATCCTCATGGCCGCCATGTCCATCTTCCCCACCCTGCTGGGTCTGGCTGCCTTCGCTCTGCAGGATCAGCTGCCCGGCCTGGCCGAGAACGGCAGCAACGCCATGATGATCGTCACCGGTCATTATGCCCCCGGTGTGGTGACGGGCCTGATCTCCGCCGCCATCATCTGCGCTACCATGTCCTCCGCCGACTCCAACCTGCTGTGCATGTCCACCATGATCATCAACGACCTGTACACCGGTCTGGGCGGCAAGAAGCAGCTGACGGACAAGCAGACCATCTTCTATACCCGGGCCTGCAACGTGCTGTCCGCCGTTGTGGCCATGCTGATCTCTCTGTTCGGCGTGTCTATCGTGGCCATGAACACCTTCGCCTTCGGCATTCGCTGCGCCGGTCCCTTCGCCGCATATGGCCTGGGCCTGGCAGTGCCCAAGGCCACCAAGAACTCCGGTATTATCTCCATCATCTGCGGCACCATCGCCTTTGTGGTGTGGCAGATCGTGGGCGGCGGCGGCACCTGGATGTTCCTGATGCCGGTGGTGGCCGGATGCCTGGTGAGCACCATCTCCTTCTTTGTGGTCAACTGGATCGAGTGGGGCCGCGGTGTGGCTCCCGCCCCCAGCGCCTATCTGACTGACGAGGAAGTCGCCAGAAAGATCGCTGAGGAGTCTGCCGGCCGGTAAAGCATCCCAAATCGAACAACAGCCCCTGCGGGAAAATCCCGCAGGGGCTGTCTAACATAAGGGGCAGTTTTTAGATTTCAAGATATCCCTTGAGCACCTTCAGGGTGTTCCACACGCCGTCGATATGGCTGCGCTCATAGCCGTGGCTGGCGTAGACGCCTGCGCCGATAAGCCCGTGGCGCAGGTCGTTTCCGGCAGACAGGGTGGCCTCCACATCGGAGCCGTAGTGGGGGTACACGTCCACGGCGTAGTCGGCCTTTTCCCGCCGGGCGGCGTCCATGAGTCTGCCCACTACCTCATAGCTGTAGGGGCCGCCGGAGTCCTTGGCGCAGATGGACACCTGCCGCTCGGTGCAGCGCAGACCGTCGCCCACGCAGCCCATGTCCACGCTGATGGCCTCGGTGACGCCCTGGGGCACGCTGGCGGCTCCGCCGTGGCCCACCTCCTCATACACCGTCACATGGGCGTATACCCGGCGGCGGGGGGTGAGGTCCTTGTCCTTCATGAACTTGGCCAGGCCCAGCAGAATGCCCACGGACAGCTTGTCATCCAGGAAGCGGCTCTTGATATAGCCGGATCCGGTGATCCGGGTCCGGGGCTCGAAGCAGACGATGTCGCCCACCTCCACACCCAGAGCGCGGGTATCGTCGGCGGACTTCACGTCCTCGTCCAGCACCACCTCGCAGGTGTCATAGCTGCGCTTGGCGTTGGCATATTCGCCGTTGACGTGGACGGAGGCGTTGCACAGCTGGAAGGTGCCCTCGATGACCCGCCCGGAACGGGTGTAGACCCGGACGTTCTCCGCCTCGCCGTTTTCCGGACGCATACCGCCCAGGGCCGTCAGCCGCAGGCGGCCGGTGCCCTTGATCTCCGCCACCATGCCGCCCAGGGTGTCGGCATGGGCCTCCAGCAGCAGGCCGTCATTCTCGTCGCTGCCGCCCAGGTCGATGAGAACGCCGCCCTTGACGGTGGTCCGGGCCTCATAGCCCAGGGACCGGAAGGCGTTCTGCACCCACTCCGCCGCCTGCCGGGTGAAGCCCGTGGGGCTGTCGATGGCCAGCAGCTCCACCGCCTGGTGGGCGGCGTATTCCGCATAGGTACGTTCCATAGTTGAATCCTCCTGTTATTTGATCTTTTCCCAGCAGCCGGACCGCAGGGAACCGGCAGCCACCGGGCAGTCCAGCCGCTCCGCCAGCTGCCGGGCCAGGGGACGCTCCTCCTCCTGGTCCACCTGGTTTACGAAAACCTGGTCATGAAATCCCTCCCGGGCGGCCACCCGGGCCGCGATGGCCGGGGTCACAGGCCGGTTTTCCGGCACACCGGCCAGCCGGGCATACAGGGCCGGACGATGGGCCGCCACGCTGATGGGACGGCCGAAGCCGTCGGCTCCCAGCACCAGAATGGTGGTGTTGCGCCGGGGCGGCAGCACCGGCTCGTGCTTTTCGTGGCCCTTGAAGGGCTTTCCGGCGGAGCCGTCCGCCTCCACCAGGGTATAGTCCGCCAGGGCGTCCCAGCCCTCAAAGCCCGGGGACACCAGCTTGCCCTGGACCGACGGGACCCCCAGACACACCAGGCCCTCCCGGGCCAGAATTTCCCGGGCGGTATCCGGGTCCTGGGCCACGGCGATGCCGGTGGGGGGCCAGATCTTGGTGGTGGTGGTCACCGCCACGGTGCCCCGCTCCCGCAGCTCCCGGGCCAGGTGATACATCAGGGTGGTCTTGCCGCCGCCGCCGATCAGGGCGGTGACGCCGGGCCGGATGTCCAGCAGCTCGCATAGCTTATCCATTTTCTCACTCTCCCTTTGCGCCGCGTGTGCGGCAGGGCCATTGTATCACAGGGCGGTGGAAAAATCCACCTATATTTCCGCCTATTGACGCCGGGCGGTGCGGTATTCGTCGCCGGGCCGCCAGTAGGGGCAGTCCCCCCGTCCGGACAGGAACCGCACCATCTCGTCCTCGTCCAGGTCCACATCGCAGATGTATTCGTCGTATTCCTCGTCGTAGTTATAAAAGCAGCAGGCTTCGCACTGGGTCATGTGCCGGGCCTCCTTTCGTCAGGTTGATTATACGTCCAGCTGGGGTGCTGCGTCAATAACCAGCTTGTCAAAAAAATTTTTTTGACAAGCTGCGTGCGGTTTTTCCGAACTGAAAAGTTCTGAAAAACCTGCGATTGCAAACGAAAAACACCACTGATGGGTTTCTTTCGTAACGATCTTCCTTTCCGATGGCGGAAGATTTCCGGTTTTTCCGACAGCCTCCAGAATATTTATCAACAGAAAGTTTACAATTATTCGAATTATGCACTTGACGAAAATATGGAAATCAAATATAATCATGAGTGGAGAGGGTCTTACCTCCCGTGCCTATGAAGTGAGCGTGCATCCGGGTAAAGAGGGCGGATGCACGCTCATTTCCTTTATTTTCTCAGCTCCCGCAGCTGAAGCTCCACCTCTCCGATGAGGTACAGGGACCCGTAGCACAGCACCGTGCCGTCAGGCCCTGCCTGCTCCAGGGCCAGGGCCACCCCCTCCCGGATGGTGCCGCAGGCCGTGGCGGAACAGCCCAGCTCCCGGATATAGGCCGCCAGCTCACCGGCAGGCAGGGACCGGGGGTTATCCGGCGTCACCGTGATGAAGGAGTTGGCGTAGGGCGCCACGCCCCGGTACATGCAGTGGTAGTCCTTGTCCTGCATGACCCCGGTCAGCACCGTCAGGGGCCGACCGGGCAGATAGTCCCGGATGTTCTGCTCCAGGGCCTGGATGCACTGGGGATTGTGGCCGCCGTCGATGATGAACAGCGGGTCCAGGCCGATGATCTGGAACCGGCCGGGCCAGTCGGTGGAGGCCAGCCCCCGGCGGATGTGGGCATCGGTAATGGCCCAGCCCCGGGCCTGAAGCACCCGGATGGCCGTCAGGGCCACGGCGGCATTGCACAGCTGGTGCCGTCCCAGCAGCGGCAGGCGCAGGCCGGTAAGCTCCTCCCAGTCAAAGACCTGGCCCTCCAGTCCGGCCTTTTCCAGACGGATGCCGTCAAAATCCGCCAGGTGCAGGGGTACGCCCAGACCGGCGCACCGCTGGCGGATGATCTCCTCCGCAGAGGCCGTCTGGCGGTACAGCACCGCGTCACAGCCGGGCTTGATGATCCCGGCCTTGGTGGCGGTGATTTTCTCAATGGTGTCCCCCAGATACTGGGTGTGGTCCAGGCCGATGTTGCAGAACACGGCGGCCTCCGGGGCGGGGATCACGTTGGTGGCGTCAAATTCGCCGCCCATGCCCACCTCGCACACCACGATATCGCAGTTGTGCCGGGCGAAATAGGCGAAGGCGATGGCCGTGACCATCTCAAACTCCGTGGGGTGAGGGTCCAGGGAGTCCGCCAGAGGGCGAACCTGGGCCGTGATTTCGCACAGCTCGTCGTCGGTGATCTGCTGGCCGTCCACCTGCATGCGCTCGTTGAACCGGATCAGGAAGGGCGAGGTGTACAGGCCCGTGCGATAGCCCGCCGCCCGGAGGATACTGGCCATCATGGCACAGGTGGAGCCCTTGCCGTTGGTGCCGGTGACGTGGATGAACTTCAGGTCCTTCTGGGGGTCCCCCATCAGCGCCAGCAGCGCCCGGATGCGCTCCAGCCCCGGGATGCTGCTGCGCCAGCAGACGGCGTGGATATAGGATAGTGTCTCGTCAATGTTCATACGTTATCATTTCCTTTCGGCTGCACCGGCGGCAGGCCCACAGCCCGCAGAGCGCCGGAGCGCTGCAAAAGCCACACCACCAGCACGTCCAGCACGCCGGTAATAGCAAACTGCACGCTGCGCGCCGCCAGCCGGGTGAGAAAGTACGCGGCTTTCGCGCCGCCGCCATAGATCATGGCCAAAGCGAAGCTCTGGTACAGCACCGATCCCAGGACCAGCGGCGGCAGGAACGCCAGAGCCAGCCGCAGGGGGCTGCATCTGCGGGTCAGCCAGGGCCGGAAAAGCCCGGCGCACAGGCCGTACAGGATCGGGGGCACGCAGAAAATCGGGTTGTAGCCATAGGGGGAGAACAGGCAGCCGATGAAATCGGCGGCGAAGCCTGTCAGGGCCCCGGGCAGCGGCCCGAACAGCATCCCGGCCAGGAAGATGGGCACCGCCTCCAGGGAGAAGCGGGTCACCTCGTTGGGGGTGGGGATCAGGAACCGGGCCAGCACCACGCTGACGGCGGTCAGCAGGGCGCAGGTGACCATGGCCCGCACGGGCCACTTGGGTCTGCCGTGGGCAGATGCATGGGTGTGACGTTCAGACATAAAAAATACCTCCTAATTCGGGTAAAAATTGGGAGGAGGTTGGGGAGTATGCACTTGTCAGGGCGCGACCCCCCGGGCCGGCTACCAAAGCGGATGCGAAGACGGCACCGCGGAGACAGGTCTCCTTCGTCCGGCGGCAACCTCCCATCCGACCGGCACTTAACGCGCCGCTTCTACTCTTGCAGCAAAAGCCAGTCATGATTATACAGAAGCCGCCGGGAAAAAGCAAGGGAAATCGGAAAAAATGCCGAATCCTTCGGGGAAGGAAAGATAGGGGTTGCATTCCCGGGAATATTTGATATAATTACAGCAGATGATACAAACTGTACGCATTATTTTTCTTAATGAGGTGCTGTCATGTCCGTGAAGCTGGAGCTTTATCGTGTGTTCAAGGAGGTAGCGGAGGCCGGAAACATCACCGCCGCCGCCCAGACTCTGTTTATATCCCAGTCCGCCGTCAGCCAGTCCATCAAGCAGCTGGAGGCGGAACTGCAGACCCGGCTGTTCGCCCGGAACTCCCGGGGCGTCACCCTGACCGCCGACGGGCGGATGCTGTATGAATACGTCCGCAGCGCCATGGGCCTGCTGGAAACCGGCGAGGAGAAGCTGTCCCAGAGCCGGGACCTGCAGATGGGCCACCTGACCATCGGCGCCAGCGACACGGTGACCAGCCAGTTCCTGCTGCCGTATCTGGACCGGTTCCACCGGCAGTATCCGGCCATTCATATTCAGATCATCTCCGGCCGGAGCCACAAGGTTCTGGGCCTGCTGCAGTCCGGCAAGGTGGACATTGCCTTTGCCAGCACCCCCCAGGAGGGAGCGTCTCTGGAGACCTTCCCGTGCCTGGCCACCCACTCCATTTTCGTGGCCGGGGCGGAGTATCCCTGCGACTTCGACCATGTATACACCCTGGAGGAGATTGCCCGGTTCCCGCTGATTCTGCTGGAGCGGAAGGCCTCCTCCCGGCTGTATCTGGAAAAATACTTCCTGCAGAACGGGCTGCACCTGAACCCGGAGATCGAGCTGGGCGCCCGGAGCCTGCTGGTGGACCTGGCGGCCATCGGGTTCGGCGTGGCCGGCGTCACGGAGGAGTTTGTCCGCCGGGAGCTGGAAAGCGGCCGCCTGCGGAAGCTGCGCACGTCCTTTGATATCCCGCCCCGCAGCGTGGACCTGTGCGTGCTGCGGGACGTGCCCCTGACATCTGCGGCCCAGCGCTTCAGCGATTTTATCCGGGAGAGCCTGCGCCGGGGCTAAACGCCGTCATAAGTGACAAAACCCGCCCCGGAAATGCCGGGAACTTCGCCCTTTCGCCCCCTTGCTTTTGTACCGGGAATAGGGCAGAATAGAGTCATTATTCACAGCAATGTGAGATTTATAGGAGGAATTTATGGAACTGCTGAAGGAGCGCATCCGCCGGGAAGGTAAGGTCCTGCCCGGCAACATCATCAAGGTGGACGGTTTCCTGAATCACCGGGTGGACACCGCCCTCATGAGCCAGCTGGCTGACGAATTTGCCAAGTATTTCGATGTGAACAACATCACCATGGTGCTGACGGCGGAGGCCAGCGGCATTGCCCTGGCCACGGTGTGCGCCCAGAAGTACGGCGTTCCCATGGTGTTCGCCAAGAAGGCCAAGAGCGACAACATCGAGGGCGGCCTGTATCAGAGCGAGATCTTCTCCTATACCTATAAGAAAAAAGTGACCCTCATCGTGGCCCAGGAGTGGCTGGGTCCCAATGACCGGGTGCTGATCATCGACGACTTCATGGCCAAGGGCTATGCCATGCAGGGCCTCATCGACATCGTCAAGGCCGCCGGGGCTGAGCTGGTGGGCATTGGCGTGGCCGTGGAAAAGGGCTTCCAGCACGGCGGCGACGCCCTGCGGGAGAAGGGCTATCCCATCCACTCCCTGGCCGTCATCGAGGAGGCTACCCCCGACCACATCACCTTCCGGGAGGATGACCCCGTATGAAAAAGGTTCTTGTGCTGGATTTCGGCGGCCAGTATAACCTGCTGGTGGCCCGCCGCGTCCGTGAGTGCGGCGTATACTGCGAGATCAAGTCCTTCCGCATGACCATGGACGAGGTCCGCGCCTTTGCCCCGGATGCCATCATCTTCACCGGCGGCCCGGCCACGGTGTTTGATCCCGGCGCTCCCATGATCGACCCGGAGATGCTGTCCATGGGTGTTCCCGTGCTGGGCATCTGCTACGGTCTGCAGCTGATGATGCACCTGCTGGGCGGTCAGTGCTGCAAGGCGGACACCCGGGAGTACGGCAAGACGGAGTTGACCCATACCGCCTCTCCCCTGTTCGACGGCGTGCCGGAGACGGCTGTGTACTGGATGAGCCACGGGGTGGAGGTGGAGCGCCTGGCCCCCGGCTTCGAGATCATCGCCTCCACCGAGGGCTGCCGCCACGCGGCGGTCCAGTGTCTGGAAAAGAAGCTCTACGGCGTGCAGTTCCACCCGGAGGTGGTGCATACCGAGTATGGCCGCCAAATTCTGGAGAACTTCCTGTATAAGATCTGCGGCTTCCGGCCGGAGTGGACCATGGCGTCCTATCTGGAGGAGGCTGTGGCCCAGTGCCGGGAGAAGATCGGCAATGGCCGGGTGCTGCTGGCTCTGTCCGGCGGCGTGGACAGCTCCGTGGCCGCCGCGCTGCTGCAGCGGGCGGTGGGCCGTCAGCTGACGTGCATCTTTGTGGACCACGGCCTGCTGCGCAAGGACGAGGGCGACCAGGTGGAGCATGTGATGACCAAGCAGTTCAACGTGGACGTCCGCCGGGTCAACGCCGGTCCCCGTTTCCTGAGCAAGCTGGCCGGTGTCACGGACCCCGAGCGTAAGCGGAAGATCATCGGTGAGGAGTTCATCCGCGTGTTCGAGGAGGAAGCCAAGAAGATCGGCGCCGTGGACTTCCTGGCCCAGGGCACCATCTATCCCGATGTGGTGGAGTCCGGCCTGGGCGGCGAGTCCACCGTCATTAAGAGCCACCACAACGTGGGCGGTCTGCCTGACTGCGTGGATTTCAAGGACATCGTGGAGCCTCTGCGCCGCCTGTTCAAGGATGAGGTGCGGCAGCTGGGCCTGGAGCTGGGCCTGCCGGAGCAGCTGGTGTGGCGTCAGCCCTTCCCGGGTCCCGGCCTGGCCATCCGCGTCATCGGCGAGATCACCGAGGAAAAGCTGTCCATCCTTCGGGATGCCGATGCCATCTTCCGGGAGGAAATGGCTCTGGCGGGTCTGGATCGCACCACCAGCCAGTATTTTGCCGTGCTGACGGACCTGCGCAGCGTAGGCGTTATGGGCGATGAGCGCACCTATGACTACACGCTGGCCCTGCGTGCCGTGCAGTCTCAGGACTTTATGACCGCCACCTGGTCCCGTCTGCCCTACGAGCTGCTGGACAAGATCTCCGGCCGTATCGTCGGCGAGGTGAAGCATATCAACCGCATTGTCTACGACATCACCTCTAAACCGCCTGCAACGGTGGAGTGGGAATGAGTTTTTGAAGCTCTGAACCCGTTGCGGCACAATGCTTTCCGGGTTTTACGGCCCTCTTTTGATAACGATTTGATAACGCTCCCTATATGCCGTGTCATTCTGTATCCCCAGTGGATTGCAGGTAAAGAGTGTTCTTTTACGGCTTGTAGGTGACAAAATCCATATTAGAAAGCCCTTACCGATGGCAACGTCGGTAAGGGCTTTTTGCTGTCTATTCGTCTATATCGAGCTTGTTCTGGAACGCTTCTACCAGGAAATCGCTCAACTCCTTGGAGGGAACTTTCGCCCAACGGTGGGTGATGTCGTACTTGGGATAGTTGTACCGCCAGCGGTCATAGTCCTCTCTGGTGATCTCCCCGGCCTCCAGCTTCTTGGCCTGCTCCGCCCAGGCGGACAACATATCAAGCATATTGGCATAGGTCTTGCCTTTGGACTTGTCCAGACGCAGACAAATCTCGCCGTCAATCTCCCCGATGGTCAGCCCTCGAATATCCTCTAAGGCAAAGAGGGTGTGCATCAGGCCGATGTCGGTATCTATGTCAGGGACGGTCAGGGCATCAGGGGAAATATCAAAGAAGCCCGCCAGGGTCTTTGTCAGGTCGGCCTTGGGGGTGCGGCTCCCGGTTTCATACTGTGCCATACGCACATCGGCGGAGCGTTCCGGGAAACCCACCACCATGCCGAGGTACTTCTGTGTGATACCCTTCATATTACGGAAGAAGCGAATACGTTCACCAATCGCCATAACTGCCAACTCCAATCTATGTAATGGGGACACTTGAAGTATAACAGATATGTTTAGACCAGTCAAGAGAAAAATAAATAAATTTGTTTATATTTTCTCGTTGGAAGGTCTTGACATAACGGAATAGAGTTAGTATAATGAGACTACGTTAAGCAAATAGCGTTAAATCAAAAGAAAGGAGGAATCACCATGGAGAACAGATTTATCCGGGCGGAAGAAGTTGCGGACGAGCTGGGCGTATCGAAGCCCTACGCCTATAAACTCATTCGACAGCTCAACGAGGAATTGAAGGACAAGGGCTTCATTACCATCGCAGGGCGGGTCAACCGCCAGTATTTCAACGAACGGCTCTACGGGGTCAGAAAGGAAGGGAACTAAATGCCAGTCTTTAAGGACGAAACAAGAGGAACATGGTACGTCATGGTGCGGTATCAGGACTGGACAGGGGAGCGCAAGCAGAAGTGTAAGCGTGGCTTTGGCACCAAACGGGAGGCCCAGGAGTGGGAGCGCAGTTTCCAGATGCAGACCTCCGGCGACCTGGACATGAGCTTTGAAGCCTTTACCGAGCTTTACACCAAGGATGTGAAACCCCGGCTCAAGGAGAACACCTGGCTGACCAAGGAGAACATCATCCAAAAGAAGATTCTGCCCTACTTTGGCAAGCGGAAGATCAGCGAGATTACCACCAAGGACGTGATCGCATGGCAAAACGAGCTGCTGGCCTATCGGGACGAGAAGCGAAAATCTTATTCAGCTACTTATCTCAAAACCCTGCACAATCAGCTTAGCGCCATCTTCAACCACGCTGTCCGCTTCTATGAACTGCGCTCCAACCCCGCCGCCAAGGCTGGTAACATGGGAGCGGAAGGACGGAAGGAAATGCTGTTCTGGACGAAAGCGGAGTATCAGCGGTTTGCAGATGCCATGATGGACAAGCCCATTTCCTACTACGCCTTTGAAATGCTCTATTGGTGCGGTATTCGGGAGGGGGAGCTGCTGGCCCTGACCCCAGCAGACTTTGACTTTGAGGCCGGGACGGTGAAGATTAGCAAATCCTACCAGCGGCTCCACGGCGAGGACGTCATTACCACGCCAAAGACGAAGAAAAGCAACCGCACCATTAAAATGCCCCACTTCCTCTGTGACGAGATGAAGGACTACCTGGGGATGCTCTACGGCATCAAGAAGAAGGAGCGTATTTTCACCATCACGAAAAGCTACCTCCACCATGAGATGGACAGAGGGGCGAAAGAGGCGGGGATAAAGCGCATCAGAATCCACGACCTGAGACATTCGCACATTTCACTTCTGATTGATATGGGCTTCTCTGCGGTGGCGATTGCCGACCGTGTAGGGCATGAGAGTATCGAGATCACCTACCGCTATGCCCACCTGTTTCCGTCCAAGCAGACGGAGATGGCGGACAAACTGGACTTTGAAAGGACGGGAGCATAATGTCAGCTAAGAATTTGGACAACCACAACCGTTGGAGGAACAAGACCGTGGCTTTCCGGGTATCCCCGGAGGAAAACGAGCAGATTGACGCCGCTGTGCGGCTCTCTGGCCTGACAAAGCAGGACTACATCACCAAGCGGCTCCTGTGCCGGGACGTAGTGGTGCAGGGCAATCCCAGAGTGTATAAGGCCCTGCGGGATGAACTGGCCGCTGTGTTGGCCGAGCTGCGGCGGGTCGAGGACGGGGCCAACGTGGACGGTGAGCTGCTGGACACCATTCGGATGATCGTCGCTATCATGGGCGGCATGAAGGAGGATTGATAGATTGATGGATTCCAAAGAAACGAAAAGGACTGTCCCGGTTCCGTCTGTTGGCGCAGACGGGGAACAGCCCATTTCACAAACAACTACCCCAAGTATAGCAGAGGAAATGGCTGAAAACAACCCCCAGGAGAAAAATTACCGAGAAATGCTGCGGCAAATGCAGCGCATGAGCGACCCGGCGTATCTCCACACAGTTTCCATGAACGACCTTTACCAGAACATCTACCAGAGCAGACCGCCCGTCATTGACGGTCTGCTCTATCCTGGGACATACCTCTTTGCGGGGGCACCCAAGGTGGGCAAGTCTTTCCTGATGGCCCAGCTTGCCTATCATGTCAGCACCGGCCTCCCCCTATGGGACTATCCCGTTCACAAGGGGACTGTCCTCTATCTGGCGCTGGAGGACGATCACCGCCGCTTGCAGGAGCGCCTTTACCGGATGTTCGGCATGGAGACTACCACTGATCTCCTCTTTGCAATCCACGCCAAACAGGTCGGTGTTGGATTGGAGGAACAGCTAAAGCGGTTCGTGCAGGAACACCCAGACACCAAGCTGATTATCATTGACACCCTCCAGAAAATCCGGGAGGCTGGCGGAGATAAGTACAGCTACGCTAACGATTACGAAGTGGTGGCGAAACTGAAACGCCTTGCTGATGACTGCGGCATCTGCCTCCTGCTGGTACATCATACCCGGAAACAACAGGCCGATGATAAGTTCGATATGATCTCTGGCACCAACGGACTGGCGGGGGCAGCGGACGGGGCCTTTCTTCTTCAAAAGGAGAAGCGGACAGACGGCACCGCTACCCTGGACGTGGTGGGACGTGACCAGCAAGACCAGCGATTCTATCTCACCAAGGACAAGGAACGGCTGACATGGACGCTGGAACGGATGGAAGCGGAACAGTGGATAGAGCCGCCCGACCCGGTGCTGGAGGCCATAGCCGCCCTTGTAACGGCGGAGAGGCCGTTCTGGTGCGGTACTGCCACGGAACTGGCATCGGCCCTGCAAGTAGATATGAAGCCCAATGCCCTGGCGATGCGGCTGAACGTCCGGGCCAGTAAGCTGGCGGCGGAGTATCATATCCGCTATGAGAATGGCCGCACTCACGCCGGGAGGGAGATCAAGCTGACGCTGGAGCCTCCCCAGGCGTGACGACCGTGACGGCTGTGACGGCTTTTTTGAGAGCGGGGACGGTGTCTAAAACATCGTCACGGTCGTCACAGCTGTCACGGGGAGCGGGGGCAAATGTCAAGGGGCATACCTGTGGGTGGAGATTGCCGTAAGGCAATACAACCCGTACCCCTTGACATTTGGCCCACGGAGGACACTTGCCGGGTGGTGGGAAAGGCTGTGCCTTTCCCACCTGCCCAACGGCGAGTGGCAAAGTTTAGGCGGGGTGCAGGGTGCCCTTTTCAAAGGGCGGCCCTGCTGGGGGAGGCAACCGCAGTTGCCGGGGGCAAAGCCCCCACACCCCCTCGGGAGAGCCCACGACGCTTTGCAGCCCGAAGGGATGAAAGTGTCATAGTGGGTTATTACACTTCCCGCAGGAAGTGCATCCCCCGTACCCCGTCCGCTTTCAACAACCCAAAATCTAAAACAGGAGGATTTTTGCCTATGGCGAGAGGCGACGGTATTGACCGTACCAACGCAAGAAATATGAGGTTGACCGCAACCAAGATCGGCAACACCCAGCAGCACAACGAGCGTGAGAAGGATTCCTATGTTAATCAGGACATTGTACTGGAGCGGACGCCGCTCAATGTCCATTTCAAAACTCCATCCGCTGGGTATCAGGAGATGTTCGCACAGATGGAGGCCGACGGCGTGATCTCCACCCGTGGCATCAAAGAGGATGCCTTTCGATACGGCGAGCTGGTCTTTGATGTAAACTCCGCTTACTTCTACAATCATAGCGGTTATGACTTCGCAAAGCAATTTTACACCGAAGCGTACAAAGCTGCAATCAAAATTGTGGGCGGAGAGCAGTATATTTTGTCGGCGGTCATGCACGCCGACGAGCGCAACCGGGCCATGTCCGAGGCGCTGGGGGAGGACGTGTACCACTACCACCTCCATGTGGTCTATATCCCGGTGGTGGAGAAGGAGATACGCTGGACAAAGCGGTGCAAGGATAAGTCCTTGGTGGGCAAGGTTAAGGAAACAATCATGCAGGTGAGTATGAGCAAGAAGTGGGCGTCTAAGCCCATCGTCAACGAGGAAACCGGGGAACCGCTTCTGACCCCCAAGGGCAAGCCTATCCTGCGAAAGTCGTACAGTGTCCTGCAAGATGATTTCTTTGAGCATATGCGCTCCGCTGGCTATGACGATGTAGAGCGTGGGGAGCGTGGCAGCTCCGAGGAACATCTGACGGTCACGCAGTTCAAGACGGAGTGTGAGCAGGAACGGCTTGCACAGCTTCAAGAGGCGTCGGCACTGGCCCAGGTCGAGGCCGACCAAAAGAATAAGGAGACGGCAGCAGCCGAGAAGAAAGCGGCCCAGGCCAGGGCCAAGCTGGACGATGTGGCCCCCTTGCTGAAGGGCATAGAAAAGCTGGCAGCGGACTTCTCCGACGACCCGGAGCAGACGCTGCCAGAGGCGGGGCCACTGGAATCGGCCAAGTCCTACCGAGAGAAGAAAGCCAAGCCCCTTTGGCAGAAGATCGTCAGGGTGCTGCGCTCCGTCTACCGGGCTTACTTTGACCTCAAGAGCAGGTTTGAGCGGTTGCAGAGCGCCTATGATCGGGAGGTCAGCAAGAACGGCTCTCTGTCAGCCAGGATTTATGAGGTCTGTGCCGAGAGGGACGGCCTAAAAGGACAGGTCACGGACTATGAGCGGGTCAGACGGGCCATTGGCCCGGAACAGGCGGACAGGATACTGGAGGCAGCTTACCAGCAGGAACAGGTCGAAAAGGAGCGGAAACGGGGCACAAGGTCAAAAATGAGGGTAGGCGCACGATAATCACAAAAAATGGAGGGTGTCCCGGTGAATGCCCTCCTGATTTATTTGGGACAGCGGGTAAAAACTTCTTGCATTTTAGAGTGTGCTATGCTATACTGCTGTTATCCTGATTTGAGGAGTCTATTCAACATGCGGCAAGGTATTCTTAAATAAAATTTGATAATGGGCACAAAAATAATTGCCCCTTGCAGGGGCTTGGTTTTTGTACCCAATTTAAGAATGCTTTTGCCTTTTTATCAAATATCGTGACGGATAACGGCTCATGTTAGCTGAATGCGTTTCCATGTATCCGAAGTCATGATCCCCAGCGGTAAAAGTATTTGCCGCTGGGGATTTTTGCGCCCTTTTGGGCCTTGTATGGAGGATAGACATGAACATTATCAATATCGGGATTCTTGCCCATGTAGATGCGGGCAAGACGACACTGACAGAAAGCCTGCTGTATGCCAGCGGAACCATTTCAGAGCCGGGGAGCGTCGAAAAAGGGACAACGAGAACGGACACTATGTTTTTGGAGCGGCAGCGTGGAATTACCATTCAAACGGCAGTCACTTCTTTCCAGTGGCACCGTTGTAAAGTCAACATTGTGGATACTCCCGGCCACATGGATTTCTTGGCAGAGGTATACCGCTCTCTGGCCGTTTTGGACGGGGCCATCTTGGTGCTCTCCGCTAAAGATGGCGTGCAGGCCCAGACCCGTGTTCTGTTCCATGCCCTACGGAAATTGAACATCCCCACCATTATCTTTATCAACAAGATCGACCAGGTTGGCATTGATTTGGAGGGCGTATATCAGTCTGTTCGGGATAAGCTCTCCGCTGATATTATCATCAAACAGACAGTATCGCTGTCCTCGAAAATAACTCTGACAGAAAACACTAGTGCAGAGGTGTGGGATTCGGTCATCGAAAATAACGATGAGTTATTGGCAAAGTATATCGCAGGAGAATCAATCAGTCAGAAAGAACTTGCGCAAGAAGAACAGCGGCGAGTTCAAGACGCCTCCCTGCTCCCGGTCTATCATGGTAGCGCCAAAAACGGCCTTGGCATTCAACAGTTGATGGATGCGGTGATAGGGCTGTTCCAATCGACCAAGGAACAGGGGAGCGCCGCCCTGTGCGGTAGAGTTTTTAAGGTGGAGTATACAGATTGCGGCCAGAGGCTTGTCTATCTGCGGCTATACAGCGGAACGCTGCGTCTGCGGGATACGGTGGCCCTGGCCGGGAGAGAAAAGCTGAAAATCACAGAGATGCGTATTCCATCCAAAGGGGAGATTGTTCGGACAGATACCGCCCATAAGGGCGAAATTGTCATCCTTCCCAGCGACAGCTTGAGATTAAACGATATATTGGGGGACAAAACCCAACTTCCTCGTGAAATGTGGAGTGATGTTCCCTTCCCTATGCTGCGGACGACGATTACGCCAAAAACGGCAGAGCAAAGAGACCGGTTGCTGGACGCTCTTACGCAAATTGCGGATACTGACCCGCTTTTGCACTACGAGGTGGATTCCACCACCCATGAGATCATTCTTTCTTTTTTGGGTCGGATGCAGTTGGAGGTTGTTTCCGCTTTGCTGACGGAAAAATACAAGATTGAAACAGCAGTGAAGGAACCCACCGTCATTTATTTAGAGCGGCCGCTCAAAGTGGCCAGTCACACCATCCATATCGAGGTGCCGCCTAACCCGTTTTGGGCATCTATCGGACTGTCTGTTACACCGCTCCCGCTTGGCTCCGGTGTAAAATACGAGAGCCGGGTTTCCCTGGGATACCTGAACCAGAGTTTTCAAAACGCTGTCATGGATGGTATCCGTTACGGTTTGGGGCAAGGCTTGTATGGCTGGAACGTAACGGACTGTAAGATTTGCTTTGAATACGGACTTTACTATAGCCCGGTCAGTACACCGGCGGACTTCCGCTCATTGGCCCCGATTGTATTGGAACAGGCATTGAAGAAATCTGGGACGCAGTTGCTGGAACCTTATCTCTCCTTCACCCTCTATGCGCCCCAGGAATACCTTTCCAGGGCTTATCATGATGCGCCGAAATACTGTGCCACCATCGAAACGGCCCAGATAAAAAAGGATGAAGTTGTCTTTACTGGCGAGATTCCCGCCCGTTGCATACAGGCATACCGTACTGATTTGGCCTTTTACACCAACGGGCGGAGCGTGTGCCTGACGGAACTGAAAGGGTATCAGGCCACTGTCGGCGAGCCAGTCATCCAGCCCCGTCGTCCAAACAGCCGTTTGGATAAGGTGCGCCATATGTTCAGTAAGATTCCTTGATACGCCACAGCAAGGATGGTTATTGCATTTCCCTGCCTTTCGTGGTAAAATGTAGTTGTAAACCACCAGAGAAAACAACAACCCTGCTACCCCCCGTTATCACCACCGATAACAATTTGATAACAGCCCATCGTATAGGCTGGATAATATGGACACATCAAATAATCAAAAAAATGAGGTATCAAATTTATGAAGCAAAATCCGTTAAACACGATGCCCAACAACGAGTGGGAATAATTCCCAAAAGGCCAAAAAGCCTTGCAAATGCTGGACTTTTTCGTTACGGATTTGCCCCGTGACAACAAAATGACAACATTTTAGATTATCCAAGAACAAAGAGCTATCTGATTTCTGTTAGAGAAGTCAGATAGCTCTTTTTGTTTTGTCTGAATTTAATCGTTCTTCAGCCTGTCTTTGAAAGCCTCCACCAGCGCATCGCTGAGCTGCTGGGACGGCACTTTCACATAGCCGGAGGTTTCATCGTATTTCGGATAGTTATAACGCCACTTATCATAATCCTCACGGCTAATGTCCCCATTGCGGAGCTTTTCCGCCTGTTGCGCCCACGCAGTGAGCATTTCGGAAAGCTCAGCGGCGTCCTTCCCCTTCCGGGGATCAACACGCAGCGAAACGCCGTTCTCGCCGGTTTCCACTGTCAGACCGTAGCGATCTTCCAAAGTGAACAGTGTGTGCATCAGGCTGAGATAGCTGTCAATGTCCGGCACGGACAGTGCCAGCGGCGAGACACCCAGCGCATCGGCAAGGTTCTCCGTCAGCTCCGCCTTAGGCGTTCTGCTGCCGGATTCATACTGCGCCATACGGATGTCGGCGGTCTTTTCCGGGAAACCGACCACCTGCCCCAAGTATTTTTGTGTCATTCCCCGCAGATTACGGAAAAACCGAATTCTCTCACCGATTGCCATAGCGATTACGCTCCTCGTTTTGATACTGTACAACCAGTATAGCATATGGATTTAAGTTGTGTCAAGATAGCAAAAGCAAAAAAGTTAAATATTTTCCCGCAAGCCTCTTGACAATAGCAAATTCGTTTAGTATAATGATTAAGCAAATAGCGTTAAGTTATTTGCAGACAACAGAATATCCGTCGTGCGTCACGGTAATGGCGTACCCGCTCGGGCAAATCGGAATGCGGCCAGAAAGTTCTCCGACAATAAACAAGAGAACAATATACAAATGAAAGGGGGTTATCCGAATGGAACCGAAATTTCTTCGTGCCGAGGAAGTGGCACAGGAGCTGAGCGTATCAAAGCCCTACGCTTACAAACTCATTCGCCAGCTCAACGAGGAGCTGAAATCCAAAGGCTTTATCACCATTTCCGGTCGAATCAACCGGGAGTATTTCAATGAACGGCTCTACGGAGCGAGAGAGGAGAACTGATTAAATGGGTGTTTTCAAATGCAAAGAAACTGGCACCTGGTACGTGATGACCCGTTATCGGGATTGGAAGGGCGAACGCAAACAGAAGTGCAAGCGTGGCTTTGCTACCAAGCGGGCCGCACAGGACTGGGAGCAAAAATTCCATATGCAGAACGCCGCCGATATGGATATGACCTTTGAGGCGTTCTACGAAATTTATACCAAGGATATGAAAGCCCGGCTGAAGGAGAACAGCTGGATTACCAAGCAGAACATTGTGGAAACCAAGATTCTCCCCTATTTCGGGCAGCGAAAAATCAGCGAGATCACCACCAAGGATGTGATTGCCTGGCAGAACGAGCAGCTGGCGTATCGGGATGAGAAGCACAAGCCCTATTCCCAGACGTATCTCAAAACGCTGCACAACCAACTCAGTGCCATCTTCAATCACGCTGTGCGTTTTTACGATCTGCGGGCAAATCCCGCATCGAAAGCCGGAAATATGGGCAACGAGGAACGCCGGGAGATGCTGTTCTGGACGAAAGAGGAATATCAGAAGTTTGCCGCCGAAATGATGGACAAGCCGGTTTCCTACTACGCCTTTGAAATGCTGTACTGGTGCGGCATCCGGGAAGGTGAGCTGTTAGCCTTGACTCCTGCGGATTTTGACTTTCAGAACAGCACTGTGCGGATCAACAAGTCCTATCAGCGGCTTCACGGCGAGGATGTAATTACCAGCCCGAAAACCAGGAAAAGCAACCGTACCATCAAGATGCCGCGGTTTCTCTGTGAGGAAATACAGGACTATCTGGGGATGCTCTACGGGCTGAAAAAGAAGGATCGCATTTTTACCGTGACCAAAAGCTATCTCCATCACGAGATGGATAGAGGATCCAAGGCCGCCGGGGTAAAGCGCATCCGGATCCACGATTTGCGGCACAGTCACATCAGCCTGCTGATTGATATGGGCTTTTCCGCTGTAGCCATTGCGGACCGGGTGGGTCACGAGAGCATCGAGATCACCTATCGCTATGCCCATCTATTTCCGTCCAAACAGTCGGAAATGGCGAAAAAGCTGGACTTTGAGAGGAGTGAATTGTAATGTCGGCAAAAAGCAGAGATGAACACAACCGTTGGCGGAACATCACGGTCGGCTTCCGAGTGTCGCCGGAGGAAAACGAGCAGCTTAACGAGGTGGTGGCCCTGTCCGGCCTGCCCAAGCAGGAATATTGCTACCGACGCTGTATGCAGCGGGACATTGTGGTGCAGCCCAATCCAAGGGTGTATAAGGCCCTAAAAACCACGATGGAGAAGATATTATCGGAGCTTCAGCGGCTCAGCGATGCAGGCGGCGTTACCGATGAAATGTGGGACACGCTGACGCTGCTGATCGCAACGCTGAAAGGAATGAAAGGAGACGATGCAGATGGAATTTAAAAAGGAAATGACCGCTCCCGTTGTATCTGTTGGCGCAGATACGGAGCAGTCATCCCAAAGCCTTACTGACAATAGTTTAACCAATTTTGACCCGAATTTCAAGGGGTCTGACGACGATTTATACCGAGAAATTCAAAGAAGGATGGCTCCGGATTATCTGGAAACGGTGTCTATGACTACCCTATATGACACCGACTTTGAGGGACAGGAGCCTCTGATCGACGGCCTGCTGTATCGGGGAGCCTATCTGTTGGCAGGCTCTCCGAAGGTAGGAAAAAGCTTTCTTATGGCCCAGCTTGCCTATCAGGTGAGCACCGGACTTCCCCTGTGGGGCTATAAGGTGCGGAAAACGGGCGTTCTTTACTTTGCGCTGGAAGATAATTATGCCCGCTTACAGCGGAGACTGTTCCGGATGTTCGGCGCTGAGGCGGCAGAAAATCTGTATTTTGCCACCCACTGTAAAACAGCCAACAGCGGTCTGGAGGATCAGATTCGCAGCTTTATGAAAGAGCATCCCAACACCGGCCTGATTATCATCGACACTCTGAAACGGGTGCGTGAGGTTGGCGGAGCGGATTTCAGCTACAGCAGTGACTACGATATTGTGGCTCGGCTGAAGACTGTTGCCGACAGCTATAAGGTAACGATGGTAATCGTTCACCACACCCGCAAGTTGGAGGCAGATGACAAATTCGATATGATTGCTGGAACCAATGGCCTGTTGGGTGCAGCGGATGGCGGATTTGTTCTCAGTAAAGAGAAACGCACCTCCAATGCGGCGGTACTGGATGTCACCGGCAGAGATCAGGAGGATCAGCGGCTGCACCTGAACAAGAATCCCGAAACTCTGGTATGGGAGTTGGAGAGCGTTGAAACGGAGCTTTGGCAGGAGCCGCCGGATCCGTTTCTGGAAAGCATCGCAGCATTTCTTTCTTCGGCGGGTGAACGCTGGGAGGGCACAGCATCCGAGCTGTGCAGCCTGCTGAATCTGGACTGCAAGCCCAATGTGCTATCCCTTCGGCTGAGCATCGGCTCTGTGCGGCTGCTGCGAGATCACGATATTCACTACAAGGCAAGCCGCAATCACGGTGGACGCAAAATCACCCTGTGGAAGGAGATTGAAGTGGACAGCGTGTCAAAGGGTGACGACCGTGACGGTCTTTTGGTGGGTAGCGGCGAGGCCTAAAACATTGTCACCACCGTCACGGTTTGTCACGCTTTGAAGTTTCGGCAAGCCGTGCGGCTGCCCTTTTCAAAGGGCATTGAGCACTGGGGAGCAGCCCGCAGGCTGCTGGGGCAAAGTCCCGGCGCAGAGGCAGTATTCGATATACCGCCTCTGTGCAAGCCCCCTCGGAGAGCGCAATAGCATCTTTTGATGGCCGCAGGCTGTCAAAAGTGCTTTTGCGTTACTCTTGACAAGAGTAACAGAACCCCGGCTGCGGCCGGAAAGAGAGAGGAAGTGAGATTTTATGAAGAGAACGATCAGCGCCGAGGTCGGCAAAGGATCTGTCAACCACAACAGCCGCAAATTTCGGGCGGAGAATGTAGACGGAAGCCGCACGCACCTGAACATTGATTATTGCAATGAACGCATCCAGACGGTATACCACCAGCTTTTCGATGAGGCTCTGAAACGGTACAACGAGAAGCAAGCGCGTGCAGACAGGCGCATTCCAAACTACTATGAAAAAATCCGTTCCGGCAATCAGGAGAAGCCTTTCCACGAGATCATCCTGCAAATCGGAAATAAGGACGATATGAGCGCCACCGGCGAGTATGCGGAGCTGGCACGAACTGTGCTGGATGAATACTATCGAGGCTTTCAGGAGCGCAATCCCAACCTCCGGGTATTCTCGGCACACCTGCATATGGACGAGGCCACGCCCCATCTGCACATTGACTTTGTGCCATTCACCACTGGGAGCAAGCGTGGACTTGATACCCGTGTATCGCTGAAACAGGCGCTGGCGGCGCAAGGCTTCAAGGGCGGCACTCGTGGTGCAACGGAATGGGCGCAGTGGGTGCAGTCCGAAAAGGAGCAACTTGCCGCCGTGATGGAGCGGTATGACATTCAGTGGGAGCAGAAAGGGACGCACGACAAGCATCTCTCCGTTCTGGACTACAAGAAACAGGAGCGGGAAAAAGAGATTGCGGCGTTGGACAGCACCCTGGCCGAAAAGCAGGACGAGCTGGAAACTGTACAGAATCGGATCGACAACTTCGATCAGGGTGTGCAGTCTATTGAAAAGTTGGAGCAGCGAATTGAGTCGGATGCAGAGTTTCAGCTCTCCGATCCATCCACCCTGATGACCGCCAAGACCTATAAGCAGCGATTCGTTGACCCGTTGATTAAAAAGCTGAAAGAAGTTATCCGAGAGGTGTTTTATCGCTATTACAAGGCGCTGGACAGCTACCACCGGCTGAATAACACCAACGGGCGGCTCTACCGAGAAAACGAGCATCTGTCCATTGTCAATGACAAGCTCAAAGGAGAAAATGAAGTCCTACGCTCCGAATTGAAGGATTTTCGCTTCCTGCGGAAGGTCCTTGGCAGTCGGCAGATAGATAATCTGATTGCGCAGGCGAAAGATATAGAGCAGCAGCGAAAGCAAACCCAGCGCACAAGGCGCAGAAATACAAATTATGAAAGGTAGGAACAGACAATGGCAAAGACAATTTTTGAGGAAATGGGCGGTACTTATACGCAGGTCGGAGATTATCTTCTCCCTGATCTGAAGCTGCCCGAAGAAGAACAGCAGCCCATCGGCGTGTGGGGACAGCGCCACCGGCGTTACCTGAAAGAGCATCACCGGGCAACCTATGCGACCCTGCTCACCGGTGGCAAGCTAAATGGTTATCTTGCCGACATCGACCGGCAGGCAGAGGAAATGTTCTCTCGGCTGGTAAAGCAGATGGCTGAGGCGGAAGGTGTCACAGAGCAACTCAAGGCAGACAACCAAATGGAGTGGGTCGGCAGGATGAATAACATCCGAAACAGGGCTATGGAGATTGTAAATAACGAGTTGATCTACGCCAGAGAGCCAGCAGCCCGTATTTCCACTTCTGAAACCTTGGAGCCGCCCAAAGTGTTTTGGAAATACTACGATTTATACCGGCGCAAAAGGATTTCGTTGAGTGAATATGCTGCTGCTACGGGATTATCGGCTTTTGCAATCCGGCATTTTTTAAAGAATGTTGTTGAGAAAAGCCCAAAAGCCATTGAAAAGCCTAAGCAAATATGATATACTATATTTTGTATAAGTATCTGGAGGTGCCGAAATGCAGATTGCTGATTATATAGACGCCGATCTTTTAGATAAATTCGAGTTCCACAACTATAACCACGCTATTGAAATCATTACTCAAGCTTTTCCTGAGGAGTGGCGTGAGGTTGTTGAGTGCCTAAGAAAACTCGACATTACCACAGATGACCTGCGTGAAGCAGGCGGAAACGAGACTAAGATTCCTAAGAAATTTGATGATGTTCTCTACCCGTATGGGTGGAGAGAAATCCGGATTTCTGGTGACTTACATATCAAGTTTTATCCAAGACAAGCCGATCAAAGGGGCCGCTTTTCCAGCGTTCCCTTTGAGGAGCGTGTGACAGAGAACTACATCGACGGTCATAATATTGATTTTTTGAAGGGTCGAATTGCATTTGACCTTGAATGGAACAGTAAGGATCAGACCTTTGACAGAGATCTGCTTGCAATGCGGACATACTACGATTGCGACATTGTAAGCGCCGGTATTATTGTCACCCGTTCGCAAGACCTGAATGATGTGTTCAAAACCGTGTATGACTATGATAAGAATTCCCGCACTTGGAAGCCTATTATGCGTAAATATGGCGCAAGCACTACTTGGATGGGGAAACTGCTGTATCGCTTAGAGTCACGCCGTAATGGTGGGTGTCCCGTTTTGGCTATTGGCATTAAGAAAACTTGTGTTTCAGATTGGAAGGAGGGATACATAGATGAGCACGCTTCAGGAAACATCTGAAAATCTTCTCTCCTTTTGCGGTGATAAGCGCTATTCAACGATTTATGCTGATCCGCCTTGGCGCTTTCAAAACCGCACCGGAAAAGTCGCTCCAGAAAACAAGAAGCTGAATAGATATGAGACAATGCCATTAGAAGACATAATGGCGTTGCCCGTCGAGCAGGTCGCTGCTGCAAAAAGCCATTTGTACCTTTGGGTTCCCAATGCTCTCCTACCGGATGGTCTGGCTGTTATGAAAGCGTGGGGATTTGAGTACAAGGGAAATATCATTTGGGAAAAGGTCCGGAAGGATGGCGGCCCGGATGGACGAGGAGTCGGCTTCTATTTCCGTAATGTGACCGAAATTCTCCTTTTCGGGGTCAGGGGCGACAATTTTAGGACGTTGGCTCCGGCTCGCTCGCAAGTCAATCTCATTCGGACGCAAAAGCGTGAACACTCACGGAAGCCGGATGAGATTATCCCGATCATCGAAAGCTGTTCTCCGGGGCCATTTCTTGAGCTATTTGCTCGTGGTGACCGTGAAGGCTGGGATATGTGGGGAAACCAGGCGACCGCAGATTATGAGCCTACGTGGAGTACTTACAGCAATCATACCACAAAGCAAGCATCAAGCGAATAAGTCGCATATTATATATGTAATGAAAGGGCGGTGAGTTTAATGTTCTCTGCTCATAATGTCGCAATATATATCATCAACTGGTGTCTTGATCATAATGTTCCAATCACGAACCTTAAGCTCCAGAAACTATTGTACTTTGTACAAGGTGAGTACAGCAGGGCTAAGGGTACAAGATTGATTGGTGACGACTTCTATGCTTGGCAATTAGGTCCTGTTGTCCCTAATGTTTATGCTGAATATTCTATTTTCTCTTCGTCCACATTACCTTCGCAAAAGCAGTCTATTTCCTTTAGTCAAGAGGATAGGTGCGTAATAGATGCTATTTTGCAGAAGTATGCTCGTTATACCACCTGGAGCCTTGTGGAGTTGTCTCACCAGCAGGATCCGTGGAAATATCAGCACGAAATCTTTGGTGACAAAGCGCTTATTCCTTTTAAATCTATTGCAGATTATTTTGGAAAGGATACGGCATCGTAAATATGACAGACAAAGAGAAAACGGGCGAATTGCTCAGTTTGATAGATGCACTATGTGATGTTAATTTTGCCAAGGAGCAAAACAATATCGATGGATGGGTCAGCAAGCTCAATAAGGTCTATTCAAATGAGTACCGGCATACTTATTCGGACATTTTCTTCAAGATTCAGCAGATAATGTCGGATACTCTGTCAAATAATGATGCATCTGACACGGAGGTGTTAGAGGTTCTGGGCGAAAATCTGAATGTGCTTGGAAATCGAATCGATGAATTGGCTGCACAAAATAGCGATGACGCCAATTATAAGAACACTGTTTCCGGGTACAAGAAGTTTTCAGATCACATTCGCCTCGAAATAGGCCGTTATAATTTTATCAAGTCGAGATTTACGGGAACGGCGGCAGATGGAAACTCTGGAAAAGCTACGGATGAGCACTCCGCTATTGATACAGAGCGGGTACTAAAGCTTGAACAAGCCATAAACGCCATACGACCCAGAGTGGCTCAAGCGCAGAAGCAGCTTGATAGTCTTGACGGAAAGCTTGAAAGTAATAAAATCTCATCCATTACAACGCTCACGATTTTCTCGGCAGTCATTCTTGCATTTTCCGGCGGAATCACTTTTGAAAGCGGCATTTTTCAAGGGATGGTAGAGTCAACGTCTTATCGGCTTGTCTTTACAATTGCTCTAAGTGGCTTCATTCTTTTCAATACAATTTTCGCACTTCTCTATCTTGTCGGGAAAATGGCAGGAAAAAGGATTGGCACTAAGTGCAAATATATGGTAAATGCCGATGATAATTACAACCAATGTCAATCGTGTGGGGATGGTTACTGCACGAAAGAATGTGCGGAGGTCTCCATTGCCTGCAGGATCTTCCACAAATACAGTTATGTGCTTGCGATAGATGCTATTTTGCTATATGTACTATACACTGATTTCTTCTTGTGGTATAGCAAAGGCGCATTGCTGGCTCCTACATTTTATCTCCCGCAAATTTTCCTGATTCTTATCATTATTGCTTTCTGTTGCGTTCATCGTGTCCGAAAGGACAGGCGCTTAAAAAGAATAAAGATGCATTATAAGGTCGCAATTCTGACGGATATTCTGGAACCAAAGACTCCAACGGCTTCCGCTTTAATACGTCTCAGTGAGATAATATCCAAGTCGTTTTATGGGTCGCCATCAAGAAGTGCTAAGGATTCTTTTTTAGAGAGTGTGAAGGCACGGCAACTGAACAAGGACGATGCGCTTAATTACTTAGACGAATTTATCGACGAATACTTGATTGCCGATTGCCGATTGTCAATTTCAGTCTCTAAAAGAGAACATAGAATTAACTGCAAGAAATGGAAAGAACTAAGAAGGAAATTCACTGTACCGTCACAGAAATGATTCTTGCGTCAATCACGCAGATATGCTACAATAGCCTCGTGGTTTGCTAAAGCCACCGGATGCTATCCACGAAAAACTGAAATGGATCGCTATCGGCGGCGATACCCATATGATAACAAACCATCGTATGGGGCTGAAAATATGGAGAATACAAAGAATCAAAATACCGGGTATCATAGAATCTAAACGAAAACCGTTAGATCACAAGGCCTGGCAAAGAGTGGGAATAAAATCAGAGGTCGAAAAAAGCCTGTAAATATCATGGCTTAATAGTGACAAGTAGCTATTTTGTCCTGCGGTTGGGGCAGAGAACGGTGTGACCGTAAAGGTCACGCCGTTTTTCTGCGTTCAAGGGTAAATTCTGCCAGCGTTGCTTCATTTTCGAGCTTTAACCGTTCCTGCTCCGCTTCATAATCAGCAGTCATCTTCTTGTACTTTTCCTTGCTGATTTCACCGAGGGCGTAGTCCTCATAGAGCCGGGACATGACCACATCGAGAGTGGCAAGGCGCTTTTTTGCCTGTTCCATGCGCCTCTGATCTTCCCGGATGTCCTGTTCCTGATCGGTGCGGCGGTAATGCAGCCACTCCTCGGACTTTGGGCAATGCACGCTCTGGGTGCTGGACCGGGACTATAACCTGCTGGGAAAGGCCCCTCAGGAAAAGATCGGCAGATGGTTCCCCCAGCCGTATGCCATCACGGCAAACAGCATCTACTTCTGGCTCAACGGAAAGATCACCCACTATATTGACACCAGCAATCTGTCCAATTTGGAGCTCCTTCCGATGCCGGATACCAGCAACGCCAGAGTCCACGGATAACTCATAGTTGACACCGGATAAATCCTTCTGTTATAATGGGTTTATCCGATATCGCCCGCCGCAGAAAGGAGATCTTCTTATGAAACGACGTCTTCTCCTCCCCTTAATGCTTCTGGCCCTCGCCCTCACCGCCTGCGCCTCCAAACCCGCCGCCCCCACCGCCGCAGACTTTGAAGTCCAGCCAGGGGAATACCGGTATCAGGACAGCGACGGATTTTTCGTGGAAACGGAAAAGGGAAATTACCGCCTGGAGCCCCTGCTGGATTTTCTGGTCCGCTTTGCTGAGCCGGGCAGTCATGATTTTTATGTCTTGTGCAATAAGCCGGACTGCGGACATGGCGATGCCAATTGCAATGCATACGCGGGATTTGCCCTGGGCTATTTCAATCAGCATCTGTATGGGGTGCAGGACAACGGCACTGACTTTGTCCTGGTACGTATGAATATGGACGGGACGGGCCACACGGAAATTGCCCGACTCCCGGAGCAAAACGCCCTGGACGGGCGTGAGCAGCTGGGCGGCAGCTACTTCTTCGACAACGGCTATCTCATTTATCTGGCTATGCCCATCTCCTCGGGCGGTCCCGATTATGCCATGGCCATTTATAAGATCCAGCTGAAGACCGGGGAAATCACCCGGCTATTTCAGGAGGACATTCCGGTGCATACGGATTGGCCGTCTGTCGGGGTGTCTATCAGCAACGGATACCTGTATTTCCCGATGTTCAACGGCGAGACTGGCAGTGTCACCTATGCAGAGGGCAATTTGGAAACCGGGCGCATCGAGCATATTTTTGAAGATTGGAACCAATCGAACAGTCCGATGGTGAACTTTGACAATGTACTATACTACCACCGCGTCGGCGTGGGCCTGTGCGAATATGACAAGGCCACCGGCACGGAGACGGTAAAGGTCCCCACAGATTGCAGCCTGGCCCTGCCGCAGTACACCAAGGATTATATCATCGTTCGCACATCGGACGATGACGCGGATACACACCGCACCATCTACGCATATGACCGGAATTATCATCTGTTGGGGCAGATGGAGCTGGAGCCCTACGGAGTCAAGTTTCCGTCACTTCAGTATGTTACTGCAAATGCCATCTACTTCACCTCAGGCGGCAAGCTGATTTCCTACATCGACCCCCATCACCTGGACCGTCTGGAGCTGATCCAACTGGTGGACCCCACGGCAAGGAGCCACGGATAATTCCGGGCCGTGCGCATACAGGCATTTCTCGCGGACAGAAGCCGCCGCTATAAGGAGAGATGCCATGGTCCACTGCCTGCACCCACAAACACACCGTGAAAAGACTGGAGGTCAAACATGAAAATCAAACGAATTCTCAGCGCGACCCTCGCAGCCGCCATGCTCCTGTGCTGCTGCACCCTCACCGCCTGCGCCTCCAAGCCCGCCGCACCCACTGCCGCAGACTTTGAGGTCCAGCCGGGAGCATACCGGTATCAGGACATGGGCGACTTTTTTGTGGAGACGGAGCAGGGGCAGTATTACCTGGGCTGGGATCAAATCATCCGCTTCGCCGAGCCGGGCAGCCGGGCCTTCTACCCCCTGTGCAATAAGCCCAACTGCGGACATGGCGGCGATAACTGCAATGCATACACCGACTATGGATTGGGATACTGGAACGGGCATCTTTACACCACCACCTACAGAGACAACGGTCCGGTAGTACAGCGCATGGATATGGACGGCGCCAACCATCGGGAGGTGGGGCAGCTGCCGGTTTTGACAGCTGTGGATGGCGCACGGTACGCCAGCGGCGAATTGCTGTTCCACAACGGCTCTCTGTTTTATATGTACGGCGCCATCGAAACGGACCCGGAATGGGCCATGTCTATCTACCAGTTTGACCTGGAAACCGGAAAGGGGCGGTGGTTGTTTCAGGAGGATATCCCGCCGTTCACTTATTTCTGCGGAAGCTCATATGCGAATATTTGCGGGGATGGTTTCTTCTTTATGATGACCAACGGAGTCACCGGTGAGTGTACCTATGCCCTGGGGAACCTGAAAACAGGCCGGGTGGAAGCAACCCTTCCCGGCTGGAGCGATCGCAACAGCCGGGCAATGGAGCAGGACGGCGTTCTGTATTACTTCAAGGCGGATGCCGGCCTGTGTGAATACGACAGGGCCACAGGCGTGGAAACGGTCCGCTTCCCTATGGAGGTATACACGGCGAACCCCTGCTATACCCGGAACTATATTCTGGTGCGGTCTATGGACACCGAGGACTTTGAGCAATGCACGCTCTGGGTGCTGGACCGGGACTATAACCTGCTGGGAAAGGCCCCTCAGGAAAAGATCGGCAGATGGTTCCCCCAGCCGTATGCCATCACGGCAAACAGCATCTACTTCTGGCTCAACGGAAAGATCACCCACTATATTGACACCAGCAATCTGTCCAATTTGGAGCTCCTTCCGATGCCGGATACCAGCAACGCCAGAGCCCACGGCTAACTCACAGTTGACACCGGATAAATCCTTCTGCTATAACGGGTTTATCCGATATCGTCCGCCGCAGAAAGGAGTTCTTCTTATGAAACGACGCCTTCTCCCCTCGCTGCTTCTCGCCCTGGCCCTGGCCCTCACCGCCTGCGCCTCCAAACCCGCTACCCCCACTGCCGCAGACTTCGAGGTCCAGCCAGGGGAATACCGGTATCAGGACGTCGATATTTTCTTCGTGGAAACGGAAAAAGGCAACTACTACATGAACCCGTCGGGAGACGGAGTGATCCACTTTTCCGAGCCCGGCAACCACGAATTCCACGTTCTGTGCAATAAGCCCAACTGCGGCCACGCCAGCGCAGACTGCAATGCGTTTTTAGAGGTGGCCTTCGGATATTACAACGGCCATCTTTACGGTGTCACGCTTCAGGATCAGTTTGAGCTGATCCAGATGGACATGGACGGCACCAACCACCGGGTCATCACCCAACTGCCCAAGCAGTATGATCTCAGCGGCGGTTCCAGCGGCGGCGGCAGCTACTTCTTTGACAACGGCTATCTCATCTTCCTGGCATTCCCCTGCACATCGAACCCGGATTATGCGCTGCCGGTCTACAAGATCCAGCTGGAGACCGGGGAGACCACGCAGCTGTTTCAGGAGGATATCCCGATTCACACGGATTGGCCAGCAGAAGGGGTGTCCATCAGCAATGGGTACCTCTACTTTCCCCTGCCCCAGACATCCGAGGGCAAGCGCCCGTATGCGGAAGGGAACCTGGAGACCGGGCGTATCGAGCGGGTATTTGAGGACTGGAAGCGGGAAAACAGTTTTATCGTAAACTTTGACAACGTGCTGTACTATCACCGCGCCGGAGTCGGCCTGTGTGAATACGACAAGGCCACCGGCAAGGAGACGGTGAAGGTTCCCATGGATGTATATTACGCTGATGTGTCCTACACCAAGGATTATATTTTCCTTCGGACGCTGGATTCTGCCGATTTTAATCAGTGCGTCCTGCTGGCATACGACAGGGACTATAATCTTCTGGGAAAGCTGGAACTGGAGAAGATCGGTTTGCGGTTTCCCTTCCTGGAATACACCACCGCCAATGCCATTTACCTCTCCGCCGATGGCGGGACCATCACCCACTACATCGACCCCCACCACCTGGACCGCCTGGAGCTGATCCAGCTGGTGGACCCCACGGCAAGGAGCCACGGCTAACTCACAGTTGACACCGGATAAATCCATCTGCTATAATGGGTTTATCCGATATCGCCCGCCGCAGAAAGGAGTTCTTCTTATGAAACGACGCCTTCTCCTCCCCTTGATGCTTCTCGCCCTCGCCCTCACCGCTTGCGCCTCCAAACCCGCCGCCCCCACCGCCGCAGACTTTGAGGTCCAGCCAGGGGAATACCGGTATCAGGACAGAGACGGATTTTTCGTGGAGACGGAGAAAGGCAACTACTACATGAACCCGTCGGGAGACGGATTGATCCACTTTGCCGAGCCCGGCAGCCACGAATTCCACGTCCTGTGCAATAAGCCCAACTGCGGCCACGTCAACGCAGACTGCAATGCGTTTTTGGAGGTTGCCTTCGGGTATTACAACGGCCATCTTTACGGTGTCACGCTTCAGGATCAGTTTGAGCTGATCCAGATGGACATGGACGGCACCAACCACCGGGTCATCACCCAACTGCCCAAGCAGTATGATCTCAGCGGCGGTTCCAGCGGCGGCGGCAGCTACTTCTTTGACAACGGCTATCTCATCTTCCTGGCATTCCCCTCCACATCGAATCCGGACTATGCGTTGCCGGTTTACAAGATCCAGCTGGAGACCGGGGAAACCACGCAGCTGTTTCAGGAGGATATCCCACTTCACACCGTCTGGCCAGCAGACGGTGTGTCCATCAGCAACGGATATATCTATTTCCCCATGCCTCAGGCGGAAGCATCGGAGTATGCATTTGCAGAGGGCAACTTAGAGACCGGGCGCATTGAGCTTGTTTTTGAGGATTGGAATAAGAGGAACAGTGCTGTGGTAAACTTTGACAACGTGCTGTACTATCACCGCGCCGGAATAGGATTGTGTGAATACGACAAGGCCACCGGCACGGAGACGGTGAAGGTGCCCATGGATGTATATTATGCAAACGTGTCCTACACCAAGGATTATATTTTCCTGCGGACGCGGGATTCTGCCGATTTCAATCATCAGTGCGTCCTGCTGGCATACGACAGAGACTATAATCTTCTGGGAAAGCTGGAACTGGAGAAGATCGGTTTGCGGTTCCCCTTCCTGGAATACACCACCGCCAATGCCATTTACTTCTCCGCCGACGGCGGGACCATCACCCACTATATCGACCCCCATCACCTGGACCGTCTGGAGCTGATCCAGCTGGTGGACCCCACGGCAAGGAGCCACGGATAATATGGAACTGACCATTCACGCCCTGTCCCATTCCTACGGGGACAAGAAAGCCCTGACAGGCTTTACCCACACCTTTGCCCCCGGCATCACAGCCCTGCTGGGCCCCAACGGTGCGGGGAAAAGCACCCTCATCCACCTGATCTGCGACCTGCTGCCCCGCCAGACGGGGACCATCGCCTTCGATGGGACGGATATTCTGTCCATGGGGCCGGCGTTCCGGCAGGTGCTGGGCTTCATGCCCCAGAGCCAGGGGATGTACGACGACATGACCGCCTGGGAATTTCTGCTGTACATGGCCCAGTTGAAGGGGCTGAGGCCCCGGGCCGCCCGGGAGCAGCTTCGGGAGCTGCTGCAGGTGGTGAATCTGTGGGACGCGGCCCACCGCCGGGTCGGCGGCTTTTCCGGCGGTATGCGCCAGCGGGTGATGCTGGCCCAGGCCCTGCTGGGCGCGCCCAAGGTCCTGCTGCTGGATGAACCCACCGCCGGGCTGGACCCGGAGGAGCGGGTGCGCCTGCGGGAATATATCCGGCAGCTGGGCCGGGACAAAATCGTCCTTATCACCACCCACATCACCGGCGACGTGGAATCCATCGCCAGTGAAATTTTACTGCTGCACCATGGCGTCCTGCTGGCGGACGCCCCGGTGGAGGAATTTATCCGCGGCTGCGGCGCGGCCAACCTGGAGGACGCCTATATCCGGCGGCTGCACCCCCATGCGTGAGTGCAGGCGTGTTTTCTCCCGCAGGAGTCTGCTGTGGCTGCTGGTGCTGATGGCGGCGGTGGTGTTTTTCCATCGGGTGGACCATCACAACGCCCCCGGCTTTGCCACCGCCTATCGGCAGACCGCAGCTCAGCTGGCAGCCAGCCCGGACCCGTCCGCCGCCCTGTCCCAGATGGAGGCGGAGAGCCGCCGCTATATGACGGCCCTGCTCTGGCGCAGCACGGATGACCCGGACCTGCTGGAGCTATACCGGGACCAGGCCCGGCAGGTGCTGGGCGACGATTATGAGACAGCGGCCATGGCATATGATCTCAGCGACCAGGCCCAGATGGAATTTACCGCCCGGCAGCAGGCCCAGCAGACCCTCCGGCAGCAGCTGGACTACCTGGCGTCGTATCCCGGATATCTGGATACCATCCACGAAAACGCCGCCAATATGCCCACCCTGTCCATTTTCATGGACAGCAGCGCCGGAAAATTCCATGCGGAAAACGTGAAGAAAACGGACCGGGACTTTCCCCGCAGCGCTGATGTGTCCCTGACCCTGACGGAGACTGCCGGACTGGAGAATTTCCTGCAGGACAGTGTGGTGTCCGTGTGCATTCTGCTGTGGATGCTGGTAACGGTGCTGCGGCTGACGGAGGAGCGCCGCAGCAGTCTGCGCTACCTGGTGTTTGGCAGCCCCCGGGGCCGGACATGGCTGGCCCTGCGGCGGGTGGGGATTCTGGGCCTTTCCGCCGCATTGGGCACAGCCCTTCTGATGCTGACGGGCCTTGTCACCGACAGCCTGCTGTACGGCGGGCTGGGTGACCTGTCCGCCGCCGCCCAGTCCAGCGAAATTTTTCAGAATTTCCCGTACCCGCTGACGCTTCGTCAGGTGCTTTGGGCGTATTACCTGCTAAAGACTCTTGGTATGTGGCTGATGGGACTGCTGCTGTGGCTGATTCTTCAGCTGATCCACCATTTGCAGACGGCTATGGTGGCCGCCGCCGCATTTCTGGCGGTGGAATACAGTCTGTTCGCCTTTGTGCCGGACAGCTATGCCATCGTGGTCCTTCGGTATATCAACGTGTTTTCCTTCGTCGGTATGGAAAAAACGTTTCTGCACTATCTGAATATCAACCTGCTGGGTCGGGCGGTAAACGGGGCCATGCTGTGTACCGCCCTTCTGCCGGTGCTTTTGGTGCTGGCTGCGGCAGGAGCCGTGGTCTATGCCGGACATCACCGGCCCATAGCCGGAGCCAACGTGTTCCAGCGTCTGGCGGCCCGGCTGCGTCCCGTGTTTTCCCGGGCCTCCGGCCGGCTGACCCTGACGGGGTTTGAGTTCAAGAAAATCCTATGGTATCATAAGGGACTGCTGGTGCTGCTGGTCTTTGCCCTTTGGTGCTTCCGGGCAGCCGCAGCTCCTACGGCGGACGTGTCCCTGTACGACACAGATACCGCCGCCTTCCAGAATGAGTTCCAGGGCCCTGCCACGGAGGACACCCTCCGGGCCATCCGGGCCCGCATAGCGGAGGTGGAAGGCTGGCCGGAGTCCGAGATCCGCTCCACCCAGCTGGCGGCCCTGTCCGCCGTGGAGGCCGAGGCCCTGGAAAAGCAGGATACCGGCCTGTGGGTGCTGAATCCTGCGCCCATGTTCACTCTGTGCGGCGGCGATGTGGGCGGCACTCAGCGCATTCCGTCCATGGCGGCACTGCTGACAGTGGCACTGCTGACGGCAGGCGCCTTCGCCGGAGAGCGGCAGCAGCGAATGCTGCCGCTGCTGCAGACCACACCCCGGGGCCGCCGCCGGGCGCCCCGCTGCAAGCTGACCCTGTCTGCCCTGTTGGCGGCAGCGGTATGGTTGACCCTGACCCTGCGGCAGGTGTACCAGGTTTCGTCGTATTACGGCGGCCTGACGGCCCTGTCCGCCCCGCTGCGCAGTGTGACCTATTTTGCAGACCTGGCCGCAGACTGCACCGTGGGACAGTGGCTGGCCGGATGCCTGCTGCTGCGGCTGCTGGTGCTGCTGGCTGCCGCCATGACCGGGTGCCTGCTGTCGAGCCTGTGCCGGACGGTGAACGCTGCCGTGGTGGTATGCTGCGCCGGACTGGTGGGCCCGGCGGCCCTGGAGCTGGTGGGCGTGCGGGCGGCAGGCATCCTGTCCCTGGCCCGCCTGTGGACGCCTGTTACCTGCTCCTTGTACGTCTATTTCATCCCCCTGGCCCTGCTGGTAGTCTGCCCCCTTCTGTGCGTGCGGCGCAGGCCCAGGGTCTGATCTGTATAATTCAAGCTGCCCTGCGTACAAAGCAGGGCAGCTTCAGCCTGTCCCACGCCACACTGTCATGGATGTTTCCGGCAGTTACTTCCACTCATCCTCTTCAATGGGCTTTTTCCCGAGCTTTTCCCGTTCCGCGTTGACTTCTCTGCGCAGCTGCCCGGAATAAACCTTGGCCGCGTTCGCAATTTGTTCCTTCTGGAGCTTTTTCTTATTCGCGCTGGCCTTGGTCAATGAAAATCGCGCTGGTGTCCAGCATTCTGTTATTCAATGCCTTAAGCATTAGGGGTAATCGCGAAAAGGAAACCCTAGATTGTAGTTCCAGGTTATAGTATACTGTACATATTCCATATCAAAAACATCAGCTATTGATAGCGTCTCCTGATAGCTTTTTGATAGCAGAAAGTCGGATACCACATAGGACTGGGATAATAGATATCAAATAAAGTCAAATGCTCTATACAAAAAAGTTTAGAGCGAGTTTCTACTTGGCGAGCAAGAGGAGGGCACCGATATGTTTGATTTTCTGCAAAAGGGAACAGAAATCAATACAACTCAAATCGTCGACGAAATTGAGTCGGCTGTATATGCGCACGTCAAGCCGTATGGATTCAAAAAGTATGGCAGAACGCTTCACCGCTTTGTCTCTGGAGATATCTCGCAGGTAATCTATTTTCAAAACGGCATGCCTGCGCATGGTATGGGCGGATTGCTGTGTGTGAATGTAGGCATTCGTATTCCGGAATGCTCCGATCGAGTTTTTCAGCCAAAAGCGGAAAAGAAAAAATACTATCATGATTATGACTGCACCATTCGTTCCCGCCTGGGAACAGTAAGCGGTAAACAGAAAACCTGGTATGACCTTCGCGGGAAAACGGACCGGATCACAAAGAATATCATGGACGAAATAGATCAGCATGTTTTACCGGCTTTTGAGGTTTTAAGCAGCCGGGAGGCCATTCTGCAGCACAGGAGGGAATATCCTCTATTGGACAACATGTCGTCTCGTCTTATAGCTCTGGAAGAGTGCATGATATACGGACATCTTGGCAGCATCGAAAAAGCAAAGCAGCTGTTTGAGAGCTATTATCAATCCGCGGTGGAGGATTACAATGACCGGGTAAAAAACGGACACAGACAATATCTGAAAAAAGGGGAACGAGTCGTTTTTATGGGCCAGGATATAACCGCTGAAAAAGACGGATATGTAACCTTATACGGAGCAAGTCACGGACATATTGATTACCTTGATGGATTAGCAGTCAATCTTGGCTTGCGATAAAAGTCGTTCCCGAATTGTATCATTCATCCCAGCGCTTATCACTGCTGATAAGGTTTTGATAAGCATCCATCGTACAACTGCGATAATAAATGGTCACAACAATGGACTGACGGGGATCTGTCCTGCACAAATCCGATTGCACACCGCAGTTTTACTATTCGGGCATGATGCTCAAAAACTTACCCTGTTTTTGTGATATGTTCCAATTCCTCCCAAATTGCAAAAAAGTGGTTGCAAAACGAACGCTGCGGTGTTGTATATGGTATAAGGTCGAAATATGGGACCAATGAGGAGGATGACCGTATGAAGAAGCCAGATAAAAATGTTTTATACATTTCGGACTACAGGATGCATGTAGCTTCGCTAATGGCGGTAGCACTGTTCGTATATATTAACCACAAATACTTTACCGGCTTTTTCCGTGTTTTTCAGCCTCCTATACCCATAGCGATTGACTCCGTCACAGCTATTGGCATAATTGCTGTGACGGACGGAATGCTTTTTGCACATATTATTGCGCTCAGCCGAACATACATCGTGTCTACTAAGGGAATCACAGTCATTTTTCTCGGTATTTTTCGTCACCTTTACCCATGGGAAAAGTTCAAAGTAATAGATGTGTGCCCTGGGTTCGACGAGTGTGAAGGAGGAATTTTCATGTTGATGGTTTGCAGCACCATACCGATTCGGACGGTGGCTGGCGGAGCACTTCAGCTGGAACTGGCAATCTACCGTTGGCCTCACATACTATTTTTCTCCAAGCTGTCCCTTGAAGAACGCATGTATTTTGATCGTCTGCGGCGAGGAGATGAGGCTTCGTGCAGTGAGGACTCTGATGACTGCTGAGATGGTAACTCGGAAATAGGGAAGGTGTTTGGCATACGAAAAGTATATCGCGCAGAGCTTCCGTTGACGGCTCCCATGTGGATGGTATCGGAGAAAATACAACCCCTTCCGCTATTGCGGATATGTCCATGATGAGTGCCGCCGCTGTGGCTGCAGTGATTTTCCTTGATCGCGATAAAGGACCTCCGGCCCGGCCGGAGGTCCTTTTGATTCACATGTACCGCACCACAATGCACACCATGGACACCGCCATCACCATGATGGTGGCCGGCGCGCAGTAGCGGCAATACTTGCCCCAGGTGACGGGATGGCCGTTCTTGGCGGCCACGGACGTGCCCACCACATTGGCGGAGGCGCCGATGGGCGTGGCGCTGCCGCCCAGGTCCGTGCCCATGGACAGCGCCCAGGCCAGCACATGCAGGTCCACGCCCTGGGTCTGGGCCATGGCCTGGATCACCGGCACCATGGTGGCGGCAAAGGGGATGTTGTCCACAAAGGCGCTGGCCACGGCGGACACCCACAGGATGATGGCCACCATCACCACGGCCTTGCCGCCGCTGAGCCTGGCAATGCCGTCTGCCAGCACGGCCAGGCAGCCGGTGCGCTCCAGCCCGGCCACCACCACGAACAGGCCCGTGAAGAACAGCAGGGTCTTGTAGTCCACCCGGGCAAACAGCCCCGCAGCCGCCTTCCGGCCGCTGGTCAGCAGCGTCACCAGGCTCATCAGAGCCGCGGCGATGCACCCGATGGTGGCCACCGTCAGCTCCGTCTGGGCGTGGGTGATCAGCAGGACCACCACCACTAAGAAGGATGCTCCGCAGCCGTAGAACCCCGCCCGGTTGGTCACCGCCGACGCTGCGTCGGGGTACACCACGTCTGCCGGGCGATTCTTCTCGCTCTGGGCCAGGGGCTTCCGGAAGCACAGGAAGAAATACACCACCGTGAACACCAGACACACCGCCGCGATAACGCCGGTGTTGCCCAGGAAATCGAAGAAGCTCAGCCCCAGGGAGGTGCCGATGATGATGTTGGGGGGGTCGCCGCACATAGTAGCCGAGCCGCCCAGGTTGGCGCAGAAAATCTCCGCCAGGATCATAGGCACCGGGTCAAAATACAGCGTCTTGGCCAGCTCCGCCGTCACGGCGGCCAGGAACAGGATCACGGTGATGCTGTCGATGAACATGGCCAGAAGCGCCGACATCACCATAAAGCAGATCAGCAGCGGCACCGTCCGGTAATGCACCAGCTTCGCGATTTTTAGGCACAGCCACTGGAAAATTCCCGCATGGCCCATGCCCTCCACCATCACCATCATACCGGCAATGAACACAATGGTGGACCAGTTGATGCCTGTATTGGACTCGGACGAGCCCAACCAGAAGCCCTTCTGGATAAAGCAGCTGAGGTTCAGCGTCTCCCAGATGGCCCCTCCGTCATGCATGCACAGGCCGAACACCAGTACCAGCACCAGAGCTCCGCTGCCCAGCGTTACCCACTGACGAGGAAACCGGTCCCAGATGATGAGGGCAAACATCACAACAAAAATGGCAACCGCCAAAATTTTCTCCATGATAGCTCCTCCCCTTTCTTCAGAAATGATCTTTGAACCGTATGGTATTGTAGCCTCCCCACTCGGGAAAGTCAACCCCAGCGCCTTATACAGTTTCACAAAAATGTCACAAGCAGAAGCCGGTTTTCTGTAAATCGCATGACATTTACATGGAATTAACAACTTATTCACACATTTTTACTTGGGCATTCCGGAGTCTGTACAAGTGCTTCCCACGTGTAAAAAGAGGCTGTCCCGGGCGGGACAGCCTCTCTTTTATTTGACGTAAAACAAGTTTACTTGGCAGCCTTCTGAGCCTTGATGGACTCGATCAGCTCGGGAACGACCTTGAACAGGTCGCCCACGATGCCGTAGTCCGCCACCTCGAAGATGGGAGCGGACTCGTTCTTGTTCACGGCGATGATGCACTCGG